>CESB01126481.1_pt1 | contig 13853 bp, 13 predicted proteins | sample 531071 | NCBI WGS metagenome assembly CESB01 (sample SAMEA2621259, study PRJEB7988) | marine metagenome | biome: marine biome (ENVO:00000447); feature: surface water layer (ENVO:00002042); material: "saline water (ENVO:00002010), including plankton (ENVO:xxxxxxxx)" | depth 5 m | reverse complement strand
GATCAAAAACAACATTTAGAACTTTGTAGAGATATTGCTCAAAAATTTAATAATGATTTTAATGTTGACGATTTTCTTAAAGTTCCAGAACCGCTTATAAAAAAAGAGTTTTCAAGAATAATGAGTTTAAAAGATGGTGAAAAAAAAATGAGCAAGTCAGATCCTTCGGATCTAAGTAGAATTAATTTGACGGATGATAAGCAGATTATGATTAATAAAATTAAAAAGGCAAAAACTGATCCTTTACCCCTACCTTCAAGTGTTGAAGAGCTGAACAAAAGACCAGAAGCAAAAAATCTTCTAGGTATTTATTCGAGTCTTATTAATTCATCATTAGAAAATACTATTCGAGATTTTTCAGGAAAAAATTTTTCTGAATTTAAAGATACACTTTCTCAAATTTTAGTTGAAAAAATTTGTCCTATTTCAAATGAAATAAAAAAACTTACAGCAGAAAAAGAATATCTAGACAAAATCCTTTTAGAAGGTTGTAAAAAAGCAGATATAATTGCATCTAAAAAAGTTGAAAAAATACACGAAATCATTGGTTTTTAGATTTTTATTTTTAACAAGTTTCAATTTTTGAATAATTGACTATATATAAATTATGTTTATCCAGACTGAAACTACACCAAATCCAAATTCATTGAAATTTATACCAGGTAAAATTGTTTCCAATAATGGTTCTTTTGAGATTACAAAAAAGGACAACATCAAAAATGAGCTTATAAGAAATATTATGTCTATAAATGGCGTTGAAGGAATTTACTTAAGTAGGGATTTTATTTCAGTCAATAAATATAATGAAATTTCATGGGATGAAATAAAACATATTGTAATATCTTTAATAAATGATTTTTATTCTGATGGAAAAGATTTTGTTATTGATAAAGATCTAAATGAATCTGAAAAAAAACTGGATGATATTGAAAAAAGAATTGTTCAAATACTTGATCAAAAAATAAGACCTGCTGTTGCCAAGGATGGGGGTGATATAAAATTTAAAGAATTTAAAAATGGAGTAGTTAAAGTACAACTCCAGGGAAGTTGTTCTGGATGTCCTAGTTCAACAATGACGCTTAAACAAGGAGTACAAAATTTACTCTGTCATTATTTACCGGAGGTAAAAGAAGTTGTTGCTGTATAAATGAGAAAATTTATAAAAAAAAGAAATATTAAAGTATTAAGAACTATTAGGGAAAACGATCTTGGTTCTTTGCCTAGAATATTTTTAAGTAGTTTTATCGTGATTTTATTTTTTTATTCTTTACCAATAATAATTAATTTTACTAATAATAAAATTTTAAAAAATAATGAATTTATAAATAATTCAAAAATAATTTTGGCATATACTTTAGATAATAAAGATAGTAGCAGCATAAATGATAATGAAAAATTTAATGAACGAGATTTACTCGTAGATATTTATAGTTTAAATGATCAAGAAACTGACACTGTAAGATTAGACGCCTCAACAATAAAACAATTATTTGAAGACACTGATTATCGATTAGACGATATAAGAAAAAATAAATTAGTTAAACCAGTTGCTCTTACATTACTCCCTAGAGAGATAAAAATGATTGAAAACTCAAAAAAAAGAAAAGAATTATTTATTCAGATTATCTTACCCCTGATATTGCAAGAGAATAACAATATAAGACTAGATAGGAAAAGGTTATTTAGTATTATAAATAAGAGTAATAATTCTGAATTAGAGAAAAAATGGTTAATTAAAAAATACAAACAGTATGGAGTCCCCTCAAAAGATTTATCAATTTTAAAAGTTCGAATGGATGAAATACCAGTTTCACTAGCTTTAGCTCAAGCAGCAAAAGAAACAGGTTGGGGCACCTCAAGATTTGCTCAAGAAGGCAATGCATTATTTGGTCAATGGACTTGGTCAGGTGAAGGTTTGAAACCTAAAGAGGCTGATAAAGACAAAGGTCATAAAGTTATGAAATTTAATGTGCTACAAGCATCAGTCAGAGCATATCAAAGAAATATTAATACACATTCTTCGTATAGAGAATTTAGATTAGCAAGAGCGCAGCTTAGAGATAGTGGAAAATCTTTAGATAGCTTGACTTTATCAAAATATTTACACGAGTATGCTGAAACTGGGGAAAAATACGTAGAGGTATTACAAAAAATTATAAAACAAAACAATCTAAAAGACTTTGATGATGCAAAATTATTACCATCAAGCATTGAACTAGAGAGTTTGATTTAATCTTTTGAAATTATAAATTGAGCACCAAACCACCTCCATTTACCATTATCATTCAGGGAACAATTTACTCTACCTCTTCTAGGTTTAAAGGGTTCTCTAAAATCAATTTCTAAAAAATTGTTATCGATTTTAATGTTTGATTTTTTCCAAATATCACCTTCATTAGAAAAACAATTTATATCTTCAATATTTTTTTGGTTTTCAAAAAATTCTACTGAAAATTTTGGCGGATTATTTAATTTAGAAATTTTTTTCTCAATAGGTTCTAATTTTTTATACTCAAGTGGATATGTTTTAATAATTGACTTAAATCGTTTTATTTCTCCATAGTTTTCATTAATCGGAAATCTTGGAAGTTGAAATTTTTCTTTATTAACATCGATTACTCCAGAGTGTTGACCAAATGCATAATCAAAATTTTTAGAGATATAATTTCTCATAAATTCAGAATATTCACCAAATGGATAAGAAAAAATCTTAGGTATGTATCCAATATTATTTCTAAAAATTTTATTAGCTCTCTCGATATCTGAAACGAAATTTTCGTTACTTTCTTCAATTAAGTAATCATGTGAATGAGAATGATGACCGATAATTGCAAATTCCTCTTGATCTATTTCTCTAATTTGTTCCCAGTTCATGTACCCCCTATTTCCAACTGGCTCTGTTGAAACAAATAATATAAAAGGAATTTCATTTTTTTTTAAAAAGGGCCAAGCATTATCATAAAAGGATTGGAAGCCATCATCAATTGTGAGTAGTATTTTTTTTCTTTTTTTTGGAACATGAAAATTTTTTTTAAAATCAGCAGGGTGTAAAAATTCATAGTTTTCATTTCTAATTAATTCAATATGTTTTAAAAAAGCCTCCATTCGAATATTGGTAGATGGATATTTAATTTCATCAAATCTATGATACATGATAGATAAAACACCCTGATCATTTGAATATTGTTTGATTTTATTTTCTTCTGCTTTAGAGTTTACAGAAAAAAATAATATTATTATGAATAATTTGATAATAGATGCTGCTAACAAAAAAATTTTTTTAATGATCATTAAAAATAAAAATATTTATAGTGCTAGTCATGAGAATAGTAAAACTAATTATGAGAAATTAATAATACTTATTAATGAATTCCTCAATTTATATGATCTAAAATTAGATGACATATCAAATTTATATGTAAATCAGGGTCCAGGCAGTTTTGCCGGCATAAGAAATTCTTTAGCTGTAATAAAAGGAATACATTTAGCAAAAAAAATTGATTATTATTGTTTTGGTTTTGATGATTTTGGTCAAGAAAGCTTAATAAAATATGAAAATATCCCCGATCTATGCGATAAATTTAATATTAAAAAAAATTTGATTAATCCTATTTATTTAAGTTAAAATTAATTATGCCATTATCAATAGAAGAAAAGTGCTTATCAAAAGGTGTGAAACTGACAGATCAAAGAAAGATTATTGCTAGAGTTATGTCGGAGGCTAATGACCATCCTGATGTAGACGAATTGTATAATCGAGTATCAAAAATAGATCCTAAGATAAGCATTGCAACAGTTTATAGAACAGTAAAGTTATTTGAAGAGTCAGGTATTCTAACTAAACATGAATTTAAAGGTGGCAAAGCTAGGTATGAGGAATTAAATGAAGGTCATCATGATCATTTAATTGATGTTAAGTCTGGAGAAATAATTGAATTTGTTGATGAAGAAATTGAAAAATTGCAAAAAAAAGTTGCCGAAAAATATGGATACACTTTAGTGGATCATAAATTGGAATTATATGGGGTAAAGAAAAAACCCCAATAGATGAGTCAAAAAATTTATATTAAAACATTTGGTTGTCAAATGAATCAGTATGACTCAAATCGTATTTTAGATTCTGTAAAAAAAATTGGTCTTGAAAAAACTGATGATTTAGAAAGTACAGATTGTTATTTATTAAACACATGCCATATTAGAGATAAAGCCAAAGAAAAAGTTTATCACGATATTGGTAGGGTAAAAAAATTTTTTAAATCAAAAAAAAAACCATTTGTCATTGTTGCTGGATGTGTAGCACAAGCTGAAAATGATGAAATGTTAAAAAGAGAACCTTTTATTGATTTAGTTATAGGACCTCAAGCATATCATAATTTAAATAATAAAATTAAGGAATATTTTAGTAAACAAAAAAAATTAGAGGATACAAATTTTGATGCTGAGGCAAAATTTGATTATTTAAATAGAATAAAAAACAGTTCAAATAAAGTTTCATCTTTTTTAACAATACAGGAAGGGTGTGATAAGTTTTGCCATTTTTGTGTAGTCCCCTATACAAGAGGACCAGAATATTCAAGACCATTTAAACAAATTTTAGATGAAGCAAAAAGCTTAATTGATAATGGAGTAAAAGAAATTATTCTTTTAGGTCAAAACGTAAATGCCTATAAAAATGAAAGATATAGGTTATCAAACTTAATATTAGAAATTGAAAAACTTTCAGGTGTTGAAAGAGTAAGATATACAACATCACATCCAAAAGATATGACAGATGATTTAATTGATGTTTATAAATATTCAAAAAAACTTATGCCCTTAGTTCATTTGCCAATTCAAAGTGGATCAAATAAAATTTTAAATTTGATGAATAGAAAACACAACGTATCTGAATATCTAAAAACTTTCGAGAAACTTAAGAAAATTAATTCTAATATTGAATTTTCTAGCGATTTTATAATTAGTTATCCTGGTGAGGAAGAAGCAGACTTTAATGACACAATGGAACTAATTAAAAAGATAAAGTTTGTTAACTCTTACTCATTCATTTTCAGTCCAAGACCAGGCACGGTTGCAGAAAATTTAGAACAAATTGAAAAAAAAATCTCAATTGAAAGACTTGAAAAAATTCAAAGTCAGTTATTTCAAAATCAGATTGATATGAACAAATCACTTGAGAATAATGTTTTAAATGTTTTAGTGGAAAATTTAACAGATGATAAAACCCAAGTTTTTGGACGCTCAGAACATATGACATCAGTTATTTTTAATGGTAAAGAGAGTGACATAGGAAAAATTTTAAAAGTAAAAATTGAAAAAAGTAATAGGAGTACTTTGTTTGGAAAAAAAATTGAAACCCTAAATCAAAAGGTAGCATAAAAGTTGAGTGGTTTAATAAAAGATAATATTAATTCTTCGCTTAAATTTGTTTACTCAGAAAACAATTCATTAAGTGTGATTTTTCATGATAATGATCTATTAATGGGTGTAGTTGGTGAATTTAATAAGAATTTAAAGGAACTAGAAAAAATAACTCAATCTAATTTATATTCTAGAGGTAATTCAATATTAATAAAGTCTAATCCTCAAAAGAACGAAATATTAAAAAATGCGATACAATTTTTAGCCAATCAATTTATTAATAATGGAAGCATAGAAAATAAAGATATAGTTTCATCAATAGACAATTTTATGATTAATGAAAAAGTAAAAAATAATAATGTAACAGATATTATCAAAACTCCTAAAAAATCAATTATTCCAAGATCAGAAAAGCAAAAAGGATATGTAAGAGCTTTAAGACAAAGCGATATTATCATTTCAGCAGGACCAGCAGGTACAGGTAAAACATTTTTAGCTGTAGCAGTGGGGCTCACAATGTTATTAGAAAAAAAGATTGAAAGGATTATTTTATCAAGACCAGCTGTAGAAGCTGGTGAAAGATTAGGTTTTTTGCCTGGAGATATGAAAGAGAAAGTTGATCCTTATTTGAGACCTTTATATGACTCTCTTTACGATCTATTTGACTTTGAAAAAATTCAGCGGATGATTGAAATTGGTGATATAGAAATTGCCCCGTTAGCTTTTATGAGAGGTAGAACATTAAAGAATTCTTTTGCAATTCTTGACGAGGCTCAAAATGCAACTGATACACAAATAAAAATGTTTCTAACTCGTATAGGTGAAAATTCTAAAATAGTTGTGAACGGAGACCCAAGTCAAATAGACCTACCAAATAAAAATATGTCTGGTCTAGTAAGATCTAAAAAGCTGCTTGGTCATTTAAATGAAATAGCAGTTGTTGATTTTGATCATTCTGATGTTGTCAGGCATCCCCTTGTATCAAAAATAGTAAAAGCTTATTCTAAAAATGATTAAAATCAATGTTCTCTCTGATGAGAGAGCCTGGTCGAAAAGACTAAAAAAAAAAGAGATATTTTTCAATAAAATTTGTAAATCATTTCCTAAAAAATATAAATTTTTAAACAAGAAGGTTAGTCTTACTTTGTTATTATCGAATAATAAAAATATTAGAAGATTAAATAAAAACTTTAGAAATAAAAATAAACCTACTGATATTTTATCCTTTCCTTTTAATAAAAAGACAAAGATATCAAGCAAAACTTATTTGGGAGATATAATCATAAGTTATAATTTTATCAATAAACCCAGACATCAAAATCTAAGTCTATTTAAAGAAAAATTAGCAAAATTATTTATACACGGTTTTCTTCATCTTTTAAGTTATGATCATATCAAAAATAAAGATTATAAAAAAATGCTCAAAGAAGAAAAACTTATATATCAATCTGTATTTTCAAAACTTAATTAAATTGATTAATAAATTTTATATGGAACTAATTTTTTTGGTTATCTTGGGAATGATAACTACCTTAAGCTTGCCTCCATTTAACCTCTTTTTTTTAAATTTTTTAACTTTTCCTTTATTTTTTATTTTCTTAATCAAAAAATCAAATTTACATAATAATTTAAAATTTTTTTTTATATATGGTTGGGCTTTTGGTTTTGGTTATTTTATGACCAATTTATATTGGATATCTATTTCTTTAACATTTGATCAAAATTTTAAGTTCTTAATACCATTAACGGTTATATTTATACCTGCATTTTTATCTATTTTTTATGGATTAGTTACAATAGTTTTTATGATTTTAAATCCTAAAAAAAAAATATTAAGTTCTTTTTTTATTTTTTCTCTAATTTTTGGTATCCTGGAATTCATAAGAGGGTCAATATTTACTGGTTTTCCTTGGAACTTGATTGTTTATAGTTTTTCAAATCAATTGGAACTTATAAGCATTATTTCAATTGTTGGAACTTATGGATTTAATTTATTTTGTATCTCATTATTTACAAGCCCAGCAATATTCATTTTAAAAGATAGAAATAAAGATATTGCAGTTTGTGTTTTTTTTCTTATTTCTGTGGTAGCACTTTATTTTTATGGAAGTAATTATAAAGAAAAATTTGATAACACAGCTAAAAAAAGCAATGATTATACGATTAGAGTTATAGGATCTAATATTAGTCTAGACAGGTTTTATTCTGATGTTGACACTACCTCTTCTATAATTAAAGAATTAATAAAAATTAGTGATCCTAATGTTAATGATAAAACTATTTTTGTTTGGCCAGAGGGCATGTTGCCCAGCATCACTAGTGAAGAATTAATGAGATATAATGAGTTATTCGAGAAAAAATTTAGCCAAAACCATATTTTATTTATTGGTACTAATAGTCAAGTAATAAAGAATGGATCAACAAAATATTTTAATTCACTTTCTATTTATGATCATGAGTTAAATTTGTTAGATACCTATCATAAGATAAATCTCGTACCTTTTGGTGAATTTCTTCCAGCTGAAAATATTCTCAAGAAAATTGGTTTAAGATCATTAACTAATAATTATCAATCTTTTTCAAAAGGTAAACAGAGAAAAATTATTGAAATCAGGAGAGAAAACTTTTCATTAAAGATTTTACCTCTTATTTGCTATGAAATAATTTATTCAGGTAAAATATCAAGAGACAGAGATTTTGACTTAATTATTAATGTTTCTGAAGACGGTTGGTTTGGTAGTTCAATAGGACCGAAACAACACTTTAACCATAGTATTTTTAGGGCCATTGAAAGTGGTAAATATTTAATACGTTCGGCAAACAATGGTATTTCAGCAATAATAAATCCTATTGGTGTTGTTGAACAAAAAGTCAATTTCAATCAATCTGGATTTGTTGATTATAAAGAAAGCAGTATAATACAACCAACGATCTTTTCTAAATATGGAAACAAAATTTTTGGATTATTAATTTTATTGTATATTTTCTTAATATTTTCATTTAATAGAATTAAAAATGAGTAATCTAAAAAATTATCTTTTTACAAGTGAGTCAGTCTCAGAAGGACATCCAGATAAAGTTTCTGATAGAATATCAGATATGGTAGTGGATACTTATTTATCAGGAGATCCATTTTCAAGAGTGGCTTGTGAAACACTCACAACAACTAATAAAGTTGTATTAGCTGGAGAAGTTAGGGGTCCAGAAATTAAAAAAGAAGAATTAATAGAAAAAGTTAGAAATTGTATTAAAGACATTGGTTACGACCAAGATGGTTTTTCTTGGAGAGAGGCAACTGAAATTGAAAGTCATTTACATTCTCAATCAGCAGATATTGCAATGGGCGTAGACTCCTCAGGAAATAAAGATGAAGGAGCAGGAGATCAAGGTATAATGTTTGGATATGCATGTAATGAAACAGAGGAGTTAATGCCAGCACCTATTCATTATTCTCATAAAATTTTAAGATTAATGGCAGAAGATAGAAAATCTGGAAAATTAAAAGATATTGAGCCAGACTCTAAAAGCCAAGTTACATTTGAATATACTAATGGCAAACCATCTAAAGTAAAATCAGTTGTAATATCCTCTCAACATTCTAAGGATGTAAACCAAGCACAAGTAAGAGATTTGCTGAGACCAATCATGCTTAGATCTATTCCAAAGAATTTTCTTGAGGGTTTTAATGAGGAAGAGTTTTATGTTAATCCAACTGGAAATTTTGTAATTGGTGGTCCAGATGGTGACTGCGGTTTAACTGGAAGAAAAATTATTGTGGATACTTATGGAGGTGCGGCGCCTCATGGGGGTGGTGCTTTCTCAGGAAAAGATCCTACTAAAGTTGATAGATCTGCGGCTTACGCAGCAAGATATATTGCTAAAAACGTTGTAGCTTCAAAAATTTCAGATAAATGCTTGATCCAATTAGCTTATGCGATTGGAGTTTCAAAACCATTATCTATTTATGTGAATCTTTTTGATGATGATTTAGATAAAAATAAATTTGTTGAGGATAAAATTAAGGATAATTTTGACCTTAGTCCAAGGGGGATTCGAGAAATGTTAAAGCTTAATAAACCAATTTATGAAAAAACTGCTGCGTATGGTCATTTTGGAAGATCTCCAGAAAATGATGGTGCGTTTTCTTGGGAAAAAACTGATAAATCTGGTATTTTTTCAAAATAGTTTCTATTGAATTAAAAAAAAACTTTAATATATTCCATCTACATTGTTGAATTTATAAAATGGGCTTTGGCCCATTTTTTTTTGGAGCAAAGAAAAAAATGTTAAATAAAAGAGCAGACAAGCTAGAATTACTAAGGATCGCTGAAGCAGTTGCTTTAGAAAAATCTATAGATAAAGAACTTATTATAAGTTCCATGGAAACTGGTATTGCTAAAGCAGCTAAATCGAAATTTGGTCAAGAAAATGAAATAAAAGTGTTAATAAACAGAGAAAATGGGGATATTGAACTTTTTAGAAAATTGATAATTTCAGAGAATCCAGAAAATTCAAACACGGAAATTAAACTTGAAGATGCAATAATATTACATGAAACTAATAAAGATAAAAAAATTGGAGATGAAGTTCTTCAACCACTACCATCCTTTGATTTTGGTAGAATTGCTGCTCAGACAGCAAAACAAGTAATTAGTTCAAATGTAAGGGAGGCGGAAAGAGAAAGACAATACAATGACTTTATAGATAAAAAAGACACAATTTTGAGTGGTATAGTTAAAAGATTAGAATTTGGTAATGTAATAGTGGATTTAGGAAGAACTGAAGCAATAATTCAAAAAAATGAATTGATACCTAGAGAAAACATTAAAGCTGGTGATAGAATTAAAGCTTATTGTAATGATGTAAGAAGAGAGCAAAGAGGACAACAAATTTTTTTATCTAGAGCCCACCCAAAGTTTATGGAAAAATTATTCGTTCAGGAAGTTCCAGAAATTTACGATGGTTTGATTGAAATAAAATCTTCCTCTAGAGATCCTGGAAGTCGAGCTAAAATTTGTGTCAAAGCTGTAGATACATCTTTAGATCCGGTGGGTGCTTGTGTAGGCATGAGAGGTTCAAGAGTTCAAGCAGTAGTAAATGAATTGCAAGGAGAAAAAATTGATATCGTTAATTGGTCAGAGGATCCTGCAGTTTTAGTATCAAACGCATTATCTCCAGCAGAAGTTCAAAGAGTAAATGTAGATTTAGAGAGAAAAAAATTAGATGTTATTTTATCAGAGGAAAACTTGAGTAAAGCAATCGGACGAAGAGGTCAAAATGTTAGGTTGGCAACAAAACTTTTGAATTATGAAATTAACATTATGACAGATCAAGAAGATTCAGAAAGAAGACAGCAAGAATTTAAAGAAAAGACTGAAAATTTTGTGAAAAATTTAGAACTTGACGAGACTTTAGGCCAATTATTAGTTGCAGAGGGTTTTTCATCTATTGATGATATTAAAGATAGTTCATCTGAAAATTTAACAAAGATTGAGGGTATAGAAGAGGATACTGCAAAAGCTTTGATAGAGAGAGCAAAGGAATTTTATGAAAAAGATCAAGAAGATATTTCACAAAGAATAAAAGATCTTGGTCTTGAGGAGTCATTGATAAAACTTAAAGGGCTAACTCCTGGAATGTTAGTTACTCTTGGAGAGCAGAAAATTTTAAAATTAGAGGATTTTGCTGATCTGGCTTCAGATGAGCTTACAGGTGGATTTGATGTTATTAAAGGTGAGCGAGTTAAAATTCAAGGTTATTTAGAAGATTTTGCTTTATCAAAAGAAGAGGCCGATGAATTAATAATGTCAGCAAGAAGCATTATTTATAAAGATTGAGTGATGAGATATGGAAAACAAAAAAACAAAACTAACTATTTCTGGCTCTGCAAAGAAATCAATCAAAAATATTGAGATTGCAAAAACAAAAGGAAAAAATTCAGTTATAATTGAAAAAACAAAGGGAAATTTTGTAAAAAAGGCCAATCCCTCAAGACACATAGGTAATAATAATAGATCTAAATCCCAAACATTTAATCGAAATACTTCCTTTAAATCAACTTTTAATCCAAAAGTTTCACCTTTAACAAATGATTTTGAGCGAAGAAAACTAGCCGAGCAAAGAGCAACAAAAAGTCTTAAGGGAGATAACGAGGGCAAAAAATCTAAATTAGAACCTAAAAAAAGAAAGCTTAAATTAACTGTCTCTAGAGCACTAAGTGATGAAATTGAAGCTAGAGAAAGAAGTCTTGCTTCAGTAAAGAGAGCGAGAGAAAAAGAACAAAAAAATCTAAATAAAGACGATAATAAAGAAAATTTAAAGCCAGTAAAAAGAGACATTAATATTCCTGAGGCAATAACAGTTCGTGAGTTAGCAAATAGAATGGCTGAGCAATCTAGTAACGTTATAAAATATCTTTTTGGAATGGGAGTAACAGTTACAATTAATCAAACTTTAGCTGCGGATACGGCAGAGTTCTTAGTAAAAGAATTTGGACACAATCCTATCAGGGAGGAAAAAGCTGAAGAAATAATTAAAAAAATTAAGGCAACAAGAGTAGAAAATTTAAAAAATAGACCTCCGATAGTAACAGTAATGGGACATGTAGATCATGGAAAAACTTCTGTGCTCGACGTTTTGAGAAGTGCAAATGTAGTGTCGGGAGAATTTGGAGGAATTACTCAACATATTGGTGCATATCAAATTGAGAGTCAGTCAAATAAATTAACTTTTATTGATACTCCTGGTCATGCTGCCTTTACAGAAATGCGTGCAAGAGGTTCAAAGTTAACTGACGTAGTGGTGTTAGTAGTCGCTGCAGATGATGGTGTTAAACCACAAACTATCGAGTCTATAAAACACGCCAAAGCAGCAAATGTGCCAATAGTGGTAGCAATTAACAAATGTGATTTACCAGAAGCTGATCCACAAAAAATTAAAAATCAGTTATTAGAACATGAATTGGTTGCTGAAGATTTATCAGGTGATACATTAATAGTTGAAATTTCTGCTAAGACAAAACTTAATTTAGAAAAGTTAGTAGAGGCAATAATTTTACAAGCAGAAATACTAGATCTTAAAACAGATTATGAATCAAAAGCGACTGGGATTGTTTTGGAGTCAAAAATAGACGTTGGAAGAGGACCTGTTGCTAATATTATAGTAACTACAGGTACACTTAAAAAAGGGGATTTTTTTGTAAGTGGTTTAAAATGGGGTAAAGTTAGAGCTATAATAAACGACAAGGGGCAAAATATAAATGATGCTTCACCATCAACACCAGTTGAAATTTTGGGAATTAATGGTGCTGCAAAAGCTGGAGATGATTTTATCGTTCTTGACTCAGAAAAAGAGGCTAAAACTTTAAGTCAAACCAGGGCTGAAGAGAGCAAAGATGGACAAAACCCTTTAACATTTGCCACTCAAGACTCAGCTTTTTCTAATAAGTCTACAGAAGAATTAAATTTAATTATAAAATCTGATGTCCATGGCTCCTCAGAAGCAATTAAAAATGCGATTGGACAGATTAAACATGATGAAGTTAAACCTAAAATAATTTTATCAGATATAGGCATGGTTACTGAAACTGATGTAACTTTAGCAAAAGCTTCAAATGCAGTATTAATTGCATTTAACGTAAAACCGAGCAAAGAAGCAAAAAAACTTGCTGAAAATGAAAAAATTAAGATCTCTTCATATAACATTATTTATGAAGTTTTAGATTACATAAGACAAAAAATGTCTGGACTTTTAACACCCGATATTCAAGAGAAAATAACTGGTACGGCTCAAATTTTGGAAATATTTAAAGTTTCCGGAGCTGGAAAAGTTGCGGGATCAAAGGTTACCGAAGGAGAAATAAGTAGTACATCTGAAGTAAGGATTATAAGAGATGGGGCTATAATTTATACAGGTAAAGTATCAACAATTTTTAGAGAAAAAAACCAAGTCAAACAAGTAAGTGGCGGTCAGGAATGTGGAATTACTGTGAAAGATTATGTAGATTTTCAAAAAAATGACACAATAGAGGCTTTTAGTATTACATCAACAGAAAGGTCGATTTAATGCCTGATAGAATAGGAAAACCAGTTTCTCAAAGACAGTTAAGAGTTGGAGAAATGATCAAGCAGTCTTTGAGCATGATTTTTATTAGAAATGAGGCTAAAGTGCCTAACTTAGAAACTAATACCATAACAGTAACTGAGGTTAGAATGAGTCCAGATTTAAAAATTGCAAAAGCCTATGTTCTGCCATTAGGTGGAAAAAATGCAGATGAAAAAATTAATGTTTTAAAAGAAAACTCTTTTTTGATAAGAAAAATTTTGTCTCAAAAAGTAGTAATGAAATTTTTACCTAAATTACTTTTTAGAAAAGATGAGTCATTCGAATATGCAGAAAAAATTGAAAACTTAATTAAACAAACAAATAAGTAGGAAAAATAAATATGATCAAAAAAGCACAAGAATTAGCAATGCATGATAAAGACACTGGATCCT
>CESB01148663.1_pt1 | contig 14039 bp, 17 predicted proteins | sample 531071 | NCBI WGS metagenome assembly CESB01 (sample SAMEA2621259, study PRJEB7988) | marine metagenome | biome: marine biome (ENVO:00000447); feature: surface water layer (ENVO:00002042); material: "saline water (ENVO:00002010), including plankton (ENVO:xxxxxxxx)" | depth 5 m | reverse complement strand
TATAAATAATATTAAAAAATACTATTTATATTCTTAAGTACGTAAAGTAAATGTTTTGGTAAAATAAGCCCAGAAGAAGATACCTACAAAACATTTGGAAAACAAGTCTAATACATTATACACAACATTCTTATTTACTTCATTAAAAAAGTAAGCCACACCATAAAATGCCCATAATACAAAGAACGCCAAATATAAAATCAAATTATCAAAATTGTATTGTTTGTATAAAAATTGCTGATATAAGTAGCCATATAGGGCTGCAAAAAACCCAAAACCTAAGCCATTTGCAGTAAGTTTAGACAAAACATTTAATTCACCTAAATAGCCCATACCTAACATACCAAAATTAAAGAACAAAATCAATAAAAATTTACTAAAAGGTAAAGAACCTCCTTTACTATTATACAAAAATGCTAAAACTAATACTAGCAACATAATAGGAGTAGTAATTGACCAATCTGTATAACGCATTTTGTTTAATTTTTCATAATCCGTTTCTGGATTTTTTTCTACATTTTCTACAAATTTACTATAGAAAAAAGCAGCAACAACAGATATGCAAGTTTCTAAATTTAAAATATGACGTACTTTTTCATCTTTGGTACGAATAGCTTCTATAAAGGTAATTGTTGCAGTTGTCATTAAAAATACATAAGTAATATAGAAACTGTTATCGATTAATAATTTATCATTCAAAGATAATAATTCAGCGGTTATTTTTTTTTCCATACTATATATTAAAAAAACATAATATTTTTTTTTCAATCCTCAGAAAAAAAATTGAAAATTGGACAAAAATTTTTGTCCATTTTTGAAAATTTTTTTTAGCTTTTGGAAAAAAAAAGTGAAAAATCACTTTACAGCATAATGCTTTAAATACAAAATAAATAATTTATTATTTCGCTGCAACATTTATTTTCGTAAAATTTAGGCGTTTTTTTATGTAGCATAAAAGTATGTAAAATGCTACATAAAAAAACGCCAGAAAAACGCCCAAAATATGAATGTAAAAAATGTTCCTTTATATGCAGCAAAAAAAGTGATTATTTGAGACATTGTAAGACTGAAAAACATAATGCTACAAAATGCTACATTAATGCTACATCAAAAAACGCCAACTTTGTATGCAGTTGTGGAAGACAATATAAACATAGTTCTAGTTTTTATCGTCACAAGAATAACTGTTTTGTAACTGAATCACATCATAATATAATTGTAGACCCAGAAGATTGTGATACTGATAGCATAATTGATTTATTAAAACAGAATCAAGAATTTAAGGAGATTCTAATTGAGCAAAATAAAATGATGGTTGAACAGCAATCTGAAAATAAAAATTTGCAAAGACAATTGTTAGAAGCAGTAAAGGATGGAAAAACGATAACAAATAATAATACTACAAATAATAATAACCAAAAGTTTAGTTTGAATTTCTTTTTAAATACAACTTGTAAAGATGCGATGAATATGTCTGAATTTATCGAAAATATAAATATAGACTTTAAAGATATTGAAAATATAGGCAAAAATGGTTATGTGGCTGGAATGACTAATATGATATTATCTAGAATCAAGGATTTGGATGTAACTAAAAGGCCTTTGCATTGTACTGATTTAAAAAGAGAAACAATGTACATTAAGGATAACGACGAATGGTGTAAAGATACTCCAGATAATTCAAAATTACGTGATATGATAACGATAGTTGGGAAACAAAATTGTGAAGCTATACCTTTATGGAGACAAGAACACCCCGAATGTTTAAATGGAAATCATCCAAAATATGAGTTTTGTGTTGAAATGATGAGAAATATATTAGGTGAAGTAGGTAACGAGCAAATTAAATTAGATAATAAAATAATAAAAAATTTATCAAGGCATTTATTAGTTGATAAGAATTAATAATAATCAGTAACCAGTTTATTAATATGTATAATCCTAGAATTAGCAGGGGCTTGAATGATAGGATACCATTTTTTAAATTTACGATGAAATTTACATTCGAATAATACAACTTTATTAAGGTCGACATATTTATCAATATTTGTGTTTTGAAAATCTTCTTCTGTATCACTTTCTTCGATATAATCTAAATTATCATTTTCTCTAATTTTACGAAAAATTTTGTTTAACATAATGCTAGTGCTATAATCAGGGATATACATAATATTATAATAAATTGCTTTTTTTTTTGCTCCGTATGCAAATAAATGATAAATGTCAAAATCTATATCGGCTTTTACCTCAAATATTGTATTGTATTTATATTGTGGCTTATTAAACTCCATTGTGTATCGCGAACGATAGATAGGTATATTTGGCATAATTTTATTATTTATTTTAGGCGCTGTCAAATTAATTCTATTAAATGAAACATTAATGTAAGGGACAATATTATCTAAAGAACGATATTGTAAATGATGAGCTTCATACCCAATTAACTCAACAATTTTAGGGTCAATTACAAAAGGCAATTCATTGTCTTTATTTTCATGCTTCCACATGTAAGGTAATGTAAATAAAATATCATGTTCAATGTCATTCATACTTACAATATATTCTTTTATATATGCTAATTTGCTTTGATAAGGAACATTTTTTATAAAAATTCCTTGGTAGTAATATATATCTTCAATCACTAAAAATCGTTTTTTATAATTATCTTCTGTTATTAAAGTACCATATATAATAGTACCATGAGACATTGGATGAATTGGATATTTCTTTATAATAGTTCCTTTACTTATTTTTTTTTCACGATTTATTTCAAATAAATAAGAAATGTCTATACTATTATAATACGTGTTCCAGACAAATACTTTTTTACCATTTGGTATAGCCATACAAATATTATAATTATTTAAATCTCCTTTTTGGGACATTGTTTCATATGAAGGCTCAAATTTGGGATATCTTCTTAAAAGATATGATAATTGGTTGTAAGAAAGTTCCATGATAATGTATTATTATTATGGAGCAATTACTTATTAAACAGAAAATAACTTTATATACTTTGCTTTTTTAGTATTTAACAGTTCTGTTCACTGAAATCTAATAATTCTTGATTCAATTTTTCAAAATCATTATCTTCAACTCTTTGCATATTTACTGTTTTGTTTATTATTTCTTCATTTTGTAATTTATGTATAATTTTATCATATTTATCGTTTTGAAAGTTGAATTTATCAACTGTTTTTTTAATTGAGTACTGATTTTTGAGATGTTCCCATAATTGATGAAATAAATATATTATTAAAATAGAAATGCATATATTGAATAAAATAGATAAAATAAAAGAATTCATATATAGTATTTTTGTTTAATTTTATGTAATTTTGAACTTAAAAACATAAAAATTGATTTGAAACTATTTAAATATTTCACACAAACTAGATTAAAATATGGTAAATATTTTATTGATAAAGAAAAATGGAAGTTTAAATATAACAGAATATAATGAAGAACAATTAGACAACCTTTATAAAGTTGCTGGTTTGAAAAATAAAAAACATTTTGATTTTGTTAGTGAATGGTATGTTGAAAATGAGAAAAATAACAGTTATAATTATTGTGTTTATGCTAAAACAAATGGAAAAGCAGGTAATGAAAATAAATATGATTTTCCACCACCTATTGACAATGAATTATATTTTGATACATGTGTAATAATAAAAAAAAAGAATAATGTATTGAAGTCTATTCGATTAGATGAATGGGAATTTGTGTACGAATCTTTATTTGGTGGTTTTGAAGACCTTGGTGAAGAAGATAGCGAAGATGAAGAAGAAGAAGAACTTGGACCACACGATAAATTAACAAAATCTGGTTATTTACAAGATGATTTTGTTGTTGATGATGACGAAGACTTAGACGAAGAATATATAGAGGGTGATACTGATGATGATGATGAAGAATTTGAAGACGATGATGATTTTGATACTAGTGACGACGACGATGAAGAAGAATTTGAAGACGATGACGAAGACGAAGAAGAAGAAAATGATGATGATGTAAATACAGAAAATGCTGTTTCACCTGAAAGGAAAACAAGAAAGAAAATTAAATCTGCAACAGTATTTGATTTGATGTTACCGGATAAGGATAGTGAATTAAGTGAGTAAAAATATTATAATAAACTCTAATAAACAATACCTATTTAATAACTATTAGTATGAATGAATCTTATGAAGACATGACAAATAGTGTAAGTGATAAATATAAATTATGTAAAAATATGAACTGTCAACGTTTTCCTCCTGATTGGGACCCAGAAGAAGATACAGAAGAAAACTATGAAGAAGACGAATGGAAAAAATGTGTTTTATGTATTGGATATTTTAATGATGATGGAATAGGAGATATTTTATTTATTGAAGAAGAACCAAATAATCAAACAGCTGAATGTAATTTATGTGGAAAAACAAAAAACATAGTTCAAATGAAAGGAACAGGCGAATATATTTGTCAAAATGCATGTGATGAAACTGACGAAGAAAGCGAAGACGACGAAGAAATAAATAAATGTGATGAATGTAATATAGAATTGGATAGAATAAGAGATGGAAGTACAGATAAAAATTTTAGATGTAACAATTGTTATTGGGAAGATACAGAAGGAATATATAGTCATAATATAATTAAACCCGACTACAGGAAGAATGAAGAAGAAGAAAAAGAAGAACAACAAGAAGATAGATACATAATTTGTAATAACTGCAATGAAAGTATTGATTGCTGGAACTGCAATATATATTGTCTTTTTAAAGGAGATTCCAAAGGTGTTAGAGATGAAATGACTATTTGTCAACTTTGTAATGATGATTTAAGGGAAGAATTTGAAGAAGAAGGATATAATTGTGATGATTGGGATGAAATGTAAAAAATAAAAGATATAAAAATAACTTTGTTTCAATATATATAATGAAAGTAGCATGTGGTATAATGTTTGATAATGCAAATAAAATATTAATGGGTTTACGTAGCGATAAAGGTATAAACCCGAACTTTTGGGAATTTCCTGGAGGTAAATGTGAATCGAACGAAACACTAGAAGATTGTTTACATAGGGAATGGATGGAAGAATTAAATTTAAGAATTAAAATAGAAAAATTATTACATGTTTCAAAATCTGAAGACATAGAATGTTACTTTTTTACTGGAAAAATTTTGGACCTTGGTAATTTACATGTGAATGTTCATCAATATGTAAGTTTTTATGATATTGAGCAATTAAATCAAATACGTTTATTTGAAGGTGACCGAAATATTATTCCACTATTAAAAAATTGATTCTTATTATAAATGATATAATAAGAATATTATAACATAGAGTAAAATAATGCGAATTGTACCAGATGATGTTCTTTTTCGTAAAAATATGATTCTAAAGTTGGATGAAACAATTAATAATGAAACTATATCTGAAGAATTAGAAGAAGGAGTTTATGATTATGCATGTAAAGAAGCTAATACATGGAAATTAATTATTCGATGGGATAACCCTGATTTTGTACAATTATATTCAGACCGTATGAGAAGCGTTTACATAAATTTAAAAAAAGGTAATTTGTTAAAAAATTTACAAGATTGTGAAATAAATGCAAAAACTGTGGCTTTTATGACGCATCAAGAAATGAACCCAGACCATTGGAAAGATTTAATCGATAAAAAAAGAAAACGAGATGAAAATAAATACAACAATACACAACAAGCTTCTACTGATATGTTTACTTGTAAAAAGTGCAAGTCTAAACGTTGCACATATTATGAATTACAGACAAGGAGCGCTGATGAACCAGCTACTATTTTTGTTACTTGCTTAGATTGTGGTAAAAACTGGAAATCTTAGTAAGGTTAATCATGTTCAATAGGTCGACAATTTATTATTGAAGCAAATAAACCTATCACAATAACTGCTACTATAATGACAAATATCATGTTTTCTTATTAATTAATGTTTAAAAAAAATATTTTAATTAATTTTTTAATCAATTTTATATTTTATACTAAAACTTCTAAATCACTCAATTTCCAATATTCGCAACCACCGTTTGGTAAAGGTCTTTTAATAATGAATGGAGTTTTTTTTTCTTCAAATTCTTTCAATGCAATTAAATATCCATCTATCATGTTAGGTTCGACTGGTATTAATGGTTTTGCTCCTGCATTTATTTGCTTAGAACGTTCTCCAATTACACGAGCCTTTTCATATTTTGTCATAAATGGCACAGTTTGATGTAAAGGATCAACGATTTCGCCATTTTCATTACGGGTAATCTTAACTAAATTGTTAATTTCTTCATAATTATGAGATTTTAATTCTGGATGATATTCTTCTATAATGTTATCTTGAATATTTTCTTGAAATTTTTGTAAATAGTTTTCGTCATCACTTTCATCATCTTCATCAGAAAGATAAAATGTTTTTATATTTTCACTAATGTTTTCATTTCTTGTTTCCCGAATAATATCTATATTTTCATTATTTTCTTCTTCATCTTCGTCATCATATTCTTCTTCTTCATCATTAGGTAAGTCATCTTCATCAACGTTCTCATTATCTATATCTTCTTCAATTGAACGGTTTCTAGGAATACTAACTTTCCCGTTTTCAATTTCTCCTTCTTCAGTATCACTTTCGACATCACTTCCGCTAACATAATCTTCTGCGTCCATAGTATCTAATATATGTATTATAGTATTATTATTTCTAAATGATTCAATATAAAAATCAATTTTTAATATTGAATTTCCTTAAATTTCTTCATTTGTTTTCCAAATATTATTGCAAGTAGTACACATATATACATATTTCATATTAGTATTATCATAACGCATATAAATGACCTCTGGAAATGTATATTCTCCTGAATCTTTTTTATTACTATTACAATCAGCATTTGGACATTTTATATTGAAAACACGAGGAAGGGTAGGGTCTATTTTAGTATATTCATTTATATGATAAGAATATTTCATATTTGTATTTTTAGAATGAGTATCTATAATACAAGCTCCTTCCATTGCTATAGAATTATCTGTATTTTTGCAATTACGACAGTAATATGTTAATTCATTGGTATTTTTTTCGTTAATACCAATGTAATACATGTTATCACATTGAGTACAAAACTTCATTATATTTCTTTTTATAACTTATATTTATATTATTTTTTTATCAATTTTACAATGTACAAATGAGAAATGAATAGGAAATCTTTTATTTATGAATATTTATTATAAAAAAGGGGGTTATAAAAATTGATTTTAAAAGTAAATAAAAATATGTCATTATATAATACACACAGAAATGGAAGAACAAACTTCCGCTGCTACTTCAAGTATTGTACAATCAGCACAAACGTACACTGATGTTTATGAATTTTTGAAATTACATTCAATTAAAAAAAACAATCAGGAAAAAGGTAGTCATACAAATACAAGGATTGGAGATGCAAAGTCTAATATATATGGCGGGAATTATAATATACCCGATATAGAATATCCCGTCTTCTTGGAATTATACCATCGCGATATTATTTCCAAGAATGCAAAAGAATATTTGACTGAAAAGCAACGGGATAACGATGGACCATTATTAATAGATCTAGATTTTCGCTATTCTTATGATATTGATGAAAAGCAATATACAAACGAACAAGTAGAAGATTTATTAACATTATTATTACAAGAACTTAAGGAGATTTATCAATTCGACGAAAATGTAGAATTTTCTATATATATTCTTGAAAAACCTACCGTAAATCGCGTTGCTGAAAAAAAAATAACAAAAGATGGTATTCATATTATTCTATGTGCTCAGGTTGAAAGGGGTATTCAATTATATATTCGCGAGAAGATGATAAAACAACTAAGTCAAAATTGGGATTTACCTATTATTAATACATGGGAAGATGTATATGATGAGGGCATTACAAAAGGGACTGTCAATTGGCAACTATATGGTTCTAGAAAACCAAATAATGATAAATATTCATTAACAAGAGTATTTAATATTTCGTATGATGATTCAGACGGTGAACTAATGATGTCTGAACAATTGCTTTCTCAATTTGATATCGAAAAAAATATAAATAAATTGTCAATCAGATATAAAAATCATATATCTTTGTTTATGAAGAATGATTTCATGCCAATTTATAATGATTTTAAAAAAAAGAATAATATTGGTGGAGATAAACCAAATACAAATTCAAGGCAACTTATAAATCCAGCAATTACAAACCGAGAAAGGAATAATATGTATATTAACAATGTTGGAATTATTTCGAGTATTAGAAGCCAAGAAGAATTAGATTTAGCAATAAATTCATTTATTCAAAATGTGTCGGAATCCCTTACTGAATATGAGTTGAAAACATTATATGATTATGTTATGGCACTTCCAGAAAATTATTATGGAATGGGTTCTTATGATAAATGGATTCGTGTAGGGTGGGCACTAAAAAATACAAGTGAAAAATTATTAGTTGTTTGGTTAGCATTTAGTGCAAAATCTCCTACTTTTCAATTCAGTGAAATTCCTGACCTTTGTGAGCGTTGGGTAAATTTTCAAGTAAGAAATGATGGTTTGTCTAAGTTATCTATTATTCATTGGGTGAAAACAGATTGTAAATCAGAATTTGATAAAATATTTCGTTCTACATTAGACTATTATGTAGAGTTGACGTTGAATGGAAATCAAGATAAATATAAACCACCAGATTATGATTTGGCAACTGTATTATATCAATATAAAAAACATGAATATGTATGTATTAGTGTAAAAAATAATCAATGGTTTCAATACAAAGATAATAGATGGGTTAGTAGTGATAGTGGTATTCATTTAAGAAGTGAAATTTCAAATCCAGTACGAGAATTGTATAATAATAAATCAATTAACTTAATGCAGGATATTTCAACCATACGTCAAAATACTACAGCTATTTTAAATCAAGATGATAATCAACAGGATAATGAACCGATTGATATCAATAAAAAAAAATCAATACAATGTATTAATATTGTGAATAGATTAGGACAGTCAAGTGACAAGGGTAAAATAATGACAGAATGCAAAGAACTATTTTATGATGGACGTTTCTTAACGAAATTAGATACAAATCCTTATTTATTATGTTTTAAAAATGGTGTTATTGATTTTAAGGAAAAGATTTTTAGAAAGGGACAACCAGAAGATTATATTTCTATGTGTACAAATATTGATTATATTAAGTTAACCGACCAGCATAAAGAGTCTATTGATGAAATTCATGTTTTTATGAAACAACTATTCCCAAAACCAGAATTGTGCAAATATATGTGGGAACACTTAGCTTCTTGTTTAATTGGTACTTCACCAAATCAAACATTTAATCAATATTATGGTGCTGGACAAAATGGTAAATCGGTTTTGGTAAATCTAATGGAAAAATGCTTAGGGGATTATAAAGGTGATGTTCCATTAACTTTAGTTACTGGTCGACGTCAAAATGTTGGTGCTTCCAGTCCAGAGATTGCATCTCTAAAGGGGAAACGATTAGCAGTTATGCAAGAGCCTTCAAAAGAGGATATTATAAATGAAGGTGTATTAAAACAATTTACAAGTGGTAAAGACCCGATTCAAGGAAGAGCTTTATTTTGCGATCCCGTTACATTTTATCCTCAATTTAAGTTGATTGTAACGTGTAATGTGATGATGAAAATCAATTCAAACGACCATGGTACTTGGCGTAGGCAAAGGTTGGTTCCTTTTGAAGCACTATTTACAGAAAACCCGGTAGATGATGATGAAGAAAAACCATATCAATTCAAACTAGACCGGTTTATTGATGAAAAGTTTGATAGATGGGCACCTGTATTTATGTCAATGTTAGTTGATATAGCTTTTGAGAAGAATGGTGTAGTGGACGATTGCAATATTGTTGTTGCCAAGACTAAGGAATACAGGCAGTCTCAAGATTACCTATCTGAGTTCATTCGCGATAGGGTTGTGAAAGATTCAGATGGAAGAATTCGAAAAACTGAACTTAATAATGAATTTTCCATATGGTATGCTTCGAATCATGGAGGTAAAACACCTAGTCCTAGAGATTTACATGAATATATGAATAAAGAATTTGGAAGAATCAAAAATCAAGTTTGGAAAGGAATTCGTATTCGTTATGAATCGAATGAAGATGACGATGATATTGTTGAAGAGGAGGAAGAAGATAGTGATATTAGCAGTAGTGAATTAAATTAAATCATAAAAAATGAATAACTTTTTTCATGATTTTTCATATCCGCATAATTCACAATAATAAAAAGTTTCACCATAGGGTCCTTCTTCCCTTTCTCTAATTATTTTATGTCCAGTGGTTTTTTTACAATAATCGTATATTTTTTGCTGTGTAATATTTATTTTACTTTCAACATTATTCATATATTCGGATAACTCATATTTTAAAAATAATAATTTTTCTTTTTCTAATTTTAATTCTTCCATAAAATACTTTTATAAAAAAATATATAAAATTGAATTAATATGAGTGTCCGTTTATGACAATATAGAAAAATATGTCAAAATATCAACAATTACAAAGGTTTTCTTGGGATGCATTCCTACTTCAAAATTTGTTTTCAATTACTTCTATACAAATGTATGTAGAAAACATTGCTGGTAATCATTCAGAAATTGTATATAGTTATCATAAAGATTTTGATTATGATAATTCAGGAGAGAACAATCATTGGATATTACACAACAAGAGAAATGGAAAAAAGGTTTGCAGCATAAAGACTGGTGTTCAAAATATAAAAGATGATATAAACGATAATTTGTGTCAATTATATAGTATTATTGCATGTATGAATATCAGATTACCTTCTAAACTAGGGAAAAATAATAAAAAAAATAAAATTAGAAAACATAAATTAATAGTAGCAACTATTCGTAGATTAGTAAACCGAAGTGACTTTATTACAATGTTACAATATAAAATGGACGATATACTAACAGGTTTCAAAGAAATGGAATTCTTAAAAAATGAATATCATCTTTTCTATGAAATCAATACACGTAACTGCAATATAAGGAAGGCCCGAAATTTATTAAATGAAATAAATATTACACTAAATGATTGGGAAAAATTTGGATACAGACACTTTATAAATAATGGCAAATAGATTATAAAAATTGATTTGATTTGTTTATGTATTTATTAACACATCAAACAAATTCATTAAAAAATCATGCCGAACGTATATAATATGCCTTACTATGGTGCCAAAATTGGTTATCAACATGGACAACGTAATCATAAAATATTAAAACTATTCATAAGTCATACAAGAAGTCCAACTATTACTATTCCAAATTGTACATTTGACCAAGATTTATTTATTAGTAGACCAGGAAGAACTAATGCATTATATTTAAAAAGACAAATTAGTGGTTTTCTAACGTCAAGAGGTTATGCACGTTGGGATATAGAAAATAATAATGATTCTAATACTGTTGATTGTTTTAAATATAGTGAAAGAATGCTATCTCGTCTTAATAGATATTTATATGAAGAAAATATTAATATCAACAGTACATTTCAAGTATGTGAAGTATGTGGTGAAGAACTAATTGATGATGACGATATTATACAATGCGCAAATGATACAGGAGATGAACATGGTACATGTGTTTTGGGTCGTTTGCATTATCGTTGTCGTCGTGGATATTTACGCATTTATCCAAATGTTTCAAGAAATTTTGAAGGTGATGATTGGATATGTGGTCATTGTGAAAGCCAGAATAACTAATTTTAAATTAAAAAAATATAATATTCTTTTTGTTATAATAATATTAAAAAATTTAAATACATGTACTAAGTAATTGTAATGATTCCAACAAACATAATTATATATTTTTTATTGTTTGGAGTTTGTAATTGTTTTACATTTCTAGAAAATATAAAAAGTATTTTTACTGTTAATAAATCACCATACATTTCTATAGAAAATTACAATGCAGTAAACACAAGAGGTATATCATCATTTATAACTAATGAAAGATATCATGGATTGCCCAATAATTTATATAATGAAATGGTAGGGATGATGGAAAGAGATTTTTCATATCGACGAAAAAACTACTTTTCAAATTTACCTTTTACGATATTGCTAGCTATTAAAGATAATGATATTGTAGGAGTAATTACCGTTGAATGTAGTGATATCGTTATTAATGGAAAAAAAGAGAATCATCCAGTAATATCAAATTTAATTGTTAGCAAAAAGATGAGAAGAAAAGGAATAGCAAAATCATTAACTATGCGTGCTGAAAAAATAATAAAATCGTTTGATTATAAAGAGATATATTTATTTGTTAATGTAGAAAATATACCAGCTATCCGATTATATAAATCACGTAGGTATAAATCAATTGATGACAAAAAAGAGTCTACAAGAATTGTATTCGAAAAAAACAGATTTAATAACGTTAAATGTGTAAATATTATGATGAAAAAGAATATATAAATTTTTTAATCAACTTTTATAGGAAATCTATCTTGTAAGGCTTTTATAGAATAAATATTTTCATTCATTAATAAAGCCCTTGTTAATTGTGCTGTTTGTGAAGAATTATATTTCGTTTCATGTCCATAAACAATTTCAATACCTTTCCACAAATCAATAAACCATTTAATATCTATAAACCGCATAGTCGCATAAAATGAGAAAGGAATAACATAATCTAAATATTTTTGTTCTATATTTTTATCCACTATGTTTTGCATTTGTTCTTTATTTATTTGTTGATTACAAAGAATTTCTTCTGCGTTGTCTTCATTTTCAATCAAAGTCCTTAAATAATCACTATTGAATGCACAACTAATTGTCATTTCAAAAGGAATTGTTACTGCCATTGGAAAATATAATCTTACAACATACTCATTATAAGGTAAACTATCCTGTTTTCTTTTTGATTCATCCATTATAAAGGAATTTTTTTGTTTTTTATATCTCCCTTTTAGTGTTGTTGGTGTACTCATTAAAAAATATTTATCTTTATTTATAAATATTTTTTTTCAATTTTTATTAATCTATTCATTATAGACAATTATTAATTAATAAATTATTTTTAATCTTTTTTTTCATACGTATTGCCAAGCAATAATGCAGTAAAATAATTAGAAGAATCAATAACATATGATTCAACCGAATACATGACAAAAGGCATAATTAACAAAAATAAAACAATAGGTATACTTTGGTACATCTTAAAGTCATAGGCTGTTAGTAAAAAATAACTAGCAATAAAAATCAATGCATAATACACAATAAATAAATATACGTTTATGACCTGTAATTTATATGTTTCTTTTTCGGTGTAAATTGCTTTGCTATTTTTTAATTCAACATCAGGTAAATTATATTTTGGTGGTGGCATCTATATTATTTATAAACATTATAATTATTGGAAGGTTCGTTGGGTCGAATATTTTGATAAGTTTCCTCTACAACAGGGACACATAACATTTTTTGCTCATCCCATACTGTATTTTCACCACAGCAATCTTTTCCGCTACATTTATCTGATACAGCACCAATTAAATCTCCCTCGTTTTCTGCTTGTTGACGTTTCTTTTCGGCATCTTCTGGAGAATCAACACCTGGTTTTACTAAATTTAATTTATTAAAGTTCAACGGGTCTCTTGATTGAATAATAACATATATTTTTAAGCAAAAGATGATTGCTACAGAAACAACAATAATTTTTAATATAACAAATACGTAATCAGGAATAAAAGGGACGTTTTTTTCAATGAAATAAATTCCAACATAAGCAGCAATTCCAGCAATCAATACAAGAAGCATGTAATTATAATAAGTAAGTCTGTCTCCACTATTTTGTTTTAGTTGGACTTCTCTTTGCTTAGTTTCTTTTGCACTATCTAATTTATTAACATCACTTAACAAGTTGTTACTATGCTCCTGAGCTAAACCAATCAATTCAGTTTGCTGTTTAACTAACTTTTTATTTTTGGATTGGTCTTTTT
>CESB01002152.1_pt1 | contig 14248 bp, 13 predicted proteins | sample 531071 | NCBI WGS metagenome assembly CESB01 (sample SAMEA2621259, study PRJEB7988) | marine metagenome | biome: marine biome (ENVO:00000447); feature: surface water layer (ENVO:00002042); material: "saline water (ENVO:00002010), including plankton (ENVO:xxxxxxxx)" | depth 5 m | reverse complement strand
GTGTTCACCTTCTGGCATGGGGACTGTTATCTCCCACACCCCATCCTGATTATCATCACTCATGGCCCAGCAAGCTCCACAGTATCCGTTAACTGATGAGTTTACTTCTGGGGTAACTATCTGTGGTGGATGCGGTCCATTAAGATCCAGCCTAAATGTTACATCATATACACAAATGTCTTCAAGGTATGCATCTGGGTTATAGTTATTTGCTGTTTCATCACTGCACCCAGCTACAGGAGGTGGACATGGTAGAAGATCGAAGTACACCACCATCTGTGAAGTTGCAAAGTCATACACTGATTGTGATACGCTGCATGTGTTCTCTATGCTGAACCAGCCATCCCCAAAGTCACAGCAGATGCCGTCTCCAAATGTGTCATTGACAACTAGGTTGTACTCGCCGGGAGGTAGAGGTATAAGTTGTTGTACGTACTCAAAAGACCCGTAGGGACCTCCCGATGCAAATACACTGTCTTCCTGTACTATCTCCCAGGTTGTCTCTCCCCCATACTGATCTGTTTGCAGTTCGAAGTTGATCCAACTTTGCGACAGCAAAATGTTGGACATGGACACCAGCAATATTGTAATTAAGTTTCTCATTAGCATCTGCATCTCCACTTTCTAAGCGCTTTGTTAATACGTGAGTTTGGATCTCTTTTACCTTTAGCCCCGGTTCTTCTCTTCTTCATTCCGCACATACGTGCGCAGAAAGACTTTCTTCTTGCTTTCTTTTTACCTGTAGGATTCTTTTCAGTAACAGCCATAGAAAGCTTGCTACCTGGATTTGCTCTACGGTATGAAGCAATACCCTTGCGGTTAAGTCCACCGGACTTACTCTTGCCTGCTTTTCTTTGCCATGCGGGTGTTGCCATTACCTAGGATCTGTATTGTCAGACCAGTCGTCTCCTTTAAGGATAGTACTTATCTCTTCGTATGTGTAATCAGGTGTTCCGTCAAGGGATGAGGGTTTATCCTCAAGGTATTTGACAACAACCCGCTGCCCATCTAAATCGTGTCTAAGTTTACTTGAGTTAGTAAACGGTAGTTGAGAAAAGTCTAGTGACTCTGCCGCTGATTTATCTATTATTGTCCAACCCATTTTAATTTATTTTAACTTGGTGTTTCACTGCTTGCTGTTGGATTTCCTTCTAAGCTTACATCTACTCCATTTAATCCACGATCTGTAGATATATCTGCCTGACTTGACCCTTCAAATCTGTAGTAACGGTTTAATCTATTTGAATTATCATAATTACCATTATCTTCTGTAAGATCAAATGGTGCTCCTGAATTATAAATAGCTGTTACAGCATCTGCGTCAAGAGCAACACTCCATATACCAATCTCATCTATCTGCCCAGTCATATGACCAGTAGCAGAACTAGCATTCATATCTGCACCAAAAGCAAGTCCATTGTGTCCACTAGTTACTACAGTGGCTTCATGAAAATCTTTGGTTTTAGTTGCTCCTGTTCCTACTGAAGATCCGTTTAGGTATAGAGTCTGTGTACCATTGGTAGAATCATCTACTCCTTTAGCTACTGTAAGTACTACGTGAACCCAATTATTTGCATTTCCACTTGCAAATGCAGCGTTGTTAATTAAGGTTATAGCACCCCAAGCTGAATTACTAGATTTACCCGTAGCACTTAGATATTGAAAAGCTCCATTAACATAAATAAAGTCAAGTTGAAAGCTTCCTGATAATAGATTACCAGTATCGCTATGCCCAAAAAGAGTAAAACTAGCATTATAAGGAGCTCTTACCCACATAGAGATTGAGAAACTAGCCCGTTGTAAAACTTGTAGATCAGCAACAGAATAATTAGTATCTACAAAATCACCTGTACCATCAAGGTCAAGTGATTGTGAGTTTACATACCCAGCAGGAGCTGGATACACTAGCTTCGGTATGCCTACACCAAGTCCTAACATTACGCAGGGTTGCCTTTGTACAGTACGTAGAATGCTCCACTGTCACCAGTGATGGCTGTGATATCTCCGTAGAGTATAGTGCCTGCAGGTATCTCTGTGCTAGTAACAGTCGTGCTACTACCTATGGTAAGAGCTGTAGGAGTGCATGCTTTCAAGAACTGTACTGCAAAGTACGTTCCTGCACTTACACTTTGAGCAGCATTGCCGCTGATCATCACACAGCCGTTGTCACCAAGTGACAGCTTATTAGTAGCTGATACTGACTCATTGGCTGTCTGACTTGCTTCATTAGCGGTCCTACTAGCTTGTGCTGCTTTTACTTGCTTATCTAGCAGTCTTTCTCTTGTTGTATTAAGTCCCATGATTAGTTTTGTTGTCTATCGTTAGAAGTGTCATTTTTACCAGTGCCCATGAGTGTAAGCTCTCCGGCGGCTATACCATTGGTTATTAAGCTTACCATGTCCATTGGTAGTGGGTAGGGAGAATGTTCATCGTAGCATTCCCCATCATTGCATGTAGCAAATTCTGCTACGGTTTCAGGGTCTTCAAATACCCCTCTCACATTTATAGCTTCAAGACCTTTTGGGTTGTAGACATAGATATAGTCATCTATGACATAGAACTTAGTTTGTCCTGATGTGTACTTATCATATGGTATGTACTCTATCTCATAGGCCTCTACTCTAGGTATGGTGCCTGTCCCGTTGGGTTTACCTATAAATGTAAAAGCATCCCTAAAGTTGAACCTAACAGTTCTAGGGAGCTTTCTTTTAGTTCTATATACTGGGCAGTCTATAGGAAGATTGCAGCACTTAGATGCATCAACTTTAATTATATCTAAGCATCCCAAGTCTTGTTCTAGAGTGTTAGAGACAAACCCATTTCTGTTGTAGTCTCTACGTATAAACATAGCACGGTAGTGCTGTATGTTAAACTTGATTTGATCTAGTGATATGATGTCATCATTACTAGATCTACCAGCCCTAACAAGGTTCAGGATATTGTATGCAATCTCATCTAAAGTCATTCATTTAGCCCTTTTATGCTAAGTAGCTCAGCACATTTTTCATATTCTTCGTTTTCTTCGAAGTACTTTATCATATCGTTTACGATGAGCTTAAACGTAGATGGATCGCTAGGATCAAAAGGCAAGAAGATCATGTCCGGGCTTTTAGACAAAAGCTCAGCGACAGTCATCTTGCCCGTAGCTACAGCAAATGCATTTCTGTATGCTTCGTCAAGTATCTCTATCTCATCTTCTACTGAGCTAGAGAAATCGTAATCGTCTTCTATGTCGTCTTCAAATAACATTTGTCTGTAAATAGCCTTCAAGTCCTCTCTGCTTATTCCATATATATGCTTGCCCTGTTCGTTTAGCTTCGTACCCCATCTGCTTGTGCCATTCATCGTTAGGACAAATAGATGGTAGAAACCGTACTTTGATACCTCTGTACTCATTAACCATTTCTTTGTGGAGGTGCCCGCAATGAACTTCACGGTGCCTAGCTCTAGCAAACATCTCCGGTTGTTCTGTAGCCATTATTAGTGGCATATCAGCCGGTTTCTCTTTGTCGCCATGTGTAAACATTAACATGTTCTTACCGTACTCGTAGTACTTTCTAGAACTTGCAGTGTTGTCTACACTGACGTTGGCATCGTTTCTGTACCATCCTGCTAACACATCTCCTGCATAGAACATGCGTTCGTAGTCATGATTACCAGATATCACTATTACGTCAACGGGAGCAATTGTGGTTAGATAGTCTATGGCTTGTACCATCAATTGACAGTATCCTCTAAACGTCTCTTTCCAACCACCATTGTCTTGTTGTGGTGTTCCTTTGGTAGTCGACATACGAAGTCCTTCTGAGTTCATGCCGTCGTTACCTATCGGTAGAAGAATCTTTTCTATTTGTAGTCCTTGTGCTTTGTGTATCAAGTCACCAACAACTCCTAGATATTGATCTTCTACCTCACTTAGTGATAAATTGTGGAGTTTACCATAGTGTATATCTGGTAGAGATACCTCGTACACTACAGGATCAGAGTGCTTTTCGTACTTGATCTTTGCAGCCTTTGGGCTGTAACTAGCTGCAAACCCCTCAATTTCCTGCTTAATTGCATCTACGCTCATAGACTCTCCCTTTGTTACAACAGAGAATCTTTGGTGTCCTGATACCGTTTGCCAGAACTTTACGCTAGACACATCAGCAGGTGCGATGCCATTTTTGTCAAGGAACGTTTGGAACTCACTGATAACACTCTCATTGTTGTTAGCGTTATCATCAGGCTGTTCCTTAGCCTTTTGTCTTGCTTCATACAGTGCAGTCTCGCATAACTCGATGTCGCACTCTAATCGGCCTGAGAGCACTTCCGCACTCTTTTTTAAGTAACCCGGTTTTTCGTTTAGGAAACTTCTTATATCATTTACAGTCATGTGGTAGGTTTACAATTAACTTACTTCTTAGACTTTTCTATAGTTCTGCCCGCGAAGTAAGCACCAAATGCAGTAAGCATCAGGATTTGAAGTAGATCGACATACGAATCTTTTACATTGAACGGCACATTGTCCATGCTGTCTATGAACATGGTGATCATAAACATGCTCATCAAGGCGATCAAAGTGACAGGTCTAATAAGCTTTGCGAGTTTGACGTCGCTGCCCATATCAGCCTTCCAGCGCTCAGTAACATTCTCTTGGAACTTTACTTCTGCATCTATCTTAGCTTGTGCCTCTGCTGGATCAATACCTGGTTCTTTGTCCAACAGGTTCTTTACAACACCCAGACCCCCGCTATCGGGAAGTAAGTCTGCAACTGTATCTAATACGTTGGGTGCTTTATCTTTTAGCCATGCTCCTAGCTTAGTATCTTTTATCTTCTTACCCATCTTAGCTGGTCATTTTAGCAGCGAAGTACTCGGCTTTTACACCACTAGTGGCATCATTTGAGTAAATCTTAACGTCATTACTAGCACTAGTTACGTGCCAAGGCCAAAGAATATACTCACCAGGCTTGAGACGAGCTATGATCTGTGATCCTACAAGGATAAACAGATGCTTATTAGCTGTAGGTGTGGCGTTCTTAATAAACACGAACAGAGTTATATCTGTGTCCGTGTAGTAATCAGAGGCGTCTACCAGTATAGCTGGTGCTCCTGATGCTTCTTTAATTGTCTTGATGCGTCGGTCCGCATCACTGCTAACGGCAAAAGACTTATCATGTCTTGCACCAATAGCATTGCTGAAAAGGTTTCTAGATCTTACACTAAGTCTTGTTGTAATGCTTGCCATTTAATTTATTATTTTAAGAAGTCTCTCTATATGCTCACCAGTAATATCTTCTGGGAGTTGAGTCTCCTTAATCATATGCAGATATGCCTCTGTAGGCTCATCCAACATATCCTCTACAGCCTGCAGTTGTGCTTTTCTTGCCTCTATAAGTTCCTCACTATCCTTCTCAAGTTGCTCCATTGCATCTGAGTTTTGCTCTTCTACAAGGGCTTGCATCTTTACGGATACCTCTTGGAACTCCATAGGGGGCATAGCTGCTGCTTCAATAGGCTCTAGCTTATGTCTCAACTCTTTCAAGTTCTTACCAACGAGAACACTAAAACGTGCTCCTTTGATTTGTTTCACTGACTCAAGACCTCTGAAGATCTCAAGCAATTCTCTGTTTGTAGCTTCTATTTTTGTAGCTGACATTGTTTTGTGTTTTAAGGTTTACAATAATACAAATATATAAAATCAGGCTATTCTATACATACTAACTGCAGAAGAACCTGTTCTTCTAATTCTAAATCTTCCTACCCCCGACGTAAATGCATCCTCTGCATTGTCTTGTGCAGAGATTATAGCACTACCTACAAGTGTTACTCCCGTGCCTCCAGTAAAAGTTATAAATGATGTACCATCTGTAGCTAGGTTAATGACGCTAAAGTCAAATGCATCATCGTCTGTTGTAAGTCCCAAGGTGCTAATAAGATTAGCTGCTGTGTCAGTAGCTTTACTTCTGTCTGCTGTTGGGGTACATGTTACAATACCTGTGAGCACGTTAGCTGCTGATACTACTGTTGTGCCATCATCTGTAGTTGCTGGTGCGTTCTGGTGAAATACTATACCTGCATCTCCTCTCTGTATGATGCCTTTTTCGAACGTTGCGTTCTGTGAGCCGTCTACAGTAACTGCTGTAGTTATAGTCCCTGAAGATCCAGTTCTTATTAAAACTGATCCATCAGTACCTCCTCCAGCCTTTAGTCCTGCTCTTATCTCTGTATTACCACCATTACCGTTAGTATCTCCAGCACCAGCTGCTATAACCACCAAGCCTCCAGCATTACCTGTACCATTAGCAGATGAACCAGATATAGTGAACGAAGGTGTTGAACCTGACGTGCACTCTACCATGGCTATGTTCTGAGCTACAGACCCGTTGCTAGATCCCAAAGCTACACTGCCTCCAACGTTAAGGTCATGAGTGTGATAAGCTGTTGGGGTAGCACTACCAACAAAAACTTTACCAGTGCTATCTATTTTAATACCTTCATTGCTTCCGTCGTTGCTAATGAACCCAGTGCCCATCTGAAGGTTATTGTTGCTCATATTAAGAGTGGAGCTAACACTGCTGAAAGAAGCGGCTATACTGATAGCTCCATCTGAGTTACTGATACTAACGTTTGTACCTGCAGTCAGTGTAGCTACAGTAGGTCCTGATGTTCCACCAATCAACAGCTGTCCGTTTGTTGACATGGTTGCTGCAGCGAGTGTATCGGTACCTGAGTCTTGTGTTATAATAACAGACTTATCTGCAAAAGCAGTTGCGTTAGTTCCACCGTTAGCTACAGGCAGTGTGCCTGTGACATGATTGGTGTTGCTGAGAGTTGCCTGAGACAAGAACCCAGAGCTGGTATTATTACAAGCGCTAAGATCAAGATTACTCTGATTGAAATCTAATACTAGATTAGTCTTAGTAGCATCTGAGCTTAGAGTTTCATTCTTCACCTCAAGCACAGTATCATTAGATCTGATACCCTTGAAGATAAGAATGTTATTCTCGTTACCAGTTAGAGTATTACCAAATCCACCACCTACAAACAGTGGGGTTATAGTAGAAACACCTAGAGCACTGCCTAGACTTTTGCTTCCAGAGTCTGTGCCCCCATCCTGTAGGATAGGGAATACATCACCTAGCGAGTATGAGCTAGACTGCTGTGTTTTTGTATTTTGTATGACCAGTCTCTCATTAGCCACAGATTCACTCTTTGACTTTAGGTTAAGGTCTATTATTCGTTTTGCCATATTAGAATATTATTTCAGAGTCATCATCCCCCATTAGTCCTGTACTATCAATGGACGGAGACTTAGTGTTATTTTCAGCTGCTCCTGAACCTAAGCTTACAATGCTGCAGTTCTCACAGAATTTACGCATGAACTCATAGAGAGTTCTGAGGTATGTTACTCCATTCGGTGTGGTGCTTTTTTGTCCTCTAACATTTATGCATCTCACCCAGTATTCGTTATCTATACCTCTCTGGTCTGGTCTTATTTGTTGTGCTGGTACATCTTTCTTAGCGATGAAGTAAGCCGCAGTAGCCTTACCTCTTACGTTCCTAAGTATTCTTACTACATCTCCTTGATTAAATGTGCTCTTAGGTGTCCATCTCTGAGACCCAAATCTCTTCCACTCACTTGCACAATCCTTCTCTCTGTACTTTATGTTCTGTGTGTTGTTATCATATTCATCACAGCTAAAGAGACACGGCAAGTCTACGCCCTGATTAAACAGGTAGTTTATCAAAGTAAGCTTAATGAGATCTTGCTCGTTATGATCTTTCACACCAGCTCTAAGCTTGAACAACATCTTACTTCCTTCTGTAGCAGAGCAGGTCATAGCCTCTGTTCTCCAAGTATCAAATTCTTGGTTGTTGAAAAGAGGGTCACATGATACCTCTACTGTAACTACATCGTCTATAATCACGTCAGGGTCTTCAGTGCCAGGTCCTCCATCACCACAGTTTCCTAGTGCTATGCAATCCGGGATTGGGGGTGGGGGACAGTCTGCTTCCGTTGGGCATGGATTTACAACAACTGTATCACAGTCTGGGTTTAGAGGATCTGGACAGATAGGCTCTGTGCAGTTTGGGTCTACATTGCCATCTGCATCTTCACAGTCATCTTCGTCTTCGTTCTCTACACAGTTTTCATCACCGTCACAGCAGTATTCACATAGTGAATTCATTACTATCAATGCATCAGGATTGTAATTACATGCAGCTGGATCTCCGCAGCCTTCAGTATTACCAAAGGTTTCATCACAGTTTCTAAGTCCTATACCCTCCTCATCTTCACACTCCTCGCATTCTGGCAGCTCTGGGTTAGTTATGCATGTTTCAGTACCCCCATACTCACATGAACCATCATCATAGTTAGCTAGTTCATTAAAGTTAGTGGCTGAAACATCTGTACATCCTGGCACGTAGTCGTCACAATCTGCGGGGTTTGTAACTTCATTACAAGGCTCACTGCAGTCTACTATTGCACTAGCATCTAGTAGTATAGTAAAGTTTTCAAATTGATCAGCAAACTCAAGCAACTGAGTTTCACAGTCAATTAGTGGAAAGTCTGGGTCTAGAGTCTGAGGCAATGCAAACGCTAGGTAGTTACCTGCGTACATACCCGCTACAGAGAACGTACCTTCTGGAACTGTTGTTACATTGGTTGGGAGGAATGCTCCTACAACAGTACCTCCTTGAGGTATAAGTACTCCAGTAGTACCATTGTTAGTTGTAATTTGATTAAAGTTATCACTATAAAACTGTAGCAGAGTAGCTATACCTACACTTTCGTTACCGTTCGATAATGATACAACTCCTATGTTGAAATTTGTAGGACCATCTGGATCAAATACTGTGAATGTAGCTCCACCACTATTTGTGTCTCCTAAGAAGTTTTCTGTGTCATCTAGTATACCATCTCCATCTGTGTCTATTTCTTGAGTAGCACATTCTGCTAGAGAGTTTGTGGTCGTTGTACCAGTTATTCTTACTGTTTCAAATACGTTATTACAATCGTTGTATTCACAGGTATTGTTATATGCATCAAACGGCTCCCCGTTTACTATTGTAGTAGCATTAGGATCATAGTTTACAGCGAGCGGATCATTACATCCAGGGACTATATCTTCACAGTTTTCACCTGCCCCTACGTTTATTGTACCGAAAGTACCAGAGGGCTCTAGTCCTTGACATGGCCCCAAGGTAGGATCTTGGCCTGGGAACAGGCCTCCTACTTGATCCAGTGTTACAATATACTGACCCTGAGGTACGTCATTAAAGGCTATGTTTACACCATTAACATTTTGTGGTTGTATACCACCAGTCAGTTCTAAGTAGTCGTCGTATGTATTTACTGCAATCTGTTCTATTACCTCATTAGTGCTTGCATCAGTCAGAGTCAATATGAATTCAAACAGAATTCCATCAACCACTAGTGCGAACTCCTGTCCTATTATGTCTGACCCTGTGTATACCCCAAATACGTTTATGTATATACTACCAGTTCCTATGTTGGTGAACCCATTAATTATATCCCCGGTAAGCTCACACTCGAAGGTTGATGAGGTTATACAGAAATCTATAAACTCAGAACAGTCTACGTATGGTTCTGGGTACAGGCATAGTCCAGCCTCATCGCTGCTTCTCTTAGACTTAAGCCACATTCTTCTTTCAAATTCTGTACTCTGACAGAATGAGAATGGGGTGGTGCTGTATCCTCCAGGATAAGCGCTTGTATCACTCCAAGGATACGGATGATCATCCCCTGCAAAATTTAGTGCAGCGTTGTCATCGCAGTCACAGTATAGCACCCAGAAGTTATATGCGTGGTAATAGTATTCGTTGCATTCTTTTATGTTTACTCTAAGTACAGCAACGTAATGAGTACCAGCCTCTAGTCCCAAGGTAATATTACCTACATCTCCTTCCTGTGTACCAAACTTGAGATTAGTGTCAGTACCAAGGTTTTGTAGAACAACAACTGGTTGAGCACCATCTACTACAGGAAGAGTATTATAGGACGGTGTCCCAGACTCCTGTGCCCATTGATACTGATCTGAGTCAAAATCTTCTACCTTGTATACCATAAGGGTATAACTGTCAAGGTCTACGGAGTTTGTCCAGTACTGTAAGAATTCTCCTGCATCAACTGTAGACCCAGCACTATTTGCTGCAGCAATTATTGATGCAGTGTTAAGGTCAAACTGTGCTTGGAAGGAAGTCCATTGTGATGTAGTTGCTTGGTTATCAAATGCGACACCTTGGCTAGGTGGTGAGTAGTTAACTGCATTACCAAAATGTCCTAGGTACCAGTCTTCATTTAATACGTCCAGGTTACCATATGACGCAGTATTACCCACAAGTGTTGGTGCATCAAGCACTTGACCTGATAACCCATTTACTATATACTCAAATGGATTAATCATGTCGCCAGGAGCTGATTCTGAACAGTATATACAACTACCATCATCAACGTTAGCTAGCTCATCGAAGTTATTTGCAGCAGCATCTGTACACCCTAGTATTTCTTCTGTAGGAGGACCTGTCTCAAACTCAGTCATTCCAAACACTACAAACGGGAAATCTAGTCTAATACGGGAACCAATTTGACCAGTCTGCTCGCTACCAAGCTGAGACATACCTGACTTTATAAGTGCTACATTACTTACCGTGTTAAATTGTTGGTTACTTGCACTAGTTAGATTATAGAACTCCATTGCCAGGTCTTCTACATCTACATCGATATATGCCTTATCTAATGTTGTTTCACCTGTAAATAGAAGTCTAGTTTCTGTAGGTGAAACGTTTGATATAAACTCGTTAAGAGTAGCATCTTCAGGAGCAAAACCAGTTACTTCACTACCTGTAGATACATCACCAAAGTTATTAGGGAAACTAGCATTGTCTAGGGGATTTTTACCTGGTTTGTATGTGATGTTATATATATCGGTTGTATTACCCAAAGTATCTGAGCTGCTATCTGCTAGTCCGTCCGCGGTTAGACCCTTCTTAATTTGACTGGCAGTATAGTTTGTGACATCAAATCCCCAATCAGTGGGTGAAATAGTTTGATTATTTACTGTAATAGTCCCCATGAGCTGGGGTACGTTATACTTATGCTGTATAACTAGTTCTATTTCAGGAAATGCTGGTTCACTTAATGACGCAGGATTTGTTAAAGTACTCTTTGGGTATACATTTATTTCATGTGTATTCCCTACCTCGTCTCCTGCATTGTAGGTTATACCTCCTGCTAGGTAGTGTTGATTTTCTATTCTACCACTAACCCTACCCCAAGGCTGCCCAGAGTCTGAGTCATATGGAACAGTCTGAGTTGATGTTGGTACGTTATAACCTAAGCTATCCAATGCAGGGTAGTCTGTTAGAAGACTATTAGGATCGTGGTTAACACTATTAGTCGGTGAAACATCTGCAACACTAGGAAATTGTGATAAGTCCAGAAAAGTAGGTATTGCATTAAGTACAGTACCCGTCTGTGGGTGCTTATATACTGTAGACTGTACATAGTCCGGAATACCTTGTGCGGGAGTAAACTCTTCAACCGATTCTTCCATAGCGGCCTGCGCGTCTTGTACGTTTGGTTGAAGAGCAAGAGTAAAATACGTACCTTGTTGGCTTACAGGGAAGTCTACATAAGAGTAGAAGGGTTTCATCGAGATAACCACGTTACCTATGAGATTGTCACCATCAGTTTGAGGTATATAGTCTCCCCCAAACTCACTGTTAAAGCCGTTATCCCCAGCTGCTATACGTTTGTTGTAAGGCAGTACTAAGCCTTTGTTGTCGGACGTATCAGCATTAGTTTTAAAGCACTGGTCGGTATAGCTTTGCTCTGCCCCTAATGTGAAGCTATTATTATCAAAAAGCATACCCATTGAAGCAGCAAATGCAGCCTGCATTATTTCATTAGGGACGGGCTCACCGCTGCTTGGCTGCATTGATTTAGTTCTGTTACCTATAAATAGGTTTACGAAGTTATCATTTCCGTTACAAGCTCCTAAACTAGCTGATCCCTCAGTTACAGATGATTCTATCTCATTCGCAAGACAATACTCACCATCTATCTCCCCATTATTAAATATCTCAGATGTTATATCATAGGGATCACACGAAGGTATTATACCAGTGCCATACTGTGGAGTTGCGCCAAAGTCTGAATAATTAAGCCTGTACATGCCTTTGTACAATGCTCGTAGTGCTAGGGCTAGTTGTGTACCTCTTATGTGCCTACTAACACTGTCAAATGGCTGTATGTTTGTAATGCTAGTACCATCAGGACTGATCACCTTAATACACATGCCAGAGTGTTCAATGGTAGTACCAACACCTCCAGTATAATAAGCATTTACGGGGTGAAACCTATTTGATGGTGCGCCAGAAAGTGCAACAGGTGTCTCATTTGAGTTCCAATACCCTAAAGGATTTAACCCACTTTGTCTACCCCACTTAGGCGCACCTGTTCCTGTTCCCGTTTGAACGAACTGTCCATTAGAGTTATAAGTTGTAAGGGAATCAGTAGGGTAATAAGTTGATGATATATCAGTTCGTGCTGCACTATATTCCCAACCATCAGCACCTGTATTAGTTGCAAAGTTGTTATTATTTCCTACAGCATACCTATTATCCCAGTCCCAAATTCCAGCCTCTCCTTGTGTTACACTCCCTGTATTAGTGTCTGCACCATTGTATATCTCCATTACCTGTTGGTTATAGAGAGTACCTATGCGAGTTCCTTTACCGTCAAGTCCCCACCAGTAATGCTTCTTTTTTTGAGTGCCTTGGCCTGTTTGATCTTTGTAGTATCCTGTTATGAAAGCTCCTGCTGAGATTATCATAAATGTATCGTTGCCCCCACTAAAGTCCCAACTAAGACCCCCAACTTTACCAAAATCATTAGTACCACCTGCTTGAAGGCTTCTACCTGATTCGCTAGTATCGATTGGAGAATCTAGGCCAACTTCGGCAGATGCTATTGGTTGAGTTACCTCTACAACAGACCCATCGCTAAATAATACTGATATAGTAATATAGTGAAGTAGCGTCTCAAAACTAGTATCACCCGTTGTAACATTATCGTAGTGAACTGATATTACTTTGTGACCTCCTCTCTTATACTCATAGGTTACTTTATGTATCCTGTTAAGTAGATCTAATCCTGTATACGCGGTGCCGTCGTATGCTCTTGTGATCTTTGTAGGTATTACCCCCATCACCTCAGCGTATCCTTGACCCTTTGTCCAAATTTGGCCTGTTGTATTAGAAGACACAACACCATCGTCTTGCGCTTTTGGCCCGAGTGTCCCTAAGTGCATTTTTAAGGGACATATAACTACAGTTGGAGCTAGCGCTGTCACGGATGGCGTCCTTGACGCTCCAACAGTAACGTAGAAATGTCTAGCTGGATAGTAGTTAGGTTCACTAGCGTTTCTTACATTACCCCTAGGTTTAGTAGTAGATGGTTCAGATGCTGTATTTACAATACTGCTGCTACCACCAGTGCCACCTGAGGATGACACACTGGTTGAAGAGCCTGTCGATGATACCTTAGTTACCGTCTTAGTTCCTTTCAAAGAACTTTTTGTGGTAGATGAGGCTTTACCCCCTGTTGATTTACTTGACTTATATGACATCTAAATCACTATTAGCATCCGCAAGCGCAGACTTCTGTACAAAGTTCTTTTGCTTTCAGTACCTTTTCATTGGCTGTTTCAGCAAGTCCTACATGTGCCTCATGTCTTGCAGACTGCAGAAGAAGGTGAATAGTATGCGCTCTCTTAAGGTCCTCAACACACTTGTTACATTTACAAGTGCAATTGATAGCGTCGTGTACGAGCTTAGCTATACAACAATCTATTTCTGCAGTGGAGACTGAATAACTTTCCTTAGCTATTCCTCCCTTAGAATCTCTAACGACAGTACGCACAACACCTGCACTCTTAAACTGTATAGTTCTAGTAAAAGTTCCCTTACGTGAGTTTTGAGAGAACGTAGTGCTACGACCGCTAGTAAGGTCTGTAACCTCTACGGTGTATCTACTCCTGGGTGAAAGTTTAGTTGCTTTCACTCTTATTTTGGTGTCGTTATATACTGATCGTGCTGCCATGATTTAAAAGTATTAAAGGGGGTGCCCAATTGCACCCCCATTAATTTAAGTTAGATGATTACCAAATAAACTCCTTAGATGATGTAGCATCAATGAGTCCAAATGTTGCCTCCACTGCCTTCTGAGTAGTATCAC
>CESB01125303.1_pt1 | contig 14326 bp, 14 predicted proteins | sample 531071 | NCBI WGS metagenome assembly CESB01 (sample SAMEA2621259, study PRJEB7988) | marine metagenome | biome: marine biome (ENVO:00000447); feature: surface water layer (ENVO:00002042); material: "saline water (ENVO:00002010), including plankton (ENVO:xxxxxxxx)" | depth 5 m | reverse complement strand
ATCGATCTTTTACTTAAAAAAAAATTTAATGTAATAAATCTCGATAAGGTTACTTATTCCTCCAATTTCTATAATATAAAAGAATTCAAGAGATCAAAAAGACATAAATTTATCAAATGTGATATTAAAGAAAAAAAAATTAAAAACATTCTAAATAAATATAAACCAGATTGCATATTTAATTTAGCTGCAGAAACGCATGTAGATAGATCGATAGATGATCCTCAAAGTTTTATTCAAAGTAATATTGTGGGGGTTTATAATTTACTAGAATGTTTTAAGGCTTATTCCAAAAAATATAAATCAAAGTTAATTCATATTTCAACTGACGAAGTTTATGGTGATATTTTAACTGGCAGATCATCAGAAAATTATCCTTATCAACCAAGTTCACCTTACGCTGCTAGTAAAGCCGCGTCAGATCATTTGGTAAGTGCTTATGTTAGAACTTATAAAATCCCTGCTATAGTAACTAACTGCTCAAATAATTACGGTCCAAAACAACATCCTGAAAAACTTATTCCTAAATTAATCTATAATATTTTAAACAACAAACCCCTTCCTATTTACGGAAAGGGTACTAATTCAAGGGAGTGGATCTATGTTAAAGATCATTGTGAAGCATTAATAAAAGTTTATCAAAAAGGAAGAGTTGGAGAATTTTATAATATAGGTTCTAATAAGAACTTAAATAATCTTGAGGTTTCTAAAAAACTTATTAGTGTCTCCAAAAAAATGATTAATTTAGGCAACAAAGTAAAAATATCATTTATTAGTGATCGACCTGGTCATGATATAAGATACGCTCTCAATAGTGATAAAATTAAAAAAAATTTAAAGTGGAAACCTAAAGTTAGCTTTGAAAAAGGTATTAAGCTTACTTTTGACTGGTATTTTAAAAATCAAACATATTACAAAACTATCTCAAAAAAAGATATCATAAGAAGATTGGGTAAATCATGATTAAAAAAGGCATCATTCTTGCAGGTGGTAAAGGGACTCGAATGAGTCCTTTAACAAAAGCTGTTAATAAACAACTCCTACCTATTTATGATAAACCTCTAATATTTTATCCTCTTTCAATTTTAATGTTATCAAACATAAAAGACATTTTGATAATTGTAAATAAAGGTCAACTTGATCAATATAAAAAAATAATACCTAATGGAAATAATCTTGGTATCAAAATCAAATATTTAGAACAGGATAAACCACGAGGATTACCTGATGCTTTTGTAATTGGAGAAAAATTTATAGCAAAAAGTAATGTAGCAATGATACTTGGCGATAACTTTTTTTACGGTCAAAATTTAACTAGTAAATTATTAAAAAATACAAAATTAAAGAAAGGTGCAAGAGTAGTTTTACATAAAGTGCAAAAACCCGAATCCTTTGGAATTGCTAAAATAAATAAGAAAAATCAAATAATTGCAATTAAAGAAAAACCAAAAAAATACTTTTCAGATCTAGCCATCACTGGTTTATATTTTTTTGATAATAAAGTTGTAAATTTTGCAAAAAAATTAAAGCCATCAAAAAGAGGTGAGGTTGAAATTGTCGATTTATTAAAAATTTATAAAGCTAAAAAACAATTATCTGCTGACATTATTGGTAGAGGTGGTGCATGGTTAGACACAGGTTCAATTGAGGATTTTTACAAAACAAGCACTTTTGTTTCAGCGATTGAAAATCGTCAAGGTTTAAAAATTGCATGTTTGGAGGAAATAGCACTAAATAATAAGTGGATCACTAAGAAACACATTTATAAAGCTATAAAATTTTACGGAAATTGTGAATATTCAAATTATCTAAAAAAAATCCTTAAATAATAAATCAATGTTTTCCAATGAAAATTACTTGATTATGGCTCATTATCATAGAGACGGTCTTATTAGAAAAGATTTATTTAATCTCATAAAATTTTTGAGTAAATCTTTTGTAAAAATAATTTTTGTATCAACAAATCTTAAGTCTAATGAGAAAGCCAAAATAATGAAATATACAAAAATTATTACAAGAGAAAATCTCGGATATGATTTTTATTCATACAAAGTTGGCATTGATTATTTGAAAAAAAAATATAAAAAAAAATTCTTTGAGGAAAAAAAATTATTTCTTTTACCTTCGAGCTTACTCTATCTAAATCCAGAAAAATTAATGAAACAATTTAAAAAAATCAAGAAATTTGAAAATAAAGTATTTGGTCTTTCAAAATCGTGGGAAATTTGTGAACATTTACAATCGGAATTATATGTATTTTCAACCTCTCTTTTTAAAAAAAAATCTTTTGCAAGCTGGTGGCATAAAATAAAGAAAATTAAATCAAAACAATTAGTTATTTACGAATATGAAATAGGTTTTTCAAATTTTCTTAAAAAAGAGAAAATTGAAAGAATTCCATTGTTTATAGATAACATTAAGAATTATCCATCAACAAAAATAAAATTAATTAAACAAAGGTTAAAAAATGTTTTTTTAAAAAAAAATAAGATTTATAAAAAAAATCCTGTTCATTTTTATTGGAAAGAGATTTATCAAAAATTTGGGTTTATCAAAATAGAATTAATCAAATCAAACCCTCATAACGTAGATATAAATGATTTTAAAAATATATTTAAAGGTCAAAATAACCTTCAATATAAACTCGAAGCTTTAAATAACTAGTTTTTTTGAAATAGTAAATTCAAGAAAAATGTATTTTTCTCAATATTTTTAATTGAGGATTTCTCTAGGGCAATTGATGATTTGAATATAAGCTTAAATTTTTTCTTATTTAAAAACAAATTTAATTTCTTAAAATCTACTATATTTTGTTTTAATTTTTTGTGATTTTTTTGGAAAGAGGTGTAAGTCTTATTTAATGTAAAGGGAGTGGCTGTAATTAAAATTAATGCCTTTTTATTAAATTTTAAATCTTTAAATATTTTGATAGGATTCTCAATGTATTGTAAAGATGATCCAAAATTTAAAAAATCTATCTTTTTATTAAATTTTTCTATTTGGTCAAATTCTTTAAACCAGATATTTTTTAAATTATTTCTTTTTTTCTTTTTATCTAAGAATGGATTAAAAATATAAAATTGATATTTTTTAAGATTAATCTTATTTTTAATATTTGAAATTGATACTGTATTACTTCCGTAATCTAGGCAAATATTCTTTTTTTTTGATAACCTCAATAAAGTCAAGCATAGCAAGTCTCTGGTATGATTGTAATAAGAGTTTTCAACTTTATTGAAATAATTGTCGCTGTTATAATTATCAAATTTAATTGCAAGTTTATTGCTATTAATATTGTAAATCTTCCAATTATACATATTGTAATTTTTCTAATTATACATAGTTTGATTAAAAATATTTTATGAAAAAATTTACCGACTTTCCACTACTAGAAACTAAAAAGAAGTCGTATCCATTATTTTATCCCTATATTTCAAAAAAATCACTAAAAAGTGTCAAAAGTGTATTGAATTCTAGATGGATCGGCCAAGGTCCCTTAGTAGATATTTTGGAAGATGTTTTTGTCAAAAAATTTGCAAAAAATAATAAATGTATTGCCGTTGGTTCTGGTACAGATGCTTTGCATTTAGCATACATATTATCAAATTTAACAAAGAATGATGAAGTAATAGCCCCTGTTTTTACTTGCACTGCAACTAACATACCTTTTTTGTATCATGATATAAAAATAAAATTTGCTGACATAGATCCAGAAACTATGAATATTTCATTGGATCATGTTGAGAAATTAATAACAAAAAAAACAAAAGCAATAGTTTTTGTAAATTATGGTGGTATACCGTGTGATTTGAAAAGATTAAATCAGTTAAAAAAAAAGCACAAGTTAATCTTAATTCAAGACGCAGCACAATCTCTTGGTTCAAAATTTAAGAATAAAGATATAGCTGAGTTTGCTGACTTTACAATCTTTAGTTTTCAGGCAATTAAACATATAACTTCAGGGGATGGGGGAATACTAACTTTTAAAAATAAAAAATTGTTAGAAAAGTCTAGAAGAATTAGATGGTTTGGAATCGATAGAATAAAAAAACAAGGAGGTACCTGGGAAAATGATATTAAAGAAATTGGTTATAAATATCAAATGACCGACATAAGTGCGAGATTACTATTAGACTCTATTAAAGATTTTAAAAAAATCGTTTCTCATCGTAAAAAAATTTTTAATATCTATAAAAAATTATTGTCTAAAAATAATAATGTTAAAGTATTAGACACTGTTAATAAAGATTTAACTAATTCATTCTGGCTTTGTACTATAATTGTCAAAAATAAAAGAGTAGCTTTACAAAATTATCTAAGAAAACATAAAATTGAAACAAATCAGGTCCATTTTAGAAATGATAGATATAGTATCTTTAATAAGTATATTAAAAAGAAATCTTGTCCAAATATGGATAAAATTGAAAATAATTATTTAGTAATTCCTATGAATCTTAGAATTAGCTCTTATGATGCAGAATTTATAGCAAAAAAAATAAATAATTTTTTCTAGATATGCACAATGCTAAATTTTATTGCTTGTGTCTAAAAAATAATTTTTTAGATAAAGTTAAAAAATTAAATTATGAACCAGTAGGTTTAGGTAATGAAAAATTTTCAGATGATTGGTTTAGAGATAACTCAGGAATAAATATATCACAAAAAAATCCTTACTACGGTGAATATACGTTTCATTATTGGCTTTGGAAAAATTACCTATCTAAAATTCAAGATAACACTTGGATAGGTTTTTGTACTTATAGGAGATTTTGGAAAAATAAAGATTCAACTTCCGAAAACTTTGAAGACCAAGTTATCAATAAAATACCTAAAGAATGGGAAAATTACGATGTCATCTTAGCTAACAAGATTGATCTTACTAATGTTAAATGGATGAAAGTTTTTAAATATGGAAAATTAGCTTTTGTAAAAAATCCAAAATCAATATTTAAAAAACATAGGAATATCAAATTTCAATTTGATTTAAACCATGGAGTTGGAAATCTCGATAGAGCAATTGAGCTTTTAACTGATGAAGACAAAAAAGATTTTAAAAAATTTGTTACAGAAAATACATCATTTAATCAATGTAATTTATTTATTTGCAAATCTAAGAAAATTTTAGAAAATTATTACAAGACGATTTTTGAATGGCTTGAAAAATGTGAAAAAGAATTCGGTTTTAATCAAGAAAGCTATGGAAAAATCAGAATTTATGGATTTTTAGCTGAAAGATTTATGCCCTACTGGTTTAGAAAAAATTCAAATTTTTTAGAATGGCCAATAATATTTCAAGATTTAGAGGGAGAAAAATTTAAGAATTAATTTGTAATATAACCAAACTTTAATAAAACCAGCCTATGAAAAAAATTTATTATGGAAAAGCAGTTTACGATAATAAAGAAATCAATGCTGTCATAAATGTTCTCAAGAATAAAAGTTTAACTTTAATAGATGGTGATAATGTAAAAAAATTAGAAAAAACTGTATCTAAAATATTTGGTAAAAAATATGGATTAATGGTTAATTCAGGTTCTTCTGCTAATTTGTTAGCACTTTCGTCATACGGTTTTAAAAAAGGATCTGAAATAATTACACCGAGTTTGACTTTTTCAACAACAGTTGCTCCAATATATCAACTTGGACTCGTTCCTCATTTTATAGGAGTTGAAAAAAATAAATTTATTGCTGATATTTCACAGATCGAATCTTGTATTAATAAAAAAACTGTTGCAATCATGATACCAAATTTATTAGGTAATATTCCACAGTGGAAAAAAATTTCCAAAATTGCAAGAAAATACAAACTTAAAATTATTGAAGATTCTGCTGATACAATTGGATACTCATACAACAAAAAAAACCTTGGGTCTTTTTCGGATATTACCACAAATAGTTTTTATGCTTCACACATTATTAACGGGGCTGGTTTCGGGGGTATTGTCTGTTTTAATGATTATAAACTTTATCAAAAAGCTAAATTACTAAGGGGATGGGGAAGATCATCAGCAACATTTAATGAGTCTGAAAATATTAATAAAAGATTTAACATTAAGGTTTCTGGAATAGACTATGATGCAAAATATATATTTTCAGATTTAGGGTATAACTTTTTGCCTTCAGAGATATCAGCTGCATTTGCAATTGAACAAATTAAAAAATTAAAAAAAAATATAATTATAAGAAGAAAAAATTTTAAGTATTTAAATAATTTTTTCTCAAAATATTTAAGCTTATTTAAACTACCTGAAGAAAATAGTGGTATTATTACTCCTTGGCTTGCATATCCTTTGGTTGTTAAAGATAATCGATTTTTTAATAGAAAAGAACTTCAAATTTTTTTTGAGAAGAACAATATTCAAACTAGAACAATTTTTACTGGTAATATTTTAAAACAACCAATCATGAAGAAAAAATATTTTAAAAAACATAAGAATGCAGAAAAAATTGCAAATGATGTTATGAAAAATGGGATATTATTGGGATGTCACCATGGTTTAAAATTAAATGATTTAAATTATATTTGTAGTACTTTTAAAAAATTATTAAAAAATGAAAATTATTCAAACTAAGTTCAAAAATTTAAAAATTTTTGATAAACAGACTTACAAAGATAATAGAGGATTTTTTAGAGAGCTTTTTTTACAAAAAAATTTAAATAAAAAATTAATATTTGATGTTATGTCTCTATCAAAAAAACACGTAATAAGAGGACTTCACCTTCAAACTAGAAAACCTCAAGCAAAGTTAATAACTGTTTTGAGAGGAAAAATATTTGATGTTTGCCTTGATTGTAGGAAAAATTCTAAAACTTTTGGCAAACATTTTAAAATTGTGCTTTCTGAAAATAAAAATCAATCTTTATTTATTCCAGAGGGATTTGCACATGGGTTCTGTACTTTGTCAGAGAAAACTATTGTTCATTATAAGTGTTCCAGATATAGAGATAAAAATTCTGAGGTTGGAATATTATGGAATGATAAGGATTTGAGAATTAATTGGCCTATTAAAAAAGCAACAATATCAAAAAAAGATAAAAAGAATTTTACTTTTAAAGAATTTAAACAAAAATTTGTTTATTAATTTATATTCTTAATTTTAAACGCAACAATCGCATCTCCAAACTTATTTATTTCGGGATATCCTTGATTTAAAGAATATGATCCAGTCGCTTGGACTATAATATACTGCTCCCCATTTGAAATATAAGTAGTTGGAGGTGCTGAGCCAATATAAGGTAACTTATATTTATATAGCTCTTTTCCATTTTCACTATTAAAGACATAAAACATTGAGTCAAGAGTTCCGGTAGCAAAGATTAATCCAGATGAAGTGCCAATTAATCCCCCAAAGTTTTCTGTTCCAGTTATTTTTTTGTCTTTAAATTTTTCATATTGTCCAAAAGGGATAGTCCAATTTATTTTTCCTGTATTTAAGTTTATAGATGTTATTTTCCCCCAAGGAGGTTTATTTCCTGGATAACCATTTTGATCTTTCAGTCTTTTAAATTTCGATTTCAAATCTCCATTCGCTTTTTTTTCTAACTTAATTAACCAAGGAATTTCATTTGAATTTACGTACATAGTTTGAGTGTAATGATCAATTGAGGCACCCATCCACTCAGCTCCACCATGAAAATTATAAATTATTGTATCTTTGTTTAACTTAGCTGGTTCAAAAAAGCCATAAGATGAATTCTTTACAATATTCTCAATATATTTTTTTGATTTTTGATCTACATTAGTTATATCGTTTAAAGAAAATAAACTTTTTGAAAAAGGTTCTGGTATTTTAATATCCAACTGATAATTCGCAGTGATTTCATTTTTAATTGAAGATTTTGGTGCAACTTTATAATTTAAATTAAAAAAAGGTTTCCCAGTAATTCTATCGAGAACTAATGAATTTCCTCTTTTTGTTACGGCTACCACAACATCAAAATATTCTTCTTTTATTTTGATTGATGTCAAAATTGGAGGAGCTGGTAAATCAAAGTTCCAAATATCATGTTCTGTTTCTTGAAAACTCCAAAGTTGTTTTTTTTCATCCAAACTAATTGCTATTATGCTATTTGAATTATAGTTGACACCAGGTCTATTTGTTCCGTCAAAATATTTTGATGGGTTCCCAGTTGTTACATAAACAATTCCCCGTTTTTCATCTAACGAAATACCACCCCATGGGTTTCCACCTTTTAAATTATCATATTTTATTTTTCCAATTTTTTCTCTTTTTACATCACCAAAATGATATTTCCATTTTAGTTTTCCATTATAAATATTGTAAACCTCTATATCTTTATTCCATGATGCGATTATGATTTCATCTTTATAAATAATGGGTGTCGTTTTAGAGTAGCCAGTTCTAACAGAACCATCTCTACCAAATGAATTAATTTTTTTACCATTCATAGTATTTAGCCCTATCAACTTCGAACCGTTACTAAAGAAAAGTTTTCCTATGTTATTTTTTTCATCTTGCCAGTACAGCAAACCTCTTCTAGCTACATCTTGATTGAATTGTTCAGATTTCCATATTTCTTCTCCAGTTGAACCATTTATAGCAACTATGAAACCTCCAATTACTGGAGAATAAATTATTCCATCAACTACTATTGGGTTACACTGTATATCGATATTTCCACCTCTATTATTATTTGAATTATAAATCCAGGCCACATCTAGCTTACTTATATTTTCTTGATTTATATTTTCTAAATTTGAAAACTTGTTAGAATAATTATTGCCATGACTTCTTGGCCAGTCATTTAAAAGTTCACTATAATTAAATTTGGCTCTAGGTATTCTCTCTGATTTAACCAGTAAATTACTTTTAAGCTCAGATCTATTTACATCACTAAGAGATCCAATATTATTTTTTTTGAATATAAACGAAATTGAATTGTCTAAAAAATTATAAATTTGTTTATTTAAACTATAACTTAAATTTTTATTATCAAAAGTTATAATTTGTTTATTTATATATTTATAATTTATCTTACTTAAATCAATAAGATAAAATAATAGAAATAAAAGTAATATTATATTTATTTTTTTAAGTATGTTTTTACTGCGCATAATCTAGCAAGATTTTTTAATGATTTTTCAAAATTTAAAATAACTAAATAAGAAAAAGTTCTGAATAAATATATTAATAATTTTTTTTTAAGAAAATTTTCTTTTTTATTTACATTAAAATATATATATGAGGATAAAATATGGTGTTTGTACATAATAAATTTTGATTTTATATTTTTTTTAGTTGATGCCCCTTCAAAATGTAATGCCCTAGAGTTAAAAATTTTTATTATTGATATTTTTGCATTTTTTAACTTTCTACATAGATAAAAATCTTCCCAAAAAATAAACATTTTTTTGTTAAAAAGGCCTATTTTTTTTAGTATTTTATTATTTATTAGATAAATTGCTGCCCAACAAAAAAATACGCACACATCATCCTCAAAATTATTTATTGGTTTAACTTTATTTTTTTCTAGCTGTTTAAGTTCTGGAAGGTTATCTAATTCATCTATCAAATCCTTATTCTTATCAATCAATGATGGGACCAAAATACCAGCACTTGGATATTTATTAAATCCTTGAACTAAATTTACAATATCTTTTTCACTTATTAAAACATCGGGCTCGATTAATAATGTATATTCCGTATCAACTTGATTAAAACAAAAATTACATGCTCTACCAAATCCTAAATTTTTTTTAAATTTAAAATATTTAATGATATTCTTATTTTTTTTAATTTGATTGATTATTGATGGGTCATTATCACCATTATCAGCAATAATAATCTTTACGTTTTTTAAATTTTCTAAACATTTAAAAATTAAATTAGTTACATTATACAATATTATAACTGCAGTAATTTTTTCTAAATCACTTTTCATCTAAATAATTTATGATTTTATATTATATCCTTTTTTGAGTAAAATTGTTACAGCAGTCACACATATAATTAAAAAGAAAAGCATTGATCCAACACTTATCCAAATATCAAAATCAGAAACTCCATAAAATGAATATCTAAGTCCATTTATTAAATAAACAACTGGGTTAAAATAGGTAACCATTTGCCAAAATTCTGGTAACATATCTAAAGAATATAAACTGCCACCTAAAAAAACCATTGGTGTTATAACCAATGAAGGAATTATAGACATCTGTTCAAAATTAGTACTCATTAGTCCAATTAAAAAGCCAAATAATGCAAAAGTAAATGAAACTAATATTAATAAAAAAATCATTAGCAACGGATATTTAACTTCAACCTCAACAAAAAACATTGAGGTTAAAAAAATCATCACACCAACGATTAAAGTCTTTGTAGCACCAGCACCAACAAAAGCCAAAACTACCTCCAATGTAGAAATTGGAGCTGCTAAAATTTCATAAATTGTGCCATTAAATTTAGGAAAGAAAATGCCAAAAGACGTGTTACTTATTGATTGAGTTAATAAAGTAAGCATTAATAAACCTGGAACAATATAAGATCCATAGCTTATTCCATCAATTTTTTGCACATATCCACCTATCACAGATCCAAATACGATGAAGTACAAAGAGGTTGAAATCACAGGTGATAAAAGTGATTGAGTCAAAGTCCTTCTAAATCTATCCATTTCATGTAAATAAATGGCTTTAAAAGCGTAAAGATTAGTTTTCATTATTTTCCCTTACTAAACTTACAAATATTTTTTCTAAATTGCTTTGTTCGGTTTTTAAATCCCTTAATTTTAACCCAGAATCTTTTAAATCTTGTAAAAGTTTTGTGATGCCAGTTTGTTTTTCGTGTAAGTTATATTTATAATCTAATGACTTATTATTATCACCAATAATTAAATCATATTTTTTTAATGTATTTGGGATTGTAATAATCTCCTCCTGTAATTCTATTGTCAATTTTTTATGCCCCATTTTTTTTAATAATTCTTTTTTTTGTTCAACAATTATTATTTCACCCTGATTTATTACTCCAACTCGATCTGCTATTGCTTCAGCTTCTTCAATATAATGTGTTGTTAATATAATTGTTACACCTGTTTCTCGAAGAGATTTTACAACTTTCCACATTTCTTGTCTTAGTTCTACATCTACCCCTGCGGTAGGCTCATCTAAAAACAAAATACTTGGTTCATGAGATAGAGCTTTAGCAATTAAAACTCTTCTTTTCATCCCACCTGATAATTGACGTAGTTTTAAGTCTTTTTTTTCCCAAAGACTTAATTGTTTTAAAACTTTTTCAATATGACTAGAATCTGGTTTTTTTCCATAAAGTCCACGTGAATATGAAACATTATTAAAAACAGTTTCAAATTGTTCTAAAGTCAATTCTTGAGGAACTAAACCTATTCTTGATCTCGTTTCTCGATATTCACTTATAATATCAAAACCTTCTACGGTTACTTTGCCTGAAGTTGGTTTGACTATTCCACAGATTATACTAATTAATGTCGTTTTACCTGCACCATTTGGACCTAGCATAGCAAAGATTTCACCTCTGCTAATTTTTAAATTAACATTTTTTAATGCATTAAAACCGTTGTCATAAATTTTAGATAAATTTTTAATTATAATTTGATTTTCTCGCATAATGATCACAATTCTTATAATGTTTATTTTAAATTTTACAATGAGTGCAATAATACCTAACAACTAAAAGTTAATTCTAAATACAATTAACTTTATTTTTGACTCATAAATTACTTTTCTTTTAACCTTGGAAAAAGCTCAACAAAATTACAAGGTTTATTATTAATATCTAATTGATATTTTAGAATACCATCCCATGCATCTGTAACACCACCTGAAGATCCTGGTAAGGCAAATACATATTTACCATTTGATAAAACTGCACATGCTCTTGATTGAATTGCAGAAGTGCCAACTGATTTTAAACTAATAGTTCTAAAAACTTCACCAAAACCTGGGATATGTTTATCGGCAATTTCTTCTAGTGCCTCAGGAGTAATATCCCTACCTGTAAGTCCTGTTCCACCTGTAGTTATAATCACATCAATTTTTTTATCATTTAGCCAGTTTTTTAAGATTAAAATTATTTCATCTTTGTTATCTTTACATATTTTTCTATCTACCAAAATGTGATTTGAGTCTTTAAATTTTTCTATTAAAATTTTACCAGATTTATCAGTATCAAATGTTCTTGTATCTGTTACAGTTAATAATGCTATGTTTACTCTCATAAAAAAATTTTAATATGATTATATTATCAATATTATTTTTTATAACAGCAATTTTATATTCAAGCGTTGGATTTGGTGGAGGATCTACTTATTTAGCATTGTTGCTATTAATGGAGATCCCATATTATATTTTTCCAGTAATAGCTCTTTTTTGTAATATAATAGTAGTATCAAATAATTCTTATAATTATATTCGAGCTGGAAACTATAATTTTAAATTATTGTTACCATTTTTAATTGGTTCAATACCATTAGCATTTATTGGGGGCACTTTATCAATTAGTAAGGAAATTTTTGAAATTTTATTATTTCTAGTTTTAGCAATTGCCGGGGTTTTGCTATTAAAAAATAATAAATCTTATGAAGAAAAAAACATAAAAATTAATAAAGTAAGTCCTGTAGTATCTTTAATTATTGGCTCATCTTTAGGATTAGTATCTGGAATAGTTGGTATTGGAGGAGGTATTTTTTTAAGTCCAATACTTTTTTTACTTAAGGCTGATAAACCAAGAATTATAGCCACCACAGCCTCATTATTTATTTTAATCAATTCTATATCTGGAATACTAGGTCAATTTACAAAAGAAATTATTTTAAATGATATAATCAATTATTGGATATTATTTTTAGCAGTTTTCTTCGGTTCTCTGATAGGAAACTTTTTAAATATTAAAGTTTTTTCAAGTAGAGTTCTTACAGTGATAACGTCAATATTAGTTATTTTCGTTGCTTTAAGAATGGGATATAGGGTTTTTATATAGTAAAATTTATGAGAAATATTAAACCATTTGGACCATCGATAGGTAGATGCAGGATCTCTAAAAGTTTTGTAAAAAAACTTAATAATGAATTTGATTATAATTTTAATTCAAAATTAAAAGACTACAGTTCAAAATTAGCTAGCCAAATTAAAAATGAAGTTAGACTAAATAAAAAATTTATTGAAAAACATTTGTCGAGTGAAATAAAAAAAAAGATTAAATTATTTTTAAAAAATGAAAATATAACTGATTTTAAAGAAATCAAAATTTTAAACTTGTGGGTAGTAAGACAATTTAAAGGTGAATATAACCCTGTGCACTATCATCAAGGTGACCTTTCTGGTGTTGGATATATCAAACTTCCAAAAAACATGACTATTAATAAATTTGTTAAAAAAAAAGAGTTTAAAACAAATGGAACAATTGATTTTATCAATGGTCAAAGAAATTTCTTAAGCAAAAGTATTTACAATGTAGTTCCAAAAGTAGGGGAACTTATTGTGTTTCCGAACTATTTAATGCACACTGCTTATCCTTTTAATATAGAGGGAGAGCGTAGGTCTTTTTCATTTAATGTAAAAATTGTTTTTAAAAAATAAAAACTTAATGGATTTAAATTTTTTTAAGAAAATAAGAATTTTAGATGGTGGTATGGGCCAGGAACTTTTAGCAAGAGGTTTAAATCCCGAGGGATCACTATGGAGCGCTAAAGCTTTGCTTGAAAAAAAATATCATTCACTTGTAGAAAATATTCATGAGGATTTTATTAAAGCTGGAGCAGAAGTTATTGTTACTAATACCTTTACTACTAGAAAAGTTAGACTAAAAGAAAACAATTTAGAGGATAAATTTGAAATTTTAAATATACATGCGGGTGAAATAGCTCAAAAAATAAAAAATAAATATCCCAAGATCCTAGTTGCTGGTGGCTTACCTTCTCAATATACTACATATTCTCCTGATACACGTGATAAGAAAGAAATTTTCAATAATTTTAAAGATCAAGCAAAAATTTTAAATTCATACGTTGATTTTTTTTATTTTGATGTTTTAAGCAGTATCAGAGAAATTTCTATAGCAACTGAGTCTATTACTGAATTTAATAAACCTTTTTTAATTGGTGCGCATATATCAGAAGGAAACTTGCTTCCTAGTGGTGAAAAATTGTCAGATATTACAAAGGGAATCGAGACAAAAAAGCTTTTAGGCTTAATTTTAGCATGTGTTTCTCCTGAAAATTTTGAAAAAAATATTAATGAAATTAAATCTCTTGGATATCCGTTTGGTTTCAAAATCAATGCTTTTAAAAAGACAAAAGTAAGTGGAGGTTACACAAGTAATTACAAAA
>CESB01026898.1_pt1 | contig 14364 bp, 10 predicted proteins | sample 531071 | NCBI WGS metagenome assembly CESB01 (sample SAMEA2621259, study PRJEB7988) | marine metagenome | biome: marine biome (ENVO:00000447); feature: surface water layer (ENVO:00002042); material: "saline water (ENVO:00002010), including plankton (ENVO:xxxxxxxx)" | depth 5 m | reverse complement strand
ACTTTTTTGAACTTTTTTCTTATTCTTTTAACGTGACTATCAATAGTCCTATCCTCAATTTCAGTATTTTCCTTATATGCTATATCCATCAAATGTGCTCTTTCTTTAATAACTCCTGGCCTTTTGGCCAGTTCTTTTACTATTAAGAATTCGGTAGTTGTTAATTTATCTGGTAGAGGCTTTCCATTCCATTCACACTCAAGTTGGGCAGGGTCAAGCTTAAGCTTGCCATGGCTTATAATATTTTTTGTATCATCAGCAACACTGTTTTTCTTTCTTAATTGAACTCTTATTCTTTCAATCAATACTTTAGTAGAAAATCCACCCGATTTTCTCACAAAGTCATCAGCTCCTAATTTTAAACCTAAGAGTTCGTCAACTTCCTCATCTTTAGAAGTTAAAAAGATAATTGGTATTGACATCTTTTTTTTAAGTTTTTTTAATAATTCTTCACCATCCATACGTGGCATTTTAATATCCAGAACTGCTAAATCTGGGGGATTTCTTGTTAATCCAATTAATGCTGATTCTCCATCAATATAAGTTTGAACCTTAAAACCTTCTCTCTCAAGGGCCATACTTATACCTGTAAGAATATTTCTGTCATCATCTACTAAAGCAATAGTCTGGGTCATATAATTATTCTGCCAATCTTAATGTCAAAATTTAGGCGTTAATGTGCTTCCCCCCAATTGTCACCAGAATTAACATTAACTTCCAAAGGTATGGAAAACATATGTTGATCTGAGCTAGAAACAGAAATCATAGCGTTTTTAATTAATTTTTTAACACTGGTCTCTTCTTTTTTACTACATTCAAAAATCAGTTCATCATGAATTTGTAATAACATTTTTGCTGATTTTTTCTCTTCTAAAATTTTATCAATCTTTATCATCGCTAGTCTGATTATATCTGCTGCAGAGCCTTGAATAGGAGCATTTATTGCCGCTCTTTCCTGAAAACTTCTCACATTAAAGTTTTTGTCATTAATTCCTCTTAAATGAATTCTTCTACCAAAAATATTAGTAACATAACCTTGTTTTCTACAGGTTTTAATTGTTGTATTCATATAGTCTTTAATTTCAGGAAATTTTTTAAAATAAGAATTAATAAACTCTAAAGCATCATCATTTGAAACTGAAATTTGTTTTGCTAAACCATATTGAGTTATACCATAAATTATTCCAAAATTTATAGCTTTTGCTTTTCTCCTATAGTCGTCTGTTACTTTATTGATTGGTAAATCAAATACCTGGCTAGCAGTTAACGCATGAATATCCTGATTATTTTTAAAAGCTTTTTTTAATTCTTTTACGTCTGCCATATCAGCAAGTATTCTCATCTCGATTTGATTGTAATCTGCAGAAATTAAGATATTATTTTTTTCAGCTATAAAAGCTTTTCTTATTTCTTTGCCGTCGATAGTTTTAATTGGAATATTTTGTAAATTGGGATCACTAGAGGCAAGTCTGCCAGTATTTGTAGCTGCAAGCAAAAATGAAGTATGCACCCTTTTTGTTTTTTTACTAATATGTTCTTGAAGAGCATCCGTATAAGTGCTCTTTAATTTTGAAACCTGTCTCCATTCTAACACAAGATTAGGAAATTTATGGCCTGCAAGGGCTAAATCTTCTAATATTTTTGCGTTTGTAGCAAGACTTCCTTTTTTCGTTTTCTTTAGTTTAGCTATTTTTAATTCATTATAAATTATTTCCCCTAGTTGTTTTGGAGAACCTATATTAAATTTCTTTTTAGAAATTTGATAAATTTCTTTTTCAATTTTGACCAACCTTTCTTCAAATTTTTTAGATAATCTTTTCAAATATGTGTCATCAACTTTAATGCCGTTGCTCTCCAGCTTTGACAAAATTTTCACCATTGGTTTTTCAAATATTTCATAGATTTTAGTAAGTTTTTCTTTGTTTACCCTTTCTAATAATAAGTCATATAATCTTAATGTTACATCGGCATCTTCTGCTGCATATTCAGTAGCCTGATTAAGATCAATTTCCGAAAAGTTTTTCTGTTTTTTGCCGGTTCCAACTAATTCTTTATACGATATAGTTTTATGTCCAAGATGTAAGTCGGCAAGCGTATCCATATTATGCCTATTATTACCTGCATCAATTGTATAAGATAACAGCATTGTATCTTCGATTGAATTAAGTTCGATACCTAACTTTTTAAATATTATAAAATCATATTTAATATTTTGCCCAACTTTTTTTATACTTGAGTCCTCTAAAATAGGTTTTAATTTTTTTAAAACTAACTCTTTTTTAAGACTTTTAACGTTTACATGTCCCACGGGTATGTAAAAAGAAACGTTTTGTGCATAACTTACTGATATACCTATTAAATTTGCCTCTTGTGGATTAAGAGAAGACGTCTCGGTATCTACGGCAATTGTAGATTGTTTATTTAAATCTTCTATTAATTTATCAAGGTCTTTTTCTTTTAGAATACATTTGTAAAGTTTTGTATTTATTTTTGATGTAGTCTTAGACCTGTCTTTTAAATTTTTATTGTCATTCTTGGAATCTCCATAAAAACTTATTGACTGACTAAGCAATCTATTGAATTCCATCTCTCTTAAAAAATTATAAAGTTTTTCTTTGTCTATTTCTTTTATTAAAAATTCTTTAGGGTCGTTTTTGATAGGTACATCGTCTTTTAGTGTTACTAGTTTTTTGCTTAGAATGGCTTTCTCTTTATTTGTCAATAAAGTTTCTCTTCTTTTATTTTGAGGTATTTCAGATGCATTCTTCAACAAATTATCCAAAGTTTTATATTTATTTATTAACTCTGCAGCTGTTTTTACTCCAATTCCAGGAACTCCTGGTATGTTATCAGAAGAATCGCCTGCTAATGATTGAACATCAATAACTTGTTCAGGTTTAACACCAAATTTTTCGATAACTTCTTTTTCACCAATAACTTTACTTTTCATTGGATCAAATAATCTTATTTCTTTTGAAACTAATTGCATAAGATCCTTATCAGATGAAATGATTGTTACCTTTGCACCAGCGTTAGTAATCATTTTAGCATAAGTTGCGATTAAATCATCAGCTTCGTAATTTAAAAGTTCGATTGAAGGTAAATTGAATGCTTCTACAGATTTTCTAATATATTCAAATTGTGGAGCAAGATCTTCGGGAGCTTCTGTTCTATTAGCTTTGTATTCACTATATATTTCATTTCTAAAATTTTTTCTGGCTGAGTCAAAAATAACTGCAAAATGTGATGGTTTGTTTTTTGAGTCATCTGATCTAGCGTCTTCCAAAAGTTTAAAAAGCATTGAACAAAATCCACTTACTGCACCTGTAGGCAGTCCGTCGCTTTTTCTTGATAAAGGTGGCAGAGCATAATAAGCTCTAAAAATATAACCTGATCCATCTACGAGATAATAATGATCTGTTTTTTTTATAGAACTCATATATATATATTACATTAGTTTTAATCTGATATTTAATCAAACTATGAGTAAATTTGCTTTAGCTGTTGAAAATCTAACAAAGGTTTTCTTGCATTCTAAAAATAAAAAAGAAAATAGAGCTCTTAACAATTTAAACTTTGAGGTTTACCAGGGTGAAATTTTTGGTTTACTTGGTCCTAATGGAGCAGGCAAAACAACATTTCTTAGTATACTGGGGGGCACGGTTACAAAAACTGGTGGTAAAGTAAATGTTTGGGGTTTTGACTTAGACAAAAATCCTCGTCAAGTAAAAGCATCTATTGGTATAGTTCCACAAGAAATAAACTTGGATGCATTTTTCAGTCCAAGAAAACTACTTGAGTTACAAGCTGGTCTATATGGAATTGAAAAAAAAGATAGAATAACAGATTTAATTTTAAAAATGGTCGCGCTTGAAAATAAGGCAAATTCTTACTCGAGAAGCCTATCGGGAGGTATGAAGAGAAGGCTGCTTATTGCAAAAGCAATGGTACATCAACCTCCAATCTTAATTTTAGACGAACCTACGGCTGGTGTAGATGTAGAATTAAGAAATAATCTATGGAATAACGTTAAAGAATTAAACAAACAAGGAGTTACAATTATTTTAACTACACATTACTTATTCGAAGCACAACAAATGTGCGATAGAATAGCAATAATTGATAAAGGTAATTTAGTTGCTCTTGATACGACTCAAAACTTACTTGATAGAATTCAAACAAAGAAGATAAATTTTAAGGTAAAAAATATCGATATTAATCAAAACTTAAAGATGAAGGGAATACATTTTAAAGTTAATCCAAATAATTCTATAACAGCTACCTACGAAAAAAATTCACTTAATTTTGGAGAAATTATTAATTATTTATCACAAAATCATATAAAAATACTTGATATTGTGACTGAAGACAGTGATTTAGAGGACGTATTCATGCAACTAACAAATAAGTAGATTTAATTTTAAAAAAAGATAAAAATACCCTTATGGAAAATATTAAAAATTTCACACATTCAAAAATAATTAAGAATATTTTTATAATTTTGATTGGCTCAATTTTTTTAGCTATTTCGTCTAAAATTAAAATCCCTTTCTATCCTGTTCCAATGACTATGCAAACTTTTGTTGTTTTATTAATTGGTATCATATTTGGATGGAAAATCGGTTTAGCAACTATTTCATTATATTTATTTGAGGGAATTATTGGTCTCCCTGTTTTTTCTGGGACTCCAGAAAAAGGTGTTGGCTTAGTATACTTCACAGGACCTACAATGGGTTACTTATTAGGATTTTTGGTTGCAGTATTTTTCGCAGGTAAATTTACTTATAGTAATAATATAGTCATTAATTTTTTAAAATTATCTTTTGCTACTAGTTTTATATATTTATTTGGTATGTTGTGGCTTGGATACTTAATTGGTTGGGATAAACCTATTTTCAAGTTTGGGGCTCAACCCTTTTTACTAGCTGAACTGTTTAAGGTGCTTCTGGCAACTTTTGTGATCAGACAAATAAATATCTTTAAAAAAAAATAGAGGTTTATCTTGGAGAACGTTTAGAGAGAATTCTTTGAAGTGTACGTCTATGCATTTTTAAGCGTCTAGCTGTTTCAGATACATTGCGATTACATAACTCAAACACTCTGTGAATATGTTCCCATTTTACTCTATCTGCTGACATTGGATTTTCTGGTGGTTTTGCTTTTGATCCGGAAGATGCTAACAATGCAGCCTCTACATCATCCGCATCAACAGGTTTTGCCATATAATCTATAGCTCCAGCCTTAACTGCTGCTACTGCTGTTGGTAAATTCCCGTATCCGGTTAACATCACTATTCTACAGTCCTCTTTACGCTTAGACAGCTCTTTTACGACATCAAGCCCGTTTCCGTCCTCCAATCTCAAGTCAATAAGAGCAAAGCTTGGTGGATTAGATTTGACTATATTTAGCCCTTCAGCCACGTTTTTTGCGTCTTTTACCACAAATCCCTTCTTTTCCATGGCTCTTGAGAGCCTTCCTCTTAATGGATCATCGTCATCCAAAATTAAGAGAGATTTGTCAGCAAAATCGGACAGCTTGAGTTGCTCTGGGTAATTTTTGTTATCTCTCATAACTATTGATATAGTTATTAAGAGCGAAATTACAATGTTCTGAACATCATTTTTTTCTTTACATAATCTCAAAAAAACCTTAAACGCGACAAATAGGGTTTTTTTTATAGAAATTTTTTGAAAACCTTCTGTGTAAACTAACGAGGGACACATGAAATGCGAAAATTTAAAGACGTTAACGAATTAGTTAATGCATTGAAACCTGACTACCCCGTATACTGCATACGGCCAGAGTCAATTAAAAAATCTGTTAAATTTTTTAAGGCTAACTTTCCAGGTAAAGTTCTCTATGCTGTGAAAACCAATCCAAATGATAAAGTTATAAAACAAATTATTGCCAATGGAATACATGATTTTGATGTAGCCTCTTTAAATGAAATTAAATTAATAAAAAAGATTAAACCAGATGCTCGATTATACTTTATGCATACGGTTAAAAGCAAAGAAAGTATATCGTCAGCTTACCACGACTACAATGTTAAAAGTTTTGCTCTAGATAATAAAGATGAATTAAGAAAGATTTTAGAAGCAACGAATCAAGCCAAAGATTTAAATTTATACGTAAGGATTGCAATTTCAAACGAGCACGCGGAAATAGACTTATCAAGAAAATTTGGTGCATTACCGTCTGAGGCATTAGGTTTGGTTAGGTTGTGTAAAGAATATTCAAAAAAACTCGGGGTAAGTTTTCATGTAGGCTCACAATGTATGCATAAAATTTCTTATTCAAAAGGTATTTCTGAAATTGCTAGCATTATTAAAAAGACTAAGATTATCCCAGACGTGATAAATGTTGGAGGTGGTTTTCCCTCTATTTACCCAGATTTAAACCCGGAACCACTAAAGAATTACCTTTTAGAAATAAAAAATTCATTAAATAAATTAAAATTAGAGAAGTTACCTGAAATAATTTGTGAACCAGGAAGAGCTATTGTTGCTGAAAGTGGATCAACTATAATTAAAGTTATTTTGAGAAAAAAAGAAAATTTATATATAAATGATGGAACTTACGGATCTTTATTTGATGCTGGTGTACCAAATTTTGTTTTGCCAAGTAAATTGATTACAAATGGAAGAGCTCATTCAAAAAAACTTACGTCATTTAGTTTTTTTGGACCTACTTGTGATAGCTTAGATTACATGAAGGGACCGTTTTTATTACCAAATAATATTAAAGAGGGCGATTACATCGAATTAGGCCAACTTGGTGCTTATGGATTAACTTTTAGAACTAAATTTAATGGTTTTTACTCAGATGAAATTTTTGAGTTAGGTGACAAACCAATAATGTCAATGTATGATAATTCAGGTAAAGTTGATTACTTGGTTGCATAATGACAAAAAAAAATAGTCCTGAAATAGGGCATAACAAAAAATCTTTTTTAAACTCTCCTGTAGAACACATTGATATAAAATCTTTTGACGCAAGAAAAATTATTGATGGGATGGAAAAAATGTCGTTCACGTCACGAGATACTGCGAATGCTGCCAAAATTTATAATGAAATGATTTCAGATCAAAAATGCTCTATTTTTTTAACTATAGCTGGTTCTACATCAGCGGGAGGATGTATGGATTTATATTCTGATTTAGTAAAATATAATATGATTGATGCAATAGTAGCTACAGGAGCCTCTATAATTGACATGGACTTCTTTGAAGCCTTGGGTTTCAAACATTATCAGGGCTCACAGTTTCAAGATGACTCTGAATTAAGAAAAAATTATATTGACAGAATTTATGATACCTACATTGATGAAGAAGAACTTCAAGCCTGCGATCAGGCTATTTGCGATATTGCAAATTCTTTAGAACCAAAAACTTATACATCCAGAGAATTTATAAAAGAACTTGGTAAATTTTTAAAAAAAAATGCCAGAAAAAAAGGCTCCTTAATAGAAACTGCATATGATAACGATGTACCAATTTTTTGCCCCGCATTCACTGATAGCTCTGCTGGTTTTGGTTTAGTAATGCATCAAGAACAAAATCCAAAAAAACATATAACAATCGACTCGATTAGAGAGATGAGAGAATTAACAGAGATAAAAATTAAATCTGAGCAATCAGGTTTATTAATGATTGGTGGTGGTGTGCCTAAGAATTTTATACAAGATACGGTAGTTTGTGCAGATTTAATTGGAAAAAAAGTAGATATGCATAAATATGCAATTCAAATTACAGTGGCAGATACGAGAGATGGAGCTTGTAGTAGTTCTACATTAAAAGAGGCAAGCTCATGGGGAAAGGTTGATGTAGCTAAAGAGCAAATGGTTTTTGCAGAAGCAACGAGTGTATTGCCTTTAATTGCTAGTGATGCGTATCATCGACAAAATTGGAAAAAGAGAAAAAAAAGAAATTTTTCCCAATTATTTAAAACCTAAATGAATTATCTGAGCCAAAAAAAAGGTTTTCTAGGTTACGAAGCGGTAAGTAAAATTAAAAATAAAGTTGTTGTTGTTCCTTTCGGATTAGAAAAAACTGTAAGTTATGGACGTGGTACAAAAAATGGCCCTAGAGCAATTATTAGAGCTTCTCATCAAGTAGAATTATTTGATGAAGAATTAAATAAAGAACCATATAAAAAAATTGGAATTAAGACTTTAAAACCATTCTCAATAAAAAAAAAAATTATTTCTGCTCTAGATCAATTATCAAAAATCAATCAAAAAATAATATCAAATAATCAATTACCGATTGTTTTAGGAGGTGAACATTCATTAACACCGGGTTCTATTAAACCTTTTATTAAAAAATATAAAGAATTGATAATTCTACATTTTGATGCCCACGCAGATTTAAGGGAAAGTTATAATGGCAATAAATTTTCGCATGCTTCTGCTATAAAACGATGTTTGGATTTTAATAATGTTAGAGTAATTTCTTTTGGTATTAGAAACCTTTCTAAATCAGAAATGGTTTTTTTTGAAAAGAATAAACATAGAATTAAAATTTTTTGGGCTAAAGATAAAATTAAATGGAACTTAAAACACATGGAGAAAATGCTTAGAAAAAGGAATGTTTACATTACCTTCGATGTTGATAGTTTCGACTCGAGCATCATGCCAGCGACTGGCACACCAGAGCCAGGCGGACTTATGTGGGAAGAGGTCTTACCTATAATAAAAAAAGCTTGTAAATTATCTAATATAGTTGGGGCAGATATTAATGAACTAGCCCCTATTAAAAATTTTGAGTCATATAATTTTTTAATAGCTAAGTTAATTTATAAAATTATATCTTATATTTTTGAGTTTAAACGTTAAATTTTAAATAATTTATATTCCACGTAATTTTAACAGAAGCCCCACCTAAATTCTTATCTTTTGAAAAACTTAAATTTGCAAATTGTCTTTCTAAAAGTGTTTTACCTAAAAAAGTTCCTAACCCTAAACCTGAATTTGAAGACACTTCTTGTGATTTGCTTTTTATATAAGGTTCACCAATTAGAGCAATAATATCGTCGGGAAATCCAGGACCATCATCGTTAATAATTAATTCTATATTTTTTGTGTTACTGTTTATTATAATGTTTATCGTATCTTTTGAAAATTTTACTGCATTACCAATAAAATTTCTTAATCCATATACAATTTCGGGTGATCTTTTTATATTGATTTTATTATTATCATTTTCCGATACCAAATTAATGCTCTTCGAGGATGTCTCTTTAAAAGAATCAATTATCTCATTGACAAGATCTTCTAAGGTCACGTAACTAAAAAATTTGTCATCTTTGATTTGTTTTTTTGAGATTTTTTTTAGTATCTCACTACATCTTTTAGTTTGACTTATTAATAAATCGATATCTTTCGAATAATCGTTATTGTTACCTAATTCCTTTTTAAGTTCTTTTGCTACAACGCTGATAGTTGCCAAAGGAGTTCCTAGTGAATGTGCTGCAGCTGCAGCTTGCCCCCCTAGCGATTCTAATTCGTATTCCTTTGCCAATATCTCTTGTAATTTGTTCAAAGCTTCCGATCTTTTTTTTGTTTCTCCAGAAAACCTCATACCAAAATAACTTAAAAAAATTAGACCAATAATTATTGAAATAAAGAATCCGCTTAAATAATATTTTGGAAATGTGAAAGCATTTTCGTGAATTCCTGGTAAAGGATAATGAAATAAAGTTAATAAAAATAAAAAAATTATTGTTAGGCCGCCTAAAATAATAGTAGTACCCATGCTTAAAAAGGTTGATGATACGATAGCAGGAACTATTAATAAAATTGAAAAGGGGTTCGATATTCCACCTGTCAAATATAGCAATAAACTAAGTTGCACTAGATCGTAAACTAAAAAAAAACTAGCGTGAAAATCTTTTATTCGGATAGTTTTAATTCCAAATTGCAAATAAAAATTTGTAATAAAACCCACGAAAATTACTAAAAAAGCAAGTAAAATAGGGAATTCTAGACCTAAAATGAAAAAAACTAAATTCACTGCAATGATTTGTCCGAATATTGCTATCCATCTTAAATAAACAAGTGTTTTTCTATCTAAATTAAGATTTTCTCCTAATCTAAAAAGAGTGGAAAAGTTCATTTTAGGAGTTAAATATCTAAGTTTACTACATCTAAAGCATTGCTTGTAATAAAATCTTTTCGAGGTGCAACTTCATCGCCCATCAATATTTTTATCATCTTCTGATCCTCTTTTGATTTTTCTTTTGTGCCTTTAGTGTATTGAACTCTTAGCATTGTGCGATTATCTGGATTTAAAGTTGTTTCCCATAATTCTTCTGGATTCATCTCTCCTAATCCTTTAAATCTTTGTATTGACAACTTCTCTCTTTGCTCTTGCATAAATTTATAATATTCCGAAGATCCCTTTTTCATTTTTTTACTAGTCTTGTCCGAAACGTTAAGTATATATTCTTCTAAAGCTTTTTCATCTTTTATATAAACGCTCTTATTTGATTTTGTAACTTTAAACAATGGTGGTTGCGCTAAATACACATGTCCATTTTCAATAAGTTGATTAAACGGATTATTATTAAAAAAAGTTAATAGGAGAGTCCTGATATGTGAACCATCAACATCAGCATCTGTCATGATTATAATTTTGTCATATCTTAAATTTTCTATATTAAAATCTTTAGACCCTGTTCCTAAAGCATTAATTAAAGTAACTATTTCATTTGAAGACATCATTTTAGACAAAGCTTTAGTATCGTGATCATTGCCATTAGATTTCCCGTTAACAAAAGTATTTAAAATTTTTCCTCGTAAAGGCAAAACGGCTTGATATTCTCTTATTCTACCTTGTTTTGCAGAACCTCCAGCTGAATCACCCTCAACAATAAATAATTCTGTTCCCTCTTTTTTTTGAATTTGGCAATCAGCTAATTTACCTGGCAAACCAGAGAGTTCGAAAGCTCCTTTTCGTCTTACACTATCCCTTGCTTTTCTTGCCACATCTCTCGCCATAGCTGCTTGAGTAATCTTTTCAATTACTGTTTTTGCAATTGATGGATTTTGGTCGAACCAAGTTGAAACTTTATCGCTAATTATACTTTCAACTATTAATCTTATCTCTGATGAAACAAGTTTATCTTTAGTTTGTGAAGAAAATTTTGGATCTGGCATCTTAATTGATAGGACTGCAGTTAAACCTTCTTTAATATCTTCTCCTGATAGAGTAACCTTATTTTTCTTACTATTTCTTTCATTGAAGTACTTGTTTATCACCCTAGTTAGAGCGCTTCTAAAGCCGAGAAGATGCGTTCCACCGTCTTTTTGAGGGATATTATTAGTGAAAGGAAGAACATCCTCAGAATAACCCGAATTCCACTCTAAAGAACACTCAACAACCACATTATTCTTTGTTGAAGTAACGTAAATTGGTTTTTTAAACACTTGTTTCTCATTTTTATTCACTAAAATAGGTTTTTTGTTATTAATGTGTTTTACAAATTCTACAATACCACCATCATATTTATGGATATATTCTTTTTCCTTTTTAGTGGTCAAATCAATAAGTTTTATACAAATTCCTTTATTCAAAAATGCTAGTTCTCTAATTCTTTTATCTAAAATTGAAGAACTGAAGTTAATTGACGAAAAAACTTCTTTAGAAGGTAAAAAGTTTATTCTTGTTCCTTTTTTTTTGGTTTTACCAATTTGCTTTAATGATTTTAATGTATTGCCGTTCTTAAAAATTATCGAGTATTCCTTGCCATCTCTAAAGATGTTTAATTCTAATTTCTCTGATAAAGCATTAACAACTGAGACACCAACACCATGTAATCCGCCTGAGACTTTGTACGAACTATGATCGAATTTACCACCCGCATGAAGTTGCGTCATTATTACTTCTGCAGCTGACATTTTTTCAGTTTTGTGCATGTCAACTGGTATACCCCGTCCATCATCTTCTACGGTTACAGTATTGTCTTTGTTCATCGTTACGATGATATTTTTACAATGTCCAGCTAATGCCTCATCAATAGCATTATCCATGACCTCAAATACCATATGGTGAAGACCGGAACCGTCGTCGGTGTCCCCAATATACATTCCTGGTCTTTTTCTAACAGCGTCTAACCCTTTAAGTACTTTTATCGAGTCAGCCCCGTAAGATGAATTGGTGTTTACAACAGAATTTTTTGACATGGTTTTTAATTAGATACTTGCTTAATATTTATACCACCTTTTTTAATTAATATAAAACGAACATGAGTTAGAACTGCCCAGAATGATGACATACCAATGCTTTTAAGTTAAAATAAAAAAATTTTAATGATTTTTTAAAAAATTAGATTTTCATAGGCATTATTACGTAATAACTGTTTTTATCTGATGCGTCTTCAATTAAAACAGGTGAAACAGAGTCTTTTAAATTCATCTTCAAATTTTTATCCTCAACTTCAGAAGCAATATCAATTAAATATTTTGAATTAAAACTGATATTCAAATTATCGGAATTAAAATCTGCCTTAATAATCTCATTCCCCTCTCCTGAATTGGCGCTATTGACAGAAAGTTGAATATTTTCTTTGTTTATAGCTAGTTTAACACCTTCTTTTCTATCCAAGGAGACACTAGCTACTCTCTCAATTGAATTAATAAAATCTTTCGATGGTACAACTAAAGATTTTTTGTTGTCAACTGGCACAACTTTTTTATAGTCAGGAAATTTACCATCGATGACTTTTGAGATTAATTTCATTTTACCTAAATTAAATTTTATCTTGTTCTCACTTATTTGCATTGATAATTTTTCATTTGAATCGATGAGTAAAGAGCATAATTGGAAAACAGTTTTTTTTGGTAAAATTAGAGAAGAAAAATTGTTAGAGTTTTCAATTTCTAAGCTACTAGATGATAATCTGTGACTATCTGTTGCTACTCCGGTTAAAAAATTTCTACCATGCGCCTCTGTTAAGTGTAAATATACTCCATTCAAATAATGTCTTGTATCATCATTTGAAATTGCAATTTTTGTTTTGTTTAAAAGTTTTAAGAATTTTTTATTATTAAGTAAAATTTCTTGTTCATCAAATTCATCTGCGAATGTTGGAAAATTATCTGTCGGTAAACAAAGTAAATTAAAATCTGAATTATCACTTTTTAAACTTAATTTGTTTTCAGTTTTTAAATCAAATTTTAGTTCGGCATTAGATGATATTTTTCTTAGTATATCATAAATAATCGCTGCTGAGGTTGTTGTGCTTCCTTCTTTTAAAATTTTAACTTCAGAAATTTCATCGTAAAAAATCAAATCCAAATCTGTAGCTACAATGGAAAGTTTATTTTCTTTTAGTTGCAATAAAACATTAGATAGTATTGGTAGAGTATTTTTTTTTTCTATTACTCCTTGAACGTAGTTGAGTGATCTTAGTAAGATATCTCTTTTAACAACAAATTGCATATAAATTACTGTTCTAATAAAAGACTTTTTATCTGACTTATGTTTTTTTTCATTTCATCATCTTGCTCTGAAAGCCTGACTATTGTTTTTACAGCATGTATAACAGTTGTGTGATCCCTGTTTGCAAATCGACGTCCTATCTCTGGCAAAGATCTGGATGTCATTTTTTTTGCAAGATACATTGCGATTTGCCTTGGTCTAGCTAATGGCCTAGATCGTCTTTGTGAAAGCATATCACTAAGTGGTATGTTGTAAAAATTTGAAACAACATTTTGAATTTTATCAACCGTAATAACTTTAATTTGACTAAAAACATCTTTTAGAATGTTTTTACAATCATTTGTTGTTAAAACTTTGTTATGGACTCTACTAAATGCAATAACCCTATTTAAAATACCTATTAACTCTCTTATGTTTGTTTTACTTTCGTTAGCAATATAATTTATTACTTCCTCGCTTAAATTAATATTTTCTTTAAACTGACTTTCAATTTCTAGTATTTTTTTCTTAATTATATTTACTTTTAATTCTAAATCCGGTGTCTCAATATCTACTACCAGCCCCCCTGCTAAACGTGATTTTATTCTCTCTTGTACTCTGTCAAGTTTCATTGGGGTTCTATCTGCTGAGATAATAATTTGAGATCCTTTGTCCATAAGACTATTAAACGTGTGAAAAAATTCCTCTTGTAAGCTTTCTTTGCCCCTAATGAACTGAATATCATCTATGATAAATATTGATGATTTTCTAAAAAAATCTTTGAAGTTAACCATATCATTTTTTTTTATTGATTTTATAAAATGATACATAAATCTTTCCGCTGAAATAAACATTACATTGTTTTCTGACTGAAGTTGTAATCCGATAGCATTTAATAAGTGCGTTTTGCCTAACCCTACGCCACCACAAATGTATAAAGGAT
>CESB01102506.1_pt1 | contig 14419 bp, 22 predicted proteins | sample 531071 | NCBI WGS metagenome assembly CESB01 (sample SAMEA2621259, study PRJEB7988) | marine metagenome | biome: marine biome (ENVO:00000447); feature: surface water layer (ENVO:00002042); material: "saline water (ENVO:00002010), including plankton (ENVO:xxxxxxxx)" | depth 5 m | reverse complement strand
ATCCAATGAATCCTAATATCTTCGGTGGGTATGGATATGGGTTTGGTCCTAGCATGGGTATGGCACCAATGAATTATTATGGTGGATTTCAACCACCACCTGGAGTTTTTGGAGAAAAAACTGGTGAAGGGGGAGATGTAGACCCAGATGCTATGGTTGTGACAAATACTTAATGAGTTCCGTCAACCTTGCCAATTATATTTTTGAAAAGATAAAACAGTTTGAAGAGGACAAAGTAAACTATATTTCAAGCGGTAATATCAAAGACATGGAGGAATACCGATTCGTCATGGGTGAATTGTCTGCACTTCGCACCCTGTACGATGAAATAAGGAAAGTGCTGCAAAATGAAGGAGATTTCGATGAGTGATCTGGCAACAGATACTGTCGCAAAACCATCCTTAACAGACGCATACATACCGGAAGAAAGCAAAGTTCTGGACCCGTCTGTTTTGGATAAGACACTGATAGAACGAATGCCTAATCCGTCCGGATGGCGTTTACTTGTTTTACCTTACAAGGGCAAAGGAAAGACTGACGCAGGGATTCTGTTAACAAAACAGACTACCGATCGTGAAGGTCTGGCTACTGTCGTTGCTTATGTGCTCAAAGTTGGCCCACTGGCGTACCAGGATGAAAGCAAATTTGCTAATCAGTCCTGGTGCAAAGAAGGCGACTGGGTGCTGATAGGCCGTTATGCAGGAGCTCGTTTTTCTTTAGAAGATGATGCTGAAGTTCGAATCATTAATGATGACGAAGTAATTGGCACTATCTTAGATCCCGATGATATTAAAGCTTTGTGAGGTGAACCATGGCAGAAGAAACATTAAGTGAGGCGTTAGCCAATTTAAACGACGACAATATCCAAAGCGCAGCAGTGCCAGAGCACAAGCGGCCTGATATTGAAGATCCCCAAGAAGAGTCTACGTTTATTGATCTCAGTGACGATGATGTTGCTGAAGTATCTCCTGTTACCGAAGACCAAGTTCAAGAAAACTTTGAAGATGGTTCTTTAGGTCAGGATGATGCAGATTTATCTGAAGTAGAAAAAGAAGCCAAGAAAGCGCAGAACCGTGTTAATCAGGCTATAAAACAAGCTAAAGACTATCAGCGTCGAGAGCTGCAGGCGTTACAGTACGCCAAGCAGTTGCAGGAAGATAACAAACGATTGTCTTCTCAAATTCAATTAGAAAGCCAACAAACTGCACAAAACAATTTGGAGCTTTCTAAAAACTACAGCAATGAATTTGAAAGTAGAGTAGATGCACAAGTAGATGCTGCGAAAGTTGCGCTCAAAACGGCATATGATTCTGGCGATCAGAATCTTATGGTCGATGCGCAGCAACAACTGGCTAGAGCGGAAGCAGAAAGAAATCAACTTTCGCAATATCAGAGAGAACTTGCTAAATATGAGCAGGATCTTGAACAATGGCAATCTGCTCAGACAAACATTCAGCAAGAGTTTCCGGACTATAACCCGCAACAAAACTATCAACCTCAGACTCAAGCACAACCTCAACCTCAATATTCTCAACCTTCCCAAAAAGCAACTTCTTGGGCGGAAAAGAATGAATGGTTCGGTGTAGATCGCATTATGACTAATGCGGCTATGGCGATTCACCAAGAATTGGCTGAGACTGGAATTGACTTAGAGTCTGATGAATACTATTCTCAACTTGACAACAGATTACGCGAGGAACTACCAAACAAGTTCCAAACGAGTAACAACGTAGGAAACAGCGGCAAACCCGTCCAGACCGTCGTTTCCGGTACGCGCACAACAGGAACTGGACGCAGTCAAAATGATCGTAGGGTTGAACTAACTCCTAGTGAACAGGCTTTAGCCAAGAAGCTGGGTGTGCCGTTCAAAGAATACGCAAAACAAAAATTGAGGTTACAGGCATCATGACAGACAAAAAAGCTGTTGGAGCAAACAGAACCCCTAGAAACGAAAGTAATAGGGCGAAGAAAACGGCTCGTCAACCATGGAAGCCACCTCAAGCTTTAGATACCCCAGAGCCACCGCCTGGTATGCGTTATCGGTGGATAAGAACTCATATTCGTAATGAAGATGACAAAACCAATGTCCATAAAAGATTTCAGGAAGGTTATGAGCCTGTGCATCCGTCAGAAGTTGAAGGCTATGATTTGCCGACAATCGAAGAGGGGAAGCACGCTGGAGTTGTTGGCGTTGGTGGGTTGATTCTTGCCAAGATACCGGATGAGACAGCGGAAGAGAGAAACGCTTATTACGCGCAGCAGACAGAAAACCAAATGACTGCTGTAGATAATAATCTTATGCGTGAAAGCGATCCTCGTATGCCGATATCTCAAGAACGCAAAAGCAAGGTGACATTTGGAGCTTCTGGTAAAAATGATTAATTTGATTGTGTTCTAGGAGAACTGAAAAATGGCAAATAAAGATGCGCCTTTTGGACTCCGTTATGTACGCAACCTGCAGGGTAACTATAACTCTTCAGGTCAGTCTCGTTACAGGATAACAACTGGAGATGCGACAAACACTACTAACATCTATCAAGGTGACATTGTTACTCAAGATACTGCTGGTATTGTTACTCGTATTGCGAGAGCCGATGGAGGTAGTGCTACCAGCACTATCATTCTTGGCGTATTTAATGGATGTTTCTACACAGACCCAACCACAAGTAAGCCAACATGGAGCAATTATTGGCCCGGAAATGCGGCCACTGATGCTATCGCTTTCATTTATGACCATCCTATGGATGTGTTTGAAGTGCAAGCTGACGCAGCTTTCCCTGTTGCCGACTTGTTTGGTAATTTCGATATTGTTGATAATACTGGAACTGGAAGCAGCAATAGCGGCATTTCTTATGTCGAGCTTGATGTTTCTACTGGTGCTACAACTGCGACATTGCCAATGAAAGCCCTGGATATTTCAGAAGACCCTGAAAATTCAGATGTAAGTACAGCCAATACCAACGTGCTTGTTACCATACAGAATCATCTGTTTGGTCAGAAGCAAGTTGGCCTAGCTTAAGGGAGGCTGAATAGATGGCAATTTCACGCGCACAACTAGCGAAAGAGCTAGAACCAGGTCTAAATGCCTTATTTGGCATGGAGTATGATCGTTATGAGAACGAACATGCTGAAATCTTTGACACTGAATCTTCAGATCGAGCATTTGAAGAAGAAGTTCTGATCGTTGGCTTTGGAAATGCTTCTGTGAAGCAGGAAGGTCAAGGCGTTCAGTTCGACAGTGCAAGCGAAGGTTTCACTGCTCGTTACACTCATGAAACTGTAGCACTTGCATTTGCGTTAACTGAGGAAGCTGTAGAAGATAATCTTTACGACCGCCTTGGTGCTCGTTATACGAAAGCATTGGCAAGAAGCATGGCCCACTCTAAGCAGGTAAAAGCTGCCAACGTATTGAATAATGCGTTTAGCTCAAGCTTTACTGGTGGTGACGGTGTATCTTTGATTAACACTTCACACCCCCTTGCAAACGGTGGTAGCCTAGCTAACCGCGCTACAACAATGTCGGATCTTAATGAAACGTCATTGGAAAATGCATTAATCAGCATCTCAACTTTTGTTGATGATCGAGACATGATCTTGGCTCTGAGAGGACTCAAGCTCGTTGTTCCGCCACAACTTCAGTTTGTTGCTGATAGACTGCTTGAAACCCCAGGAAGGGTTGGTACAGCAGATAACGACATCAACGCAGTAAGGAACATGGGACTGTTGCCAGAAGGCTATGCAGTCAACCACTTCCTGACTGACACTGATGCTTGGTTTATCAAGACTGACTGTCCTGACGGCTTTAAGCACTTCGAGAGAACTCCAATCAGCACTTCAATGGAAGGTGATTTCGATACAGGTAATGTTCGCTACAAAGCTAGAGAGCGTTACTCTTTCGGATTCAGCAACCCTCGTTGTGTATTTGGATCTCAAGGAGCTTAATGTTCCATGTGAAACTATGAGAGTGGTCGCAAGACCACTCTTTTAGTTGTAGTATAATGACGCTATGCGTTGGTTCTAGGAGGAACTGTTATGCCTACTCATTTTCGTACTGGTGTTTCTAATCAAGTACCAGGTAACCCTTTATTCGAACTCCCATACTTAGACCCTACTAAGTACACAACTTATTTTAATGATTTTCTTACTTATCATGCTGATGAGTGGACAATCACTACAACCGAAGCAGGCTCAGGTGCTGCAACTGAAGCACTTGCAAGTGGTGCTGGCGGTTGGCTTTTAATTACTAACGATGATGCTGATAACGATTTGGACTTTCTCCAACTGAAAGGAGAAGCTTTTAAATACGTTTCAACTAAGAACATGTTTTTTAAAGCACGATTTAAGGTTAGTGACGCTACCCAATCTGATTTTGTTATGGGCCTTGGTATTACTGATACCACTCCGCTCGATACAACAGATGGAGTCTTTTTCATAAAAGCTGATGGTGCTGCCACCATGGATTTTCTTATTGAAAAAGATAATTCTGCGACAACCAATAGTTCAGTTGCTACGATATCTGACGATACGTTTTTAACGGCATCTTTCTTCTATAACCCTAAAGGTGGAAGTTCCGGCGGAGGGGCTTTTGAAGTGTTTATAGATGACTCAAAAGTTGCAACTGAAACTACGTTAACAAACGCGCCTGATGACGAAGATCTTACTGTCAGTTTCGGCATTCAAAATGGTGCCGCTGCAGCAAAAACAATGACCGTTGATTACATTTTTGCGGCAGTTGAGCGATAATTGTAAGAGAGGTAGCTTGTTATGACCCTTAAAGGTTCAGGTAGTGATGTAACATCCAGCTTTATAACGGCTGCTGCCGCAGATCCAGATGGTATTTCTACAGCCGCTAGTATTAGTGGAGCTGCCAACTTAACCATTGGCGGTGCATTAGCTAGTGGAGGATCTGTTACTATGGATTCTCCTAGAAATGTCACCATACTTTCTGCCGGTGATGATTCCGGTATTACTTTTACGGTTACTGGCACTGATGAGTCTAGTGCTGCTCAAACTGAAGTAATTACAGGAGTTGATTCTACCACTGCAACGGGGACTAAGTTCTTTAAAACAGTGACTCAGATAGCTACTTCTGGTTCTTCAGCGGGTAATGTTAGCGCGGGTTCCGGCACTAGTTGTTGCGGTGTTATATCAGCAGCACGTTGTCGTTTACGAGGTATCTATGTAGTAAACGGTAGTGGTGCAGCAACCATTGTGTTTAGAGAAGGTTCTGGTACAGGAACAATTGTTATGCAATTTGCTACTGTTGCTGGAGCAAGTACCAACTCTTACCCTGATGTGCCAGATGACGGTCTTTTGTTTAAAAATGGCGGATATGTAACTTTTACTGCAGTTACAGATTTAACTGCAATGACAACATTCTTTTCTTAAAGGAATTGATAAATGGCTACATCAGGATCTAGAGATTTTGAGCCAGATGTTGCGGAGTACATAGAAGAAGCATTTGAACGATGTGGTCTTGAGTTTCGCACTGGATATGACGGGGTCACCGCAAGGCGATCCCTCAATCTTTTGTTTGCTGATTGGGCAAACCGTGGATTAAACCAATGGACCGTTACTAATTCAGCAACCACAGTAACCGAAGGTGACGAATACCTAGATCTGACTGCAACGACTATCGATGTGCTTGATGTTATTCTCAGAAGAACTGAGGGTAGCACAACAACTGACATTTCGATGGAGCAACTAAGTCGATCTGGATATTGGAATATTCCAAACAAATCAAACAAAGCCAGGCCTACACAATGGTTCTTGGACAAACAAATTACACCTAGATTGTATTTTTGGCCTGCTGCTGAAAACAGCACAGATAAACTGGTTATTAACAGATTAATTCGCATTGAAGATGCAGATGCCAGTGTTAATACTGTCGATATGCCATTTAGGTTCTATCCTTGTCTTGCCGCTGGGCTTTCTTATTACATTGCTTTGAAGAGAGCTCCTGACAGAGTCCAGATGTTGAAAGGATTCTACGAAGAAGAGTTTCAACGAGCAGCAGATCAGGATAGTAGCAGAGCTTCTTTAAAGATTGCTCCAGGTATTTTTTCTACCAGGAGGTCATAATGGCTTATGCATCTGGCAAACACTCAGTCGCTATATGCGACAGATGTGGGTTTAGGTACAAATACACTCAATTAAAAAAAGAATGGACTGGATTCAGAGTCTGTTCTGAGTGTTATGAGCCTAAACATCCGCAACTTGAACCGCCTAGAAATTTAGCTGATCCTGAAGCTTTAAGACATCCTAGACCATCTTTATCCGCCTCATCTATTGCAGGAGCGGGTGTAGTGCGGACAATTAACCCTAACCAGATGATAACGGTAACAGGTGACTCGATAGGTTCAGCTTTTGACGGGCTGAAAGCTACAACGAGCGTGGGAACCGTAACGGTGACAGTATGAGTTTTACCTATGCGCAGTTAAAAACAGCAGTTCAAGATTACTGTGAAACAGCAGAAACAACCTTTGTTTCTACGTTGCCTACGTTTATTAAAGAGGCTGAAGAAAGAATACTTAAAAACATAGAAATGCCTGTTTTTAGAAAGAATCAAACAGGTCAAGTAGCTTCTAGTAATACTTATCTTTCAACGCCTGATGACTTTTTAGCCCCTTATAGCTTGGCTGTTATTGCAAGCAACGTGTATTCGTATTTGTTGTTTAAGCATGTGTCTTTTATTCGAGACTACACAACAAATGCATCAACTACAGGCCAGCCTAAGTATTACGCTATATTTGATGATGACACATTTATTATTGCTCCAACGCCAGATCAAACTTATAACGTAGAACTTCATTACAAATATAGACCTGTATCTTTAACTGCTGGCGCAGACGGAACTTCTACCTGGCTTTCTATTAATGCGCCTGACGCTATGTTGTACGGAACTTTAGTAGAAGCAGCGACTTTTCTTAAAGTTCCTGAAGAAGTTGCTTTGTATCAACAACGCTTTGACATGGCTCTAAAATCATTAGCAGGTATGGGCGATGGCTATGGTCGAAGAGATGAGTACAGAGGCGATATTGCAAGAGGCATGATCTAATTATGTTTGACATAGAAATCAATATGTCTCCTGGTGAAGTTAATGTTCAAACTACCCAGAATCGTGGGCATAACACGCAAGAGTTATCAGCCAATGCGGTAAATAAAATTATTAATATTGCTGATACAGCAGATCCTGTTATCAGGCAACAGGCTCAAGCATTCAAGGAACGTATGTTTTACGTTATTTTTCACGCTTTAAATCAAGCGGTAGAAAGTGACAGAACAACGCTCTATAACCAGTTAAAAAAACAAGGCCATGATGACATGGCGGAAATATTGAGGAAATTGTAATGGCTATTACTCAAGCAATGTGTACGTCTTTTAAAACAGAATTACTGACAGGAACACATAATTTTACTAACAGCAGTGGTAACACATTTAAGCTGGCTTTATACACAAGCAGTGCTTCTTTAGGGGCAGGAACTACGGCTTACACCACTAGTAACGAAGTTTCTGGGACTGGGTACACCGCAGCAGGTGCTGCTCTCACCAATGTAACTCCATCAGCGGATGGCACTACTGCTATAACAGACTTTGCTGATTTGACCTTTTCTAGCTCTACAATTACAGCTAGAGGCGCGTTGATTTACAATGACTCTGTTTCTGATAAAGCCGTATTGGTTCTTGATTTCGGTGCCGATAAAGCTTCTTCTTCTGGAGACTTTACAATTCAGTTTCCAGCAGCGGCTGCTGCTACAGCGATAATTAGGATAGCCTAGTGGCCGATGTAACCATACTTTTTGGGGGTTATAACAGCATAACCCAAACCTACAACTCTGGTGGTTATAACCAGGATGTTGCGTTTACAGGACTTTCTAGTGGTCTTGGCAGCGTTACTGTTGTGGTGCCTGGGGATGTTCCTGTCACAGGTGTTGAGGGAACTTCTGCTGTAGGATCTGTCACCGTTGACATAGGTACTGCCGTTGGAATAGAAGTAACTGGCGTAGCAGCAACAGGTTCTGCTGGGGTGATTAATATATGGGGTCCGATTGACCCGTCACAAACGCCTAATTGGGCAGCGATCAGTACATCACAAACACCAAATTGGACAGAAATAGCGGCATAAATTATGGCAGCAACATATGTAAATAATTTAAGAGTAGCAGAGCCAGCAGACGGCGACACAAACTGGGGTAACACTACTAATACTAGCCTTGAATTGATTGGCGAAGCGTTAGGTTATGGCACTGAAGGTATTACAACTAACGCGGATACACATAGCTCAGAAATAGCAGACGGATCAACCGACCAAGCAAGGGCAATGTACCTAAAGTACACAGGTACGCTTGACTCTACTTGCACTATTACGATTGGCCCAAATACCATAAAGCGTTTTCAAATTATAGAAAATGCTACAAGCGGTAGCCAATCGATTATTATCAGCCAAGGTAGTGGCGCAAACGTCACTATTGCTAATGGCGGAGTAAAGGCTGTTTACCTAGATGGTGCTGGTTCTGGTGCGGCAGTGCTTGATGCTTTTGTTGATCTTTCCGTTGGTGGCGGTTTTACTATTGGAACAGCGACTGATGGCGTAATTATTACACAAGGCGATATAGCAGTTAAAAATGGAGGTGGCGCACCTTCTACCATAAAACTATATTGCGAATCTTCTAATGCTCATTACGCTGAAATAAAGTCTCCAGCACATGCTGCTTACAGCGGAAACGTCACGCTTACTTTGCCAGTAACAACAAGTAATTTGGTTGGAGATAGTGCTACGCAGACGCTGACAAATAAAACAATCAATGCGTCTAATAACACCCTGTCTAATATACCTATGTCAGCTACAGCTTTGTCGGCTGGTACAGGGTTAAGCCTTAGTACTAACACATTAAGTGTAGATGCGGCACAGACGGGTATTACATCGTTGCTTGCTACCGATATAAAAATCGGTGAAGACGACCAAACCAAGATTGATTTTGAAACAGCAGATACAATTAATTTTTATGCAGGTAACGAAAAACAATTAATTTTAACTGACGGGGCTTTAACGCCCGGTAGCAACGCTATTGTTGATTTGGGAACTGACGCTTTAGAGTTTAAAGATGCGTACTTTGATGGAACTGTAGAAGCAGATGCTATTTCTATAGCTGGTACTGCTGTTACTGCGACAGCAGCAGAACTTAACTACTTAGATATTTCTACACTAGGAACGACAGAAGCATCAAAGGTAGTCACTACTGATGCAAATGGTGTCCCTAAGTTTGACGCAGCTATTACAGAAAAAATTGTTACCGCTTCTACATCAGGGACTACTCTTACGATAGACGTAAGAGATGGTTCTGTGTTTGTCATTACGCTAGGTCACAATATTGGAACGCTTACTTTAAACAATGCTGTTTCAAGCTACGCTTCTCAATTTGTTTTAAAAATAAAACAAGATGGTACAGGTGGCAGGAGTTTTGCCTGGGGATCGGTTAAATGGGCTGGCGGTACGGCTCCAACTGTTTCTCAAGGGGCAAACGATATTGATGTTTATATTCTTTCTACATTAGATGGTAGTAACTGGTATGGCTTTAATGCTGGACAGGACTTTTCATAAATGAGTTTTCTTGCCAGAAAAATATTAATGGGTTCTGGTGCTACAGAAGAAACTGACGATGATTTTGCTTCAGTCACGGGGCTATATCATTTTGATGGCACAAACGGGGGCGTAAACGGGTTTTCTAAAACTGCCGGTTCTGTTTCACCTACGCTCACAAACTACGGCGCGGCTCAAGGATCATTTAACCCATTCAGCATTCCAGATGGTTATTGGTCAGTTCTGTTTCCCGGTAACACCGTTGGTTATTTGTCCAACACTAACAACATGACCGCCGTCGGAAATGGCGATTTCACAATTGAATTTTGGGCCATGAGAACTGACACCAACAATGGTGGATTTTTCCAGTACACGGCAAGCCCACTAGATTCTAAAAGTGGCGCATTAGGGCTTGGAATTTTTAACAATGAATATTATTTGTACTACGGCACATCAGGTGCGCTTGCTGGGAGAGCAGTTACGAGTTCTGGCATACCGGGTCAAGGCATATGGTTTCATGTCGCGTATGTTAGATCATCTGGAACGATTACCATTTACACCAATGGCACGGCGGTAACTACCCAAGCATCGACAACAAACTACACGGATGTAACTTTTACGCTAGGAGGCTACTACAGTAATTCTTTTTTATTTGGCGGCTACATAAGCAATTTTAGGGTTGTACAAGGTACAGCCGTTTATACAAGTAATTTCACACCGCCAACAACACCGTTAACAGCAATTAGCGGAACGATTCTTTTGACCGCAAACAATTATCAATTCGCAGACAAATCAACAGCGGATGAAGATTTGACGCCCCAAGGGGCTACGTCGATGCCGCCATCAGTTCGAGCTTTTTCACCGTTTGCACCGCCAGAAGCTTATGACGTTACAACGGCTGGCGGTTCAGCATTTTTTAGTGGCGATGACGTAATATCGAGTAACATCTCTATTGCAATGACAGGCGAATTCAGTATCAGCGGCTGGATTTATCCGCAGGCCAACGGTAGTTATTCAGGTATTTTGGGAACGTCCAGCAGCGGGACTTATCAGTACAACATGAATTACACGCTGGCAATGCATAGTGGCAATTTAGATATTTTTCAAAGCACTGGCTCGAGTTTTTATCAAAGTACAGTAGGAACTCCTAAGTTATATAGCTGGAGTCATTTTGCAATTTCTAAAGACAGTTCAAAACTGTACGGATATTTGAACGGTGTTAAAAATTTAGAAACGACAAACATTACCAACGAAGGAGCCAATGCGTTAAACATTGGCAGGTTTTATTCTGACTATCCCGGTTACTATTACACAGGATATCTCTCTGATCTTCGGCTCGTAAATGGTTCTGCGCTGTACACCGGGTCATCTGTGACTGTGCCAACGTCACTGTCTACCGATGTGACAAACACTAATCTTCTTATGCACTTTGAAAAAGCGTCAATATTTGATAGCTCAGCGAATCACGATGTAGAAGTTTTTGGTAATGCTCAACTAAGCACCGCCCAAAAGAAATTTGGAACAGCTTCTCTGGCATTAGATGGCACTGGTGATTTCATTCATGTAAAAGACACAGAGGACATTGTTGGCCCGTTCACGATTGAATGCTGGGCGAGAGCAGACGACACCACGAACGCTTACATGTGGTGCGTGGGCCAATACCAATTTGAATGTGGAATAGATGGCGATAATTTGCGAACTTATTCTGCTGGGACTGGCTACACAAACTTTTTTACTAGCGGAGAATTTACCGTAAACAATTGGCATCATGTTGCTGTGGTTCGTGATACTTCAAACGTCATAAAGTTGTATTTAAATGGCACTGCCAGTAGTACAACATTTACTAACGCCTCAAATTATGTGGCAACAAACGGCGTATTTATCGTTGGTGGTGAATACAGCAGCATGACAGCAGTTAGCCACGGGTGGGATGGCTACATTGATGAGCTAAGAATCAGTCGCTTCGCTAGATACACCAGCAATTTTACCCCGTCTACAGAAGCATTCCCCAATAAGTAGGAAAAATTATGCAAGTAGCAAAAATTACTTCAGATAATAAAGTAGATCAGATTGGTGAACTGAAAGCCTTGTTTCCTAATACCTCATTTCCAGCCCAAGGGCCAAACTTAGATTGGTATGCAGAAAACAATGTGATGTCTGTAACTGTTGGCTTACCTTTTGACCCAGCTACACAAAAACAAGAGCGTGTAGACGCTTACATTAGCGATGGTGTGGTGTATACGGTTAGGCTGGTTAACTTAACAGACGAAGAAAAAACAACTTACAAAAATTCTCAGAATGCAAATCTTGCTGCATTTCAAAGAGCAGAAAGAGATAGGCGACTGGCTGAGACTGACTGGATGGCAATAAAAGCGGCAGAAACGGGTGTGGCTTTGGCTGACAACTGGAAAACCTACCGTCAGGCGTTACGAGACTTACCTAGTCATTCTAACTGGCCTGATCTCAAGTCTCCGGGGCCAGACATTGATGGCGATAACGATTGGCCTACACCCCCAAGTTAATTTAGGAGCAAAGTAATGGCAGCGAGTTATGACAACGATTTACGTCTTAAAGAGATAGAAACCGGATCTGAATCTGGAACCTGGGGTACAAGTACTAATACTAATCTTAGTTTAATTGCGGATGCTTTTGGCTACGGCACAGAGGCTAGTTTTGGTAGTGATGCTAATGCCACAACAACTGTTTTGGATGGAGGTGCTGATCCTGCTAGAGCTATGTATTTTAAAGTTACTAGCAGTGCAACGCTAAGTGCTACAAGAACTTTAACTATAGCACCAGCAACTATTTCTCGCGTTATGTTTATAGAGAATGCCACTACGGGTTCTCAGTCTATTGCAATTAGCCAAGGCACTGGTGCAAACATTACTATCGCTACAGGTAAATCTAAACTTGTTTATTTAGATGGTGCTGGCAGTGGTGCAGCAGTTGTTGACGCGCTTGTTAATAACGAATCAACGTCAGCAGTAACAAGTGGGACTTTTACTCCTACTTTAGGCGATGACACAAGCATTACAAATAGAAGCCAGGCTTATAATACTCAGGTTGGCAATCATACAAAAGTTGGTAATCGAATATTTTTTGATCTTACGATTGAGCTTTCTAGTAAAGGAAGTATGACAGCTAGCAACCAGGTGTTTATCGGTGGATTACCAGAAGCTTGTAAAACTCAAACTGGACTTTTTACAACAGTAAATTGTGGTGTTGGCCAAGGTTTTAATTTAGGTGCAGCAGGATATGTGCCAGTTGGTCTTGTACAAACAGGAGAACAAATTATTAGAATGGGGCTTTGGGATGGAACAGCCGGTCCCTCTGCGCTTTTAGTTTCTGAACTTTCAACTGGAAGTAATAATGATATAGTCCTTAGCGGGAGTTATCCGGTTTCTTAATATGGACAAATTAGAGTCTCATGAGAAAGAGTGCGCGTTACGTTTTGCAGCGATAGAAGAACGCCTTGAACGGGGCAGTGCGCGTATGGATCGCATGGAGGCTCGAATGAATAGTTTATTTATGGTAACAATTGGAGTTTACCCGTTTATTTTAGCGTCAGTGTTTTTAGCGCGGTATCTGTGAAATCAGATGATAGGCGAAGTCGCAGCCGTTCTCTCCGCTTTAAAGGCGTTGAATGAAGGATTAGCTACCCTTAAAGAATCAGCAGGCATGGTAAAAGTCTTCAGTCTTTAGTTGGTAAATGGGGCGAAGCATCAGAAAAATACAATGACGTAGAAAGAGCTAAAGCTGGCAAGATGTCATACAGAGAAGCTCTTGCTATGGAGTCAGCCAAGCGTCAATTAGAGAATTTTGACAGGCAATTCAAGGACATATGCCTGATACAAGGTCAAGGAGATCTTTACAATAGCGTTAAAGCTAGGATGCAAGAATCTCGCATAGCCCATGAGAAAGAAGTCGCAAGGATTAAGAAAAGACGAAAAGAAATCAGGGAGTACATACAGCTAGGTGGGACGATAGCATTCGCTTGGGTGTTTTTTATGTGCTGTGTTTGGGCAGTTGTTTGGGTATTGGAGAACACGCCCGTTGAATGATTATCGCGTTTCTATTAGTAGTGGTTGTCAGCGGAGAAACTGTATCTGATGATAGAATGTTGTTTGAAAGCATTTACAGATGTAATGAGTTTGCCATTGCTATTGAAGAAGGGCGAGGTAGTTCAGAAAACATAAAGAGATATAGAATGCAAAAGAATGTAAGTGCGTACTGTATCCCAAAGATGGTGCCAAAAGGAACGGAGTTGTTTGAATGAAAGTAATAGTTTTTATAGCGTTTTTGTTTGTATCCAGTTGTTCTTCGATACCGACCTGCGGAACTAAATCTGTCAAAATACAAATACCTTCTACAGTTCCTTTTTTTGCAGAGCCTTTTGTCATTGAACGATCTAATGATCATGTTGACTGTGCGTTAGATCCCGATGAAAGGAATACAAATGATTAGCCATCAAGATCTCAGTCATTATTGTGCTGAAAGCTATCGAGAGTCGGACTTTGAAGAATCTAACATTGAAGTCATTGTCAGGGAGAATGTATTCGCTTTTCGCGGAACAGATGAACCTAAAGACGCGATTCGAGACTTACGAATCCTGCCATTATGGACCCGCGAATTAGGGTGGTGTCCGGCAGGGTTCCTCAAAGCGAGTCGTCGGCTGGTCAACAAGGTCACCAGTGTTTGTCTTGAAAGAGATTTAGACCATAAGAAAATTGAGCTAACAGGCCATAGCCTTGGTGGAGCAGTTGCCTTAATAGTTGGTGCTCTGATGACTAGGGATGAGATACCACCGTTACAAATCGTAACATTTGGCGCACCCAGATG
>CESB01078903.1_pt1 | contig 14531 bp, 17 predicted proteins | sample 531071 | NCBI WGS metagenome assembly CESB01 (sample SAMEA2621259, study PRJEB7988) | marine metagenome | biome: marine biome (ENVO:00000447); feature: surface water layer (ENVO:00002042); material: "saline water (ENVO:00002010), including plankton (ENVO:xxxxxxxx)" | depth 5 m | reverse complement strand
TTATTGATTTAGTACTCATTTCTAAATTAGAAAATTTTAATCTATTAAAATAATTTGATTTAGAAACAATTTAAAGAAATGTGCCTATAAAATGACATAATAATGGACTATTCTCTTACCATTTCCAATAAGAAAGTTTATGATTTTTATAAAGCTCATAAAAATTTGAATTTTGAGAGTATGAATATTCTCTTTGTCGATATACTTGACAACTTGCTGCAAAATGCAAACCCTTCTTTGAATACCGATTTAGCAAATATGCTTATAAATAATATGAAAACTCTTCAAACTCAACTTGATACAATGGAGAACTCTATGAATAAAACTCAAAGCGAGATAGGTAATATATTTACTCTTAAATTTTTGGATTTTAAGCGTGAGTATATGGATGATATGAAGATGATATTATCAAATGGAGTTTCAGATAAGGTAGCACCAATCATTCGTGAATGCAATGATTCTTTGTTAGATAAGACAAAACTTATGGTTAGTGAAATTATTCCAAAAAATCAAGAAAATTTGCATAAAAGTATAGATTCATCTTTGACACAATTACAAAATAGTATAAATAACGATACAAATTTATTAATGAAATCTTCTCTTACAAAAGATGTTCTCGAGAACTTTACAAATTCGATAGACGAAAAATTTGCAAATACCTTATTAAATTCTCAAAATTTGTTGAATTCTATTATTTCATCTACTGAACAAAGATTAGACGGTAGATTGAGCGAAATAAAAAATATATCCTCAACTAACAATTCTACACAAGATATATTATGTACTAATATTAATGATTTATTAAAAAAGATGGAGAACTCTTCTTCAAAAGGAAAAATTTCCGAGAACCTATTGTTTAATGTTCTTCATTCATTATACCCAACGGCTCAAATAGAATTTGTTGGTACGACAAAAGAAACAGGAGATATTATTTTAAAACGAAGAGATAAACCAGTTATCTTGTTTGAAAACAAGAATTATGATAGAAATGTTGGTCAAGAAGAAGTCAAAAAATTCCTGCGTGATATTGAAAATAAGAACTGTTCGGGTATTATGTTAGCTCAACATTATGGTATTGCCAATAAAAATAACTATGAAATAGAATTGCATAATAATAATGTTCTCACATATTTACATAATGTTGAATATGATGCCGATAAAATTAAGTCTGCCGTAGATATTATAGATTATTTTAAATCTTGTTTGAATGAATTAGAAGTAGGTAGTGGAGAACATATAAATATTAGTAAAGAATTTTTGGGAGATATTAATAAAGAATATCAAAACTTTATCAATAATAAATTAACTCATATAAAAACCATTAAAGACTATCAACAAAAACTTATTTCGCAAATTGATGATATAAAATTACCTAGTTTAGAGCATTATTTATCACGCATGTTTGCTTCTTCTGCTTCAAAAGAAAATACTTGTGAATTTTGTAATTATGTCGCAAAGAATGTAAGAGCACTTACCGCACATCATCGTGGTTGTGCATTAAAAAAACAGCATGAAGCAAAGAAAAAAGAACAATTAATGCAAAAATTACATGGTGAAAACAGTATGCAATACAACCCTAATAATGTTTAATTAATTAAACTTTTTCTGCATAAACAACATAAATCACCTGTTTGTTTATTTTTTAATATATTTTCAAACCCACATGATATACATATTTTATGTCCGCAACTTGGCTGAATAAAGTTACTTTTTAAAGATTTAAAACATATTGGACAATCATTGCATTGTTGCAATTCTTTTATTTGTTTTTCAACATTACATAATCTTGTAAAACAAATATCTATTACGTTATTATTTTCTATATTTTCTTTTTCTATAATATCATATTCTAGCGGCTTCAGCGGTAATGGATTATATCTTTTTATTTTTGAACTTTTCAACCTTTCAGGATATATATCTTTTTCTACATAATCCTTTATTTCTTGTTCCTCTTTTAATTTTTTAATATAATTATCAATATTCTCCATGATTGTTTTTGTTTCATTGAGAACCTTTTATTTTATTTCAATTTTGTTAATTTTAATATAAAAACTTAAAAATAATCAGTATTATCCTTTAAATATGGATAAAATTTTTGTTTTCGATGAATTTTTTTCACAAGAACAACTTAATATTATGCATGATATAATTAATTCAAATACATGGCATTGGGGTCATTTCTCTACTTCAAAGGAACAACGTAACATTGTATCTAATCCATTCTGGCATATGAAATTACAAAATCAAAGTTATTTTTCAGTATATTTTACAAATATTCTTAGAAATGTTCTTGAAAAACACAGTGAAAAAAAATTTGTATGCGATCGTGTTTATGCAAATGGTCAAACATATGGACAATCTGGAAGTTTTCATATTGATGACCCAGCAGATAACGCTTATACAGTTCTTTTGTATCTTACTAAACTTCCAAAAGAATTACAAAATATTTCTGACGGTTATACATATTTTAAAATTCCTTCTTTAAAATATGATATAGCATATCCACCAGTATATAATAGAGTTTTAATGTTTCCTAGTAACATTCTCCATAAAGGAGGAGATTTAAATCGGTTTATTAAAGATATTAGAATTACTGTTGCATGGAAATTTAAAGAAAAAACTGATAATTAATCACAAGCCATAATATCTTCTAAAGGACATAAAAATTTGGTTTCTGCAATATATTCAATATAAATATTCTATATATATATATTATGACACTGACATACGGTGACATTGCTATCTCTATTAATGGACACGAAAGAAAGACAACTCCGGGTCCTCAGTACGTATATTTTACTATAGTTAGCAATTTACTTAATAATTACAAAATAAAAAATCAAACTATTCCTGAATTAATAGGAATATCTAACTTGCATCTTTCAAAGCTCGCTATTGATACTTTAGGAACAACAATCGATAGTACTGCTTCGGAAGTATTAAGTAGAATGCAAACCATAAACGGTTCTATATTTAATTCAACAAACTACAGAAATGTTATTGATACGAATAATACTGATGATAATAATTATAGTCATACTTTTACTCTGAGCGCTATGCTGAGTTTTGATAGTGCAAATTATTATGATGGTTCTGATACATCTAAACTAGAAGTAATTGATATACGAAATTATCCCACCTTAAGTACTTGTCTAGGATTCCAGCCTTATGTTGGACCCTCATCATATGACTTTTTACAGTGGTTTTCGCCACCAAAATATACTGATTTTAGTGATGGAACCTATAATGTTCCATCTAACGTAAATAAAGTATCTTTCATATTAATAGGTGGTGGAGGCGGAGGAAGCAGAGCTTACAAAAGAATGTACATAAAAAATCCTTATTTCAGTAACAGCTATAATATTCCTTACACAGTTAGTCCTGAATGCGGATATATCGGAATAAAAACAATTGATGTGAGTGAAAATGATACGTTGACATATACAATCGGGTTGGCTGGGACTAGTGGTGGCAATACGGCTACCGCTTCTACGACCTATTATAAGACATCTGGTAGTAGTTGGACGACAAGTAATAGTGGCATAGGAAATAATTATCAATCACAAACAGGATTCAATAATAATACAAATACGGGCGGAGGTGATACTTCATTGATACATACTAAAAATAGCGATAATAGCACAACCACATATAAGGTAAGTGGCGGATGGGGTATCCGGCCATCATTTGAACTTATTGACGACACCCCAAATTTTGCTCTAAAATATTATGATGCAGATGGTAATCATCAACAAACGGGTGATGCAGCGAGAAGTATAGATGATGTGCACACAAATATGGATTATATTAGAAACTCAAATAATGTTGTTACACAATATCAGCGATCCGGCGGATACGGGACTTATACAGGTAATACTACAATTTTTTATTCTCCAGGGTCACAATACGCTGCATCTACCGTTGGAAGTAGCAGCGGAATTCCCAGCACCACGAGAACCTCTGGGCAGGGAATGATAGTTATTATTCCACATTATTCATTATAAGTTGACCGACTAAAAAGAAAAAGTTACTGTTGCGTGGAAATTTAAAGAAAAAACTGATAATTAATCACATGCCATAATGTCTTCTAAAGGACATAAAAATTTTGTTTCTGCAATATATTCTAACATAATAATAAAGTAAGAAACTATTTCTTCTTTTGCATTCGAAGGATACATATAATGATTCATTTTACATTAAATGTATATAATATCTTGCAAATTTTTAACGTAATTTATTTACAGAGATTAAAGTTATTACACCTTTGAGTATTTAAAACGTCGACTAAAGATAAATAATATTTTATATTTACTTAAAGATAAAATATTTCATTAATTAATGCCACAAAAACCAGTTAATTTTTTAAATAAAACATATAAAACACAGAAGGAATTTGAAAAATTTGTAAAACAAACTATATATAAGGATATCGGTATATGTTTTGATGTTAAGAATAGACATCCTGATAAATATAATATTTTAATTAAAATATTAGAAAGACATCCTGAATGGAATAGTAAATCCTTGAATATGCGTACTATAAAAATTATTAATGATGCATTAAATGTAAAAGCATTGCAAATAATTATTATAAATGATAGTGGAGAAGTCGATATATCTTGGAGATGTGCTATAACAGGAAAACATAAGTCAAAAAAAAGTGAATTAATGATGGCAATGAGAGTTAGCGTAGAAGAACAAATACATGACTTTAGAAGAACTTGTGGGATATATCGTTGTGAATTATGTGGTGATGATAGAACATTAGATGTAGATCATAATGACGAAAAAAAATCAGCATTTAATGAATTAGCATATAATTTTGTAGAAGATAATGATGATATAAAAATTCCTGATACTTTTGGAGAATTAAATGATGGCACAAATAGAAGCTGTTTTTTAGAAAAAGATTATATTTTTAGAGACAAATGGGTTGAATATCATCATGAACACGCTAAATTAAGAATATTATGTCATAAATGTAATATAAGTAGACCTAAAATAAAAAAAAAAATAGTATTAAATTAACGAACTAATAATTTCTACCATCACCATGCCCTAAATCATAATAAAAACAAATATCATTAACATAAATGCTATCGGTATGTTTTAATGCTCTTAACCAATATTGATAATCTTCACTTGTTCTCGCAATAATAAATTTTCCAACTTTATTAATTATTTCTTTATCCAAAATGACACTGCTACATATCATACAATTATGAATTTTAATAAAATCATGTGTCCATATTTTAGGAAAACCATTTTCTAGTAAATTACTTTCCTTTCTTTTATAAATGTTTTGTAAAGTTTTATAAAAATGTTCCGCATTATATTTTTTATATTTTATATTTTTATTATAAAATCCGTTTCCAATTAATCCATCTGTAGAAGACATTTTACATCCCGATTCTTTCATTGCATTTATTTGTAATTCTATTTTTTTAGGAAGCCATACATCATCATCATCACAAAATGCAATATATTTTCCTGTAGATTTTTCAATACCAAAATTACGTTGGTATCCTCCTGGGCAAGAAAAACCAAATTTTTGTTTTGAATTCTGGTCTAAATGTATAATTATAATATTATTTGCTTCCCAGTCATAATTATAGTATTCTTCTTGTGTTGATTTATCGTTAATTACAATTATTTCTAAATTAGCATATGTTTGTTTTTTAACCGATTCTATGGCATTTAATAGATATTTAAATCTATTATATGTTGGTATAATTACACTAACTTTGTCCATTTATAGTAATAAAGGATAAAATTAATGCTTTATTTTTACATAATTAAATATATCTATATTTTCACGTTGCAAATAATCAATCAATACAAATAACAACCAAATTATGTACTTGGAAAAACCAATTTTTCTAAAAAAATAAGGAATACCACTCATTGGAATGATATATAAATTACCATACTCATAATACCAATAAATATAGACTAAACTTAATTCAATGGAATACACCACTTGCCATGTTGTTTTATCGATGATATTTTTTCTTAACAATGTTAGCCCAAATGCAGAGGTTTGAATAGGTATCAACGTTTGAAATGTCAGAAATTTATTGTAACTTGGTTGAAAACATCCACTACAAATAGCTGTAGCACCCATTTGACTCATACTAAAAAAGACACTATATATTTGTTTTTTCCAAGATTTTTCCTTATCATGTTGTCCTCTAACTGTTGTAAAAGTATCATCTCCAACATATTTTGTTGTTAAATCTGCTGCTATCATAGTTAAAAAAATGATACCTCTAGCATATTCTGGAAATAAAATACTAAAACAAGCACGATATGCAAATACCATAGAATGTAATCTTAATTCTTCCCAAATAAACATTTTCATTTTATCACTTGCTTTGGGACGTTTTAACAATACCTGAAATATAAAACTTGTCATATGCAAAAATATATGAATAAAAATGTAACGATTTATATAATATAATTTATGATATGCAAAATAATGTATTGTTTGGAATAAAAAATTCGTTAGGGTTAATAACCCCATTGTTTTATGAATATGAAATTTATCTTCATGCGTTATTAGCTTAGATAATATCATTATAATACATAATAATTTGTTTTTATGTATTATAAGTAAATAATTATGAAAATTAATAAAATATTTTATAGTACAATTAATGATATAGTTAAGAAAGATTGGGCCATAACAATAGTCTTACTAATATTCGTTACTGGATAAATATCACCATAACCTAGCAAACAAGAAGTAACTATTGAAAAGTATAAACGGTCAAACAATCTTTGAAATACACTGCTATCTATATTTTCTACAGTTAAATCTTCTTCTTTTATTTCTTTATCGACTTCTTTTGATGCCTTATCTATCTCTTTTTCTACTTCTGCATCATCCACTTTACCAACTTCTTCAAATTGATAAAAAGATTCCTTTAAAATTGGTCCGTCTGTAGTTTTCTTTTCTATTTCCTTTTCAATTGCTTGTTTTTTAATCGTCTCTTTAATTACATTTACACCACTAAAATGCTTATCGTCTAGAAACATATATATCAATGAAAAAACTACAACAAAAAGTAGTAGTAATAATATTTTCATTTTCCTTAAATAAAATAATGTTTTTTCACTAATTGAGAACATTGTATATTAAATACATAGAAAATTATTTTCCTTTTACCACTATCTGTTTGGCAATGTTTTTTATTACTTTATTGTCTAAACGTATTAAATCATTACCAACATCACCTAATATATTTTTCATCATATCTAAGCAAAACTCATATTTTGGGTGGTCTCCGTTTAAACATTCTGGGTATTGTTCTCTCCATTTCGAAATTTGTCCACAATTTTGTTTTGCTACAATAGTAATCATTTGACGTAACTTACCTTTTTCTGGCGTATCTTTGCTCCATTCATTGTTATCCTTTATATACATCGTTTCTCGCTTTAAATCTGTACAATGTAAGGGACGTTTGGTAACATCTAAGTCTCTTATTCTAGATAAAATCATATCTGTCATTCCTGCTACATATCCGTTTTTTCCAATGTTCTCAATATCTTGAAAGTTTATATCCAAATTTTCTAAAAATTCCGACATATTCATTGCATCTTTACATGTGGTATTCAAAAAAAAGTTTAAATTAAATTTTTGATTGTTATTTGTATTTATGCAATTATTATTTGTTGTAGAACTTTTCGAGGCTAATTCTAATAATGATTTATTTTGTTCTTGTATTGTCTTCGTTTGCTCCAATATTAGTTCTTTAAAATCCGAATTTTGTTTAATTAAATCAATAATTGGGTTAGTAGATTCTACATTTTCACATTGGACCGCAAAATTACATTTTTTTTTATGTGCAAACAACCCTTGTCTATATTTATATGAATTTCCACATTCACAAACAAACATTTTTGCAAGATTTGCAAGATTTTCGTCACTCCCTGTCATTTCTTGATGTTTACGCGTTGTTAAATGAACATCATAATTTCGTTTATTGCTGCTACTAAAGGAACAAACTTTACATTCATAAATTTTTGCATTTTTTTGCAAGAATTTTGTCATTCAAATGTCACTATATTTGAATGACAAAAAAAATGCCTAAATCGTTTTTCTAAAATAATAAAAAAATTTCAGTGTGAAAAAAAACAACAAAAATTTTAGTTTTAAAGCATTATGCTTTAAAGTGATTTTTTCACTTTTTTTCTCAAAAGTCAAATGAAAATTCAAAAAATGGACAATTATTTTTGTCCATTTTTGAAATTTTTTCAGAGCTTTTAGAAAAACAATTGAGAACTTTTAATTTCGATTCTAATTTATATAAGATGTATTTGTTTTTTACATTTATTATGTTAACTCGATTTTTAATTAGTTGCTCATATGAACAACTGCATTTAACTAGTAAGAATGTCATTGTTCTAAAAAATGCGGTTGATGACGCAAGTGTTAGTGACACAATTTACAAATTAAATAAAATGGCTAACAAAACAAATGTATATATTTACTTAGATACTCCTGGTGGTTCTGTAGAAAGTGGGAACCGTTTACTTACAGAAATAAAGAAATATAATCTATCATGTATTGCAGATAAAGCCTATAGCATGGGTTTTGTTTTATTACAAGGATGTAAAACACGATATGTTACGCCATATGCGCGTATTATGCAGCATCAAATAAGTTATGGTATAAAGGGGGAAAAAGCTAAAGTTGATAGTTATCAACAGTTTATTAATCAATTGGAAGATGAATTAGTAGTTATGCAAGCAAACAGAGTATTATTAACTCCAGAGGAATTTCGCTATAAAACTATGAATGAATGGTGGATGACTGGAAAAAATGCATTATTAAATAATTGTGCCGATAAAATGGTAGATGTATTTTGTGATGAAAAATTAACAAAACAAAATTATACTGTTAATTATGGTCCAATAAAGTTGGTTTATTCACAATGCCCTCTTATTACAGACCCTATAGATACGAAAATGGAATATTAATTTCGATAAATATTTGCACTTTCTGAGTAATTATCACTATTATATATACCCCTTCCAACGATTACAATATCTGTATCAACATCGTTCACTTTTCTATAATTTTGATCTCCTACAACTTTTGTTTCTTTATTGATACCAGGAGTCATGTTTATTAACCCATTTAAATTTATTCTATATTGGGTAACTAAACCAACTAATCTTTCTGGATAATTATTTGCTATTTCTTTTACATTATCAATATAATCATAATTATTATTTGACATATTTGTAACTAGCACAACCCCTGATAATTTACTTACTACTTCGCTATTTACATTACCCATAACGGTAACTAAATCAACCCACTTAGAATATTTGCGATATTGTTTTTCTACGGTATATGAAATGTCAACAAACTTTCTATCTTCCATTAAAAGAAAGTCTTTTTCAATTGACAATTCAATAAGTTTATTTTTTAATTCTTTATTGTCATCTTCATAAAAGTCATAGTGTATTTTACAAATCACTATTTTATCTCCAATATCCTCTAATATTTTAATTAAACGATTTTTATCATCCAAATCAGCTGAAAAACACAATCTAGATTCTTTTTTTATCATAAGTTCTCTTAATCGATAGTTGATTATATCTGTCTTGCATAAAACACTTTTTACAGGAACACTACATGTATATCCTTCTTGTCTATCAAACATTGTAATTACACCTACTATATTTACCTTATCCTTTATTGCTTCTATAACTTTATTAACAGAATTTCCGGTTGTTATAACATCTTCAATAATAATACAGTTATTTTTTTCATTGTAATTTCCTTCTATTTGTTTTTTGGTTCCATAATCTTTTACACTATCTCTTACTATGACCATGGGTATATTATAGTTAGTCGATATATAACTACATATGGGTATTGCACCTATTGGGACACCACATAGTAAATCGCAGTCATCTTTAATTAAATTATACATTGCATCACCAATAGTTTTCATTAACTTTGGATAAGACATGATACTCTTCATATCAAAATAATATTTTGATATTTCTCCACTTTTTAAAGTAAACTTACCAAATTTTACACAACCCGTTTTTAATAAATCTTCTATCATTGCTTTATTTATATGAAAATTTTTATTATTTTTCATATAAAAATTATTTATCAAAATGAAAACTATCCATAAAATCATGACAATCACTTAAAAATAATTCATCGTGTTTCGGTAATATTTGTTTATATTTGTAAGTTAATAAAATTTCCATTATTTTATTCAAGTTCTCCATTTCCATAGACATTTTCCAAAGTTCTCCTGTTTTCACATTAAACAATTTGCAATCTACTTTTTTAGTATTTTCAGGATGTTTCATTTTCCATAACCATGCATAGATTGCTAACTGAAGCATATGATCCGTTGTAATACTTGAACAACATTTTAACTCCCATAATACATTTTCAGTAATTATATCAGCTCTTGCCGAGAACCTAAAATCTTTTTCTGGAATAAACTGTTTTGTAAATTTATCAATATTTTGATGACCAATATCATCACCACTATGTATAATATATTCCTCAATTGAAGGGCATTCATTTTGGCAATCAGTACCAATGACATGTTTATATTGCTGCATACAAGTATTTATATCTTCATCTGTTAGCCAAGTATATTCATTATTTTCAATTTGATTTAACTTAAAATATAGAGATTCTGTAATTGCTTGATTTATATTTGCCATAAATAAGTATACACTTGGGTCAATGTTCTCGGGCAATGAATCTATTTTTGTTTCCAGAAAAGTCTTCTTTTTTTCTTTTATAAATTCTTTGTTTGTTTCAATTAAATCATACAAAACACTATCTTGTGTTTTGTCTATTTGAGAACCTTTCCAAACTGTTTTTAAATAATCATAGTACATACAAGGTATAGCTATTCCATTTAAGTCGCTAATTTCTTCAAAATATCCTTTTTTCGTTTCAATTAAAGAGGGTAAATCGATATTGTAAGTTGAGTCAACTTCTTTTTCAAATATTTGTTCTAGTAAAATGCATATTTCTTGATATGCTTCTTCTGGAATAAACTTTATTAAATCAGTTGGTGTTATTTTTACTTTTGTATATAACTCTTCTTCTTCTTCTTTAACAAACAATGTTTTTTGCATACCGCGAAAATTAATATATGGCTTTTCTTTCATTTCAATATGGCTAAGTTTCATAAAATCAATAGGTCGGTCGGTTGGACTAGTATCATTTTCAAGTACATACAAACCATTTTGTGCTCGGGTACAGGCAACATAAATAGTATTTGGACATATATTTCTAGGTAGATTACGAGCATAAAATTTAAAATAAGAATGGTCAAATCCGACGACAAAAACGTATTTTCTTTGTCTTCCTTTTACGCTATGAAAAGTGGAAAACACAATTTTTCCCTGAATTACTCTTTGGTCAATATCGTTGCTTTCTATCATTGGTACGTGACAAGGTATTCCCCGTTCTACTAATTTATTTTCTAACCTGCGTATATTGCTTTTATCACCTTTAACAGATGGACCTAATACAAATATATCGCTCGGGTTCACTCCACTTTCAAATAATTTTATTATTTCTGAATAAACAATTTTTTCCATATTTTGTCTAGAATTACGTATATAGTGTACCTGTTGGTCATCGCGACACGCATCCATTCTAGAGTCTCCAATTAACACTTCATTTACAAAGTCTCGAATTTGATTCGTAATACGGTAAGACATTTTCATAGTGCAATGAGAAAAGTCGGTTGTTTGCAAAAGGGGATGTTTTTCCCAAATTAAATCACCAAATGTCAAATAACGAATATCTGAACCTTTAAACTCATATAATCCTTGCATATAATCCCCCAAAATTAATAATTGTACTTTTTTGTTTATATCAAACAAAAATTTACACATGAATTGAAAATATAAATAGGTCATATCCTGAGTTTCATCGAGCACCAATATATCAATATTAGGTATTGCTTGCTGTGGTTTCTCTTTATTGACTACAATTTTTCGTAGTTCGTTATCAACAAAAGCTGTGTCGCGATAATAACATACAGCCAAACTATGATAGGTATGCACATTTAAATTATCTACCTTTTCCTTTTCAATCTTTTCTCTAACTTCAAATTTTAATGACTTATTATAAGTCATCTGTAAAATTTTTTTATCTTTTAATTCTTTTGCCATTGAAAGAATAAGAGTTGTTTTTCCAGTACCAGCAACAGCGTCTACATACACATTTGTTCCTGTTCTTATGGTATCTAATATATGTCGCTGTTCATCGCTTAATTTCATTTTAAAAATACGCTATCATTATTAAAGAAATATTTATATATTGTTTTGATATATACATTGTTCATTCATCGTGCATAATCATTCCTACATAATTGTAATTTTGGTTTTTTATCCTTTGTTTTTGGCAAATCATATTCAATAAATTTATTAATTTCTTCAAAATATAGTCTCCCTTTATAATTACTATATTCATTATTTACCCAATTCATTGAAATTGTTTTAAATTTTTCAACAAATGAATATTCGTCATTATAAATATCCATAGTTCTTCCAGTTGTAGTAGGAAAATTTCTTAATAAGTCAGTTAATTTTACAATATGTTTTACTTTTTCTTCTTTTGAATAATAATTCATTTATATACAATTATATTTGAAAAATTTCATGTATAATTGTAATTATTTTCTACGTTTTCTCGTTTTTCCTTTACGTGTTTTACGTGAGTATTTCTTTTTCCCTTTACTTAAATTTTTCTTCAACCTCTTTTTTAAACTTTTACCTCCCCTTTTTTTTCCTTCTAGATAAGACCTTATTTCTTTTTGCATATCAACGCCTATTTTCTCGTTTGTTAATGCTGTAATTGCCTGTCTTTGTAGCACTACATCTTGGGGTCTTTTAAAAAATCTATATACCCCAGGATGTGCCCAACCTTCTTGTGGATTTCCGTCTGTACCTGCCTTCCTTATGTCAAAATATGGCATTTCTTCTTTTACATACATTTTATGTCCTTTATATTTACCTTCCTCGCGCGGTTTTGTTGTTGATTCCCTTCGATTTATTATATAATATGTTTCACCTTCTTTTAATTCATTCTCATTTACCTCTCCTTCTAGCAAACCAGGATAATTTTCTTCTATAGAATCTGTCATTATTTACTATATATATACATGACTAAATTATATTGGAATTTTTCAAATATAATTATTTTCTACGTTTTCTCGTTTTTCCTCCACTACGTGTATTGGGCTTAAATTTTTTATTAAATGTAATAGCCCGCAATAAACTTAATTGTTTTTGTGCATTTCTTTTTGTAGTACATTTTGAGTATACTTTTCTTTTACCTTTCGCTTTATACACGGTATAACAATTTTTTCCTCTAACTTTTCTAGTTTTAAATGGCATTCTTAATAAATTATGAGAAATTATTTGGAATAATCTCTATTTATCTTAAATATAACATCATCATCTCCTTCGTCTGTTTTATCATTTTGCGTGTAAGCGTCAATATATATATCAATATCACCTGTTGGATAAGTTAGCAGAGTCTTTATAATAACGTAAAAAGGAAAGAATATGGCTGTAAAATTCATTATTAATTATATAATGTTATTTTTAAATTTATTTATTAATAAATTTACAAATCATAAAGCATCTTTAGTTTTAAACAAAAAGAATAATTTGTATTATCCATTTTTAATGTACGACCATGTTCATCAATTAACCTCACTCGTAGTCTTTGTATGTCAACAGGACCAAAATACATTTTTGGCTCTGAAACAATATCTAATTCGTTATTTGTTAATAGATGAAATCGTTTTCCTTTTATTGATATTCTTGCTAAAATATCATTACTCATTATAGAATCATTAAAAACGTTAATAAAGTTTGAATTTGAACTGTTATTGAAGTCTTCTACTGAAAGAAATATATATTTAGTTCCGGGTTCAATCATGCGCTCGGAATAATAAAAATCACCACCTGAATAAAGCCCTTTTGTAAAACCTAAATTCCAACCCAATTTTGTGAATAAACTTGTATTATCTGGCTCTCCATGTAATGTTTTCGAAAAATCTAATACTATTTCTTGTACTCGGAGATATTCATTTAAAATCGGTCCCAACGACACTCGATGGCTACCTGACCCGTCGTCCTTTAAATCTAATTTGAATTCTATAAATGAAAATACATTAAATGGGTCATTATTATTTTCCCCAATTATATGTCCATGTTCATCAACAATATATTGCAATGGCTCAATAATAACACCTGTAGCTGGGTCTACAATATTGCCACTAGCGTCGATTATATTACCCATTTCATTAACAATCTTACCATCTCTATCTAAAAATAACCCGTTTATTCCGTGAGTGCCATCTTCTGCAGGTTGATTCAAAGTGAAATTTATGATAGCAATTAAATCATCCTCGGTATAATTTCCATCAGGAATAATTAAAGTTCTTTTTTTTGTATTCATTATTTCTGGTTGATAATAATTAATGTAGTTTACTATAATATGCAAATGATTGTTA
>CESB01007637.1_pt1 | contig 14531 bp, 22 predicted proteins | sample 531071 | NCBI WGS metagenome assembly CESB01 (sample SAMEA2621259, study PRJEB7988) | marine metagenome | biome: marine biome (ENVO:00000447); feature: surface water layer (ENVO:00002042); material: "saline water (ENVO:00002010), including plankton (ENVO:xxxxxxxx)" | depth 5 m | reverse complement strand
TCAGATGCAACCGCCTTTAGGCACCACTCCTTCAGCTTCTTCTTGGAAAGAAGACCAAAGACCTTCTCTTCCTTATCGGAGGTACGAGACTCCGGGGTGTCGATACCCAGGAGTCGGACCCTCTGCTTAGTACATACATCGAAACCCAAGTCGATAGCTACATCAATAGTATCGCCATCAACGACCTTTTCCAGGGCTGATACACGGTACTTAAAATTGCAAGGTTCGACGTTATAAGAAGACATCTTATAACTTATTATAAACTTAAAACTTTAATACCCTCATATAATAAATGAGGTGCGTGGCGTACTCCTCGAATGACATGTACAAACATCGACTAATCAAAACCAGTCAGAACGTTCTCAACGATGTGTACGAAAAGAAGGCAGTTGAACAACAGCCAAAGAGGGCGGATAATTTGAGGCTTCGTCTACGCTTCAAAGAAGCAATACAAGAAGCTCAGGAAATTTGTCAAGAGGAAGGTAAAAAGTCTAAGGAGTGCCATTTGGCGTGGTATGAAGTAGACGAATTAGAAGATGCTATGTCTAGATACTATCCAGATCAAAAGTAATTAACGGTGGCTCATCTTCGTAACCGTAGAAGCGTATAGTTATTCCAAGTATCTTTCTCAATTTCTGATTAAGTTGTACATTTATGATTCGTTTCCAGGTATTCAGTGTAGATTCAAAGTATTCAAGGCCATCTTCACTAAATACCATTTCTCGTAAAATAGGTTCTTGTCTAAAATCGTCCATGATTCGATTCACACCAGAGGGGAGTGGAAGTTTATTCTTTTCAACGGCGTCGAGTATATCAATTACGTAATAGCCGTGAGCATCACATATGATATTCGTTTGCATATTTGGAAAGCATGTAATATACGCTTCAAAATCTTGATTACTCGGAAGTGTTACAAAAACGGAGTCATTATTGTAATCTATATTGCTTGGTTTAATCGCACATGGGTGTGTATGATAGGAAATTAGAGCCGGCCAAACGAGTTCGACCGTCTTTAATTTTACCTGATCTCTATCCCTAGAAGTTACAAAACTAGGTTTACTAAACACGGCTAAATTCTCCACAACTTTACAGTCTACGTTACCCGCATATTCCCACTTTTTCTTACATGATAAGTCGCTTATGTGTTTTAAATCTTTCACAACTTCGCGTGGTAACTTTATACGTTTCCTATTAAACATGAGTGGGCGGATGATACTCGCCATCCCCTGATATAAACCCAGAACTTATTTGGTCTTGTTTTTAGCCACAACTAAACCTTGAAGATTTGGTGGGAAATTCAAGAAGTATTTCCTTCTCTCCGTGGAATTCTGTGCCGCGAACCGAGTTATACCGTTTATATTTTCACCGGCTACAAGCGCTCGAATGTAATCCATGAACGTTACGTAGAATGTGGTGCATACACCCCGGTTATTATTGGCTTGTAAGTTTGGACCGTTATAGTACCTCACAGTACCATTAGCGACTCCCCATAATTGTTTGATGATTGGTACTATTTTTTGACGCATGGTTCTACCCCAAATGGAACTAATCGACGCCGCACCATGAGGGTCGAAGACCCACATCCTAAACCCAGATGCATAAACACCTGGATCGACCAAGACACTTACAGCATGAGCGTTGTCTGGAGTTCGCATACCTACCATGAAAAAGTACACCTGATCAGAAGTAGTAATCCTAGAAGATGTGTTTGGTGTACCGTGACGTTTAATAATCGTGTCTATGTTTTTTATGATACCGTATTGGTTCGTGGCTATGGTGTAGTCTAAAAAGGCAGACACGACACTCGCATTATCGAAACGTTCCTTTGCTCTTTTCATGTACCGTGGAATGCCAGCATATCCACACCCCATACCCCTCCCAGTTACGAGGTTTGGTAAATTAACTTCCCGCTTTCGGTACCCTCTAGCTTGGTTGTTGTTACTATCGGAGTTTTTACGCTTACCTAAAACACTTTCTTTATTCATGGTTGCATTTCCACTCAAATTTCTCCCTATGCGCCTTGCCCTTCGGGGCCCGGCCTGTGGCATATTAACATTTACCATCTTAAGATATATAGAGAAAATTTACGTGAAATTACAAATGAAGATACGTATCGATGATATGATGAAAGAGATATACACCGAACTGGGACCGGGATACAGTGAAAGGGTGTATCATAATGCTGTTGAAGTGCGACTAAGAGAGTTAAAGGCCATGTATGAATCTGAGCGTATCATTCCAATTTATTATAGAGGTCATGTCATAGGTAATTTACGAGCTGATATAATTATTAATGGTGAAATAGTTCTAGAATTCAAAACCATTAAAGCACTCACGGATGGGGCGGAGTTGCAGGCTCATAATTATCTTCAGTTGACTGGGTTGAGGAAGGCGTATCTTGTGAATTTTCCTCCTCATCCTGGACGGGAGGTTGAGGTTCGAAAAATCGAGCTAGGACCATCAAAGGAAGAACTCGAGACAGAGTTCGGTAAAATTCTTGAGCATCATCGAAATGCGACTTCGGATCTAGGACTGCCCCAGTTAACAATTCCTGAGCCAATTTTAGATGATGCCTAGCCTGTTCGAGACAGTATTTTACATGTGGGTCGGGGTGAGTAATATTTTCGAGGTGGGGGAGTACATGTGACTCCAAATCATAGAGGGCACACAAAGCTTGTTCGTCTTCCATCTTGAAAATATTTGAAAATAATTTTTAACTTAGGTTTCAAAAACTTTTTAAAAATTTTTTGAAATTTAAAGTTTATACAGTTGGAATAAATTCCCAAGATAAGGCTGAGCAAATTTTTTTCCATATAACATCTTGTTGATATAGTTTCTCTTTTGATTTAAGTAGGGGAAAATATTGAAGATATTCATCCTCCCCCAAAAGTTCACAGAATTTATAGAGTACAAATGAGTAGCTTAGAAAGTTCTTGCGTTCTGTTGGGCAATTGTCATCGAAAGGTTTTTGAATATCTTTGAACATGATACGTAGCGTCTCTTCGAGTTCTTGTGGCATATTGGGTGGTTTGATTCCGTTTAAAATATTTGTGATGTACGGAACATGTTCATAATATTTGTTTAGTCTGAGTTTCTTGAGGAGCCCTCTTATTTTTGCGTGGGTAATATCCTCAAGTTTCTTTATTTTGATTTTCTTGAGTTCTCCTCTCAATTGTTCTATGACTTCATTTGGTATGGTGGTCATTTCTTGAGCTTGAAATTGAGATATCCATTCATTAAAATGATTCTCACGTTTGTATGAGTAGTTTACAACCTTTTCGGATGTTTCTTGTTCTTCACGGTAAGTGAGTTCTTCGCTCATTGCGCGCGCAACAATTTGTCCACATCCGTCACACACCAAATCCGCGGTCTCGTGGAAGTGTAGAATGTTACTATCTTCACCACAGGTTGGACAAATCTCCAAAGCTATGTGTTCACGTGGTCGCTGAATATTTTGTTTTTCAACTTCAATCAGATACTCGGTGAAAATATCTTTTCGTTTTAAACCTGTCGTCTCTTTCACGTTGAAGATATTGTCTGTATTCGTCATCTCTACATCTTCTTTTGTGTATTCATTCATGAATGGCATACAGTTCATGACATATTCAGCCATTTCAGCCTCGTACTTACCTTTATTCTCTGGGTCATTCTGTATTAACTCCTTCCACCCATCCATTTTGTTGTTGTACCTACTTAAAAAATTACCTTCCATACTTTATAAAGAAATGCTCGTCAAACTTTTAAGTAATCTTTTATTTCTGTATAAAAATTTAACCACACCACCAGATTATAAAATTTTACATGAAGAGTTGGAATATAAAATCGACCACGATATGAAATATCAGACAGAAGATGCATTTTGGACCGAGGAGAGTAAAGATTGGGATGGGATACTTGATGAATACTACGTCAACGTTACGGGACGAGAATTTAGGAATACGACCATACCACAAAACGTAAAGTACGTCATATTACGTGTCAAATACTATTATAACGGACACATATACACGGCCATCTCGAATGATATTAATTTTAAGCCCGGTGAAAATGAAGACTCAACTATGCATTTTAGCATCCCTTTGAGTAGTGCTTGGATAGTTGATCAAGACGATAAACCTATGCGAAACATTACTGAAAAGGTGAAACGTTACAGTGGACCTAGATGTGATTTCCACGGTCAGTGTGTTCCACTCGAGCATTTTTTGTATTACGATAGAGATGTTCTGAAGGACCGTTTCCCAAAAATCATTCTATCGAACAGTTTTGGTATGAAAAAGACACTCAAAACACTTGAGAATTTCACTACTGATCTTCAGATACCTTAGTCGCCAGGTAAAATTTAAGCTCTCCCAAGTTTGCTACATTATACTTGAGAATCAAAAATCGATTACCCGTTTCCTGTATAATTTGCACAGACGCACACATACTCGTCGCCTTTGTAAAGATATTCAGGTATTTTAGACTGTACACACCCGTAATAGTGGGACTTTCATCAAGACATTCAATAGATGTTTCTTGATTTGCGAAATCACCTTCACATCGAAACTGTATGGCCTTTCCGGTCCTCTTAATTTCGATGTCGGTACCTATATTAGACATGTCGCGGCACAATCTTTGAAAGTCTACGGATGGTAAAGTGGTAATGGTGGTCATTTCAATATCAGGGACTTCGATGCGACTCTCGTTGATGTCCAAAAGTTTGAGTTGAAATTTCGTGTTGGTCTTTTTAGCCTCGCTCGAGATTTCGATATCCATGTGCTCCTTTGAATTGATTTCAATCTTGAGAACATCATTATTCGTGATAGTCTTTAGCAGTTTGAAGGTATTACTGATGTTTATTCCAGCTATGATTTCTTCTTGAGTACACTCGTACTCTTCGAAATTATCAGCCGCTAAGAATATATCAATGAGAGAGGTTCTCGCCGTATCGAGAGTAACGATGTACATACCTTGAGGTCTAAAATAGATGTTCACATCATTGAGGATATCCTTGAGGACCTCGAACGTTGATTTAAAGGCAGAAGCCTGAATAGTGACTAGTTTCATATCTACGTAAAGTAATGTTTTAAGTCTTTAAATCTGTGAATCATATGCTATACCCTTATTTACGTCACGGCTAATCTTTTGTTCGAGTTCTTTTGTCATGGGAGGTTGTAATGCTCTACCATAATCTTCTATGGAGAATATGTCCGATGTTGGAGCATCACCGTCCAGGGTCGTCATTCCACAACCAAAACCTCCTATGGGGCTATGTACCACCTCTTTAGGGGGAAGAAGTGAGTCAAGCCAGTTCTTGATCTCGTTACCCACAAGAATCTTACCGTTCTGTGTTAACATCGTAGGTACCCTGTTTATCTTATTCTTGTAACTAGGAGGTATACCCTGTGTATTCACATTATGGTATCTAACAAGTTGCTTCAGTTGCTGATGCTGATTGATATACTCTATGACATCCATAGAGTGTTTACACCTTGGGCTATATATCAGAAGCGACATCTACTATGTACACCGTAATTTCTCTAAAAAAAATTAACGCGTAATAGTAAATATGAACTACATTCTGGCGTTCGCGCTCATAGTGGTAGTGATTCTACTGACGACCAACATGGAATCCTTCACGGAAACCTTCGGTCTCTCAGGATACACAAAGCCAGTACCCCCAGTAAAATTGAACGACCCCAGACCAAACCTTGAAGGTTTTGAGGAGTTCGAGGTCAGTGTCGATAACGACATAGTGGAAAAGTTTACACTTAAAGCTAATCAGGAACTTTCTAAGCGTACCGGTATGTGCACGTACATCATTGAGACTACCGCCATCAAGGGATACAGGAAGGAGAACGTCGAAATTTACGATGTCATGTACATGGCTGTAAAGAAGGATGGTTTCTCCTTTGGATTCTCTGTCGTCGCTTCCTTTGAGGTACAGGGCTCCAATGTTAACCTCGTTGCCCTTCGTTCGCAACCCCTTGGTGTTCAGGCCCCAGGTGACGTGACTGCTTTCGTGGGGGGTGCTGCTGGTAAGGAGTTTGTCAAGTATGAACTCGTCAAGGAGGCTGCCGTACCCACCAAAAGTGAGTTTGATTTCGCTAAAAATAAATTAGAGTAATTGTAATGTTAAGCATCAATGACGTAACCAAAATTGATGAGAAAAGAAAGCAAATCAAGAAAGAAATATACATGAAAATATACGAACAGTTCTCCGCGAAAATTAAACAATCTGTAGAACTGGGACATAAGCAGATTTTTCTCACCGTTCCGGCATTTTTACTTGGCTATCCCGTATTTGACAGGAGACTTGCAGCGAAATACGTGGCCAGACAGTTTGAATTAGGGGGTTTCACCGTAAAGTTGTTAAGCGACTATGACATTTACGTTTCTTGGGTCGTTTCCAAAAAGAAAAAGGAAAAGAGAGAAGACGATGATGTTGAATTACCTAATTTATTGAACCTAAAAAAGATGGCGAATCAATACAGGAGAAGTGCGTAGTAAAAGACTATTTAAAAAACCCCTTAATCATAAATGGACAATTTGAACGTTCTCGTAGAAGCGAAGAAGGAGTATCTCGGCCAAATGTGCATTATTATGTGTCCACCTATGATTGAAGTTTTTCAGGAGATGTATGGAGAAGCTGTAAAGACCTCCAAGGGTAAGCAGGTTCTCATTATGTTTCAGAAGTTATTGAAGGAAGTCCCCAATTGGTCCAACGCTATGTCGAAGCGCCATGCGGATAACATTACCGACCGTTGTGTTTGGTTCACCGACCTTCTTGCAGCTGTTTTTGTAGCTTGTACAAAGATTTTGTCGGCCGTTCGTCTTAAGGCAGATAACAAGAAGATTTCTCTCAAGCTTCCCACTGAAGAAGTTTTCATTCAGACTGTATACAACAATGCGGCTCGCGACATTTACAAGGATCCATACGTGTTCCACGAGGAACAGAGTGAGTACGCTCGAGATGAGAATCTTACCATGCGCTTTTCTGTGTGTATTGAGAATACCGTAAAGGAGCTTATACCCGTTCAACAAATTCTGCAGACTTATATGTCACAAGATACACGTGATATTTCTCTCGACGGTGATGTACAAGATAGCGCCGACCCAGATGTTCTCGACGGTGGGGAAGAACCTTTCCCAGAGCCCGAGCCCGAGCCTATGATGGAACCTGAATCTGAACAAGGAATGGAGCCAATGGATATGGGTGAGCCTCAACCCACCGGTCTCGAAAATGAATTTAAGACTGTTCCAGGCGTTCATGCACCAGACCCAGTGTCTGAACCTATCCCCACACAACCAGTTCAGCCCCAGCTTCAGCCTCAGCCTCAGCCTCAGTTTGAACAACCACCAAATGATGATGATGTATTATTTGGAGATGCACCAGACCATCGTACAAAAAATCCCAGGTATAATTAAATGGAACTCTCCGATCATTTACGCGACCCCGTGAGTGCCGCCTTAATTGCAGCGGGAATAACAGCTGCTTATATTCATCTCAAGGCCTACCTGAATAATGAGGGTAAACTCGAACTTAATAAATATACAAAACCCGCTGTCCTTAACGCTATACTAGTTTTTTTCATTGTTTCGGGTGGTTTGGGTCAAAAGGAGGCTATTTCTAGTGAACCTTTCTAAACTTAAAGATTAAACCAGTAGATTAAGAAAATGGCGTCCGTATCCGCTTTCAACGATATGATGAGTCAATTTCTTGTGGAATTGCACAAGACTTTTCCAGAGGAAAAAGGTATCAAGAAGATGTTAACTTCGTTTGACATGCTTAAGACCACGAATCCGCGTTTAGTTGTGGACGGTTTCATGACCGGTGTTACCCCGTATGCTTCGAAGATTTCCGCCAAGGATGAAACTTTTCTCCTTAACGAAATCGAGAACATCGAATTTTTGAAGGATCTCGATATTAAGAGGTATTGGGACAAGACTTCTGCAAATACGAAGGGTGCTATTTGGCAGTATCTTCAGACTTTGTACATGCTCGGTACTACCATCACTTCTCTCCCAGATGACACTCTCTCGCAGATTGAAAAGATTGCCAAGGGTGTCGCTGACCAGATGCAAGATGGTAACGGAGAACTAGACCAAGATGCCCTAATGAAAATGATGGGTGGAATGCTTGGTAGCCTTCCTAAAAAATAAACCTCCACATATACTAAATGAAGGCTTGGTTCGACGATCCTCAGCAGCTCGTGAGAGCTGACCAAGTTAATCAGTTCTGGCCAACCAGTGAACAAACTCCAGAAGACCGTGTAAACGCTGCTTCTCGTTTCATTATCTACGTCTGCACCCTAATTTATCTTATTCGTCGTGACCCTCGCATATTCGTTTTGGGTGCGACCGTCATAGCCGTTATCTATGTTCTTTATAAGTCTAGGATGGTGAAGGAGACCTACGGTGGTTCTGTGGAGGGTGTGAGTTGTCAGATGCCCACACCTGACAACCCCATGGGTAACGTCCTCATCACGGACTTCAGTGACGCCCCCAATCGTTTAGAGGCTTGTTATTATCCAACGGTCAAACCATTCGTACAAAGCTACACGAGCGACCGCATTCCTTATGATTCTGGTCGTTCTCGAACTGCTATGCCCAAGTATCTTCGTAATGCTATGGAACGGCAGTTCGTTTCGAATCCTGTGACTAAAATCCCAGGGGACCAAACAGCTTTCGCTGAATGGCTTTATGGACCCAAGGGTGGTCCCATGTGTAAGAGTGATACCCGTTTCTGCAACCCCAACGCTCGCGGTGTTCAACTTGAGGCATTTTCTGGTCTCGGTGGTCACAGTGATAAGCGCTCTGGTATGCATGGTGGAACGGTTAGGTAGATAAATATTCTCATGTAATAATAAATGGCCTATCAGCTTCAACCTGGACTTTCCATTGTTCAAAATGCCGGTGCCGTTCCTCCCGTAAAAGCAACTGACGAAGTTTTTGTGTATCCTCAGCCCAGTTCCCTGAATTGCGGCGAGTGCCGACCCAACACTATGTTGTATGGTACCGCCCCTTACATGGCTGGCAAGGGTTCGCCAGCGCAGCATGTTGATACCAGTGATCAGCTTCGCCCCCAATCTACTTCTCGATTTAACAAGCATATCGTTCAAACGTACGAGCGCAACCTTTTCCCTCTCACCAACATGGAGTGCAAGGTTCCTCTCCGTACACAGAAATACGACCCTTCGAGTACTCGTGCCGATGTCCAGAATGGTCTCTTTGAGAAGAGGTATCTTAATAAAAATGTTAATAAGAAGTAAGAATGGCTGATCCTATATCACTCATGGCTGTTGCTGGTCTTGTTTTTGCCGGGCGAAACTTGAGTACCAAGTCTGAACCACCCAAAGATGCATCACCACCAACTTTGAAAAATCCAGAAATAGTAGAATCGAATAATTTTGACGCTCCCGTTGATGTTCCTCACAAGAGGGAAATGGAGAGTTTCGGCGATATCAGCCCACAGCAGCGTAGTGGTGGTCAGGAAATCCTGAACATGCGCAATCGTATGTATGACCAGGGTCGAATGAATAATTTGAGTCCCATCGAGAAGCAACTCGTCGGCCCAGGTCTCGGTGTCGGCCCCCACGTACCCGCTGTAGGTGGTTTCCAACAGAGTTTTCGTGTGAACCCCATTAACGTAGGTGAGTATAGGTTAACAACTCTTCCAGGGCGTGCGGGTCCAGCGGCGGATGTAACTGGTGGTCGTTCCGCTAAGGTCGGTGAACTTACACATAATAAGCCTGAAACTACCGCTTATTTACCTTCTCGAAGGCCTACGATGGCTGGACGCGCTCAAGGTATGTCCGGTGTCGTTCCCAGAAACGAGCATGAGAAGACTAAGCGTACTACGAATCGGTCGGAGACTGGTCATCGCGCGGATGGTTTAGGATTCAGTGGTGCCAAGCGTTTCGTACCCGCGAACGCGATGCCTCAGGACCCTACCAGGTTTAAGACTGACCGCAACGACGAACAATACATGTATGCCAACCACCCAGCCCCTGGTATTCATAGTCATCATGGCGCATACACGAATAGTGCCGCCGTTAAGGTAGCTTCCAAGAACAATGAAGAACTCATGAAGTATGGTTTCCGTCCCGAGGACCGAAGAGGAAAGGCAAATAGAATGGGTAACCCGGGTAGAATGAATGTACGTGAGACTGCACTCAAACAGGGTGGTCGTCTTACGGCTGTTCGTTCCGATACGACTCGCATAGATGGACGTATGAATGCCGCGAACGGTGGTTGGACCCAGCAGTATCAACAGAAGCCTTATCATCAGTTCAACGCATACAAGGGTAACGCCAATCCTAACACATCGAACCTCGACATCGCCAAGAGACAGCTTCAGAACAACCCTCTCGCGCACTCCCTTTCTCATTAAAATTTCATGTATTAGACAAAAACAATCATTAAAATATTGTGCCTATATTTTAATGAAGGTTCACACCCTTAACATAGATAGTGGTGAGAGAGATACTAACGTGTATTCGTATGCGAATAACTATGTCGTAACGTTAGATAACCCTATCTACGATGTGTCTAAAATAAAACTCGTATCAGCACGTATTCCTACTCCCCAATTGATTACATGTGCAACCAACAAATCATTTAGTGTAAATGGAAATGTGTTTTCGTTGGATGAGACGAATTATACATCAGGGACGGAACTTGCATCGGATTTAACTACAAAATTAGCTCCACCTGACTCAAATATTAATTCTGTTGTATTCGATACTGATACAAATTCCCTTACGTTCTCTAATACACATGTTAGTGATAATGAATTTACACTCGAATTTTATGACGGTACGAACGGTTATTCCAGCAATTCGTCACAGTTTACAACACCTCATCAAGTATTGGGATTTAGTTCCAATAATCACAGTTCTGTGGCTGACACTATTAAGTCGGGTGCGATAAATATAAGTGGACCTAATTCTCTCATCTTGAAACTTACTACGGGGTCCGATGAGTTTACCCAAACGGTGTACACATCCAATCCGTTTTATACTGGACACATACTTTTAGATGGTTCCGATTTTATCAATTTTAACGGAGCGGATGATACCCTGGTACATCATTTCCACTCCGGAACTCAAAAAGTAATAAAGGATGTCAAAATAGAATTCTTTTATATGAGTCACGGTCGTCTTATTCCATATGATTTTAGAAACCAAGATCACGTTTTAAAGTTTGAGATTACGGGTAGTACGGACAAACTTGAAAATTTACCAAAAGTTCCACTCGAAGAACCGAAAAAGGAAAAGAAGGAAGACAAGCCAATAATAAGTATTCCCGAAGTTGTGAAAAATACTTATAGGTGGAGAAAAGAGTATATCTATATTGGATTAATAACCCTGGTTGGTATATTATTGCTCTTTTTTATGAAAAAGAGACCATTTAGCGGGTTATCGCGTAGACGGGTTGCGCGGGCTTAGCGACCTTGGCGTTGACACGAGAGATCGCGAGGAAGACCACAACGGAGAGGAGGGAGGTGAGGAGAGCGGTAAGAGCGTACTGAACGCCACCGTTCTTGGGCACCTTGATAATCTGGGTAATAGTCCAGCGAACGAAGTCCATCCAAGACATCGCGGCGGCGAAAGAGAAACCACCAACGATAGAGTTGAGGGTCTGGGTCTGGAGTTCCTGGGTGACAAGGTTTACGGTCTGAAGAGCAGCGTCGGCCATTGTGATTGTTATACTATACATTGGGAAAAAAATTAATCAGACGTGATTTCTTCCTTTTTCACGAGTTTTTTAAACTTTTTTTTCCTGATTGTTTTTGTTTTTGAAAAAAGTTGCTCATCATCGGATGAGTCATCACTTGAACTTGTCTCGATATTACTTACTTTAAGCTTACCAATTGAAAGACTCCACGCTTCAGGCTCCGAGATGCTCATTACTATTAATAGCATTTTTTAACATCTCTTCTGTCGGATTCTGGGGTTTCCAATCATTCCAACGGTCGTAGGCGTCGTTTATCTGTAAATAAATAGGGTTGTTTCCTGAATATCTCTCAAATGGAGGGCAGTCTTCGGGGTCGACGGTGGGCATCTCATCCTCTTCTTCGTCATCGACCTGTTCATAGATGCCTGGATAAATAGAGCCAATGTCTTCACCGACTCTGTACATTGCACAATACTTTGTTGCATATTCCACGTCTTCTGGAAGAAGTGTGTCTCGTCCACAAGCTTTGGAATATTCACATGCAAGTGTTATACCTTTTTCAAAAACTGGGAGAAGTATATTCGTCATGGTTTGAATATATTGTTCAACCATGACGTCTCCTCCATCACCGAAACCAGTTTGCATATTCATCTTTATTGTTTAGAATCAAAAAGAGTATCTGCAATTCCCTCACTTACACGAAGGACGTTGTAGTTTATTGCGTACACGCGTATTTGTCTGTTAAAATTGGGACAATCGGTGAGACTTAGGTTTAAAAGTTGCTCTTTCACTAAACTGAAGTTAATCTGCCCTGTTGGATACCACTCTTCTGGCTGGAGAGCAAAACTATACGAATAGAATCGTCGAATGAGCTGGGTCTTTGAATGATGTATCGCCCCCTGGACCGCTTTCAAAAAGATAACATTACCTGTATCTTGTGCAATGATTTCTTGACCATCTAATGTCAAAGTTAAATAGTCGAGGTTCTCATAAAGTATAAATTTACCATTTTGAACCTCCGATGTGTTATCATAATCAAAAATAGTTACAAAATTGCCCTGAGATACACCGTCTCCAGTTGTTCCTTGACGCTGTATGACGAAATAGAGTTCTTTGACTGGATTCGTAAAATCAAGTTTGAACTTCCCCTGGTTAACACCGGCATCTATGTCGAACACATTTTGTTGAATTTGAGTGATGAGGTAATCTCTATTCGTTTTCTGAAATTTAATTCGTTCTTCACAATCGATGAATGTGATTTCTGTACAAAGTTTAAACTCTTTAATTTTGAGAGTTTCCTGTAAAGTAATGTATGTGCCATCACCCTTAATCACGAGGTCCTGAGCATCCCTCAATTTAAATTCTACTTCAACTTCTTGTTTTGTAATGGCACAAAGGGGTATGGCGAGTTCTGGGTGATTATAAAAGTAAAATGGTATATCCACAAAGAACGATTCATCACTGGACAAACCGAGAGTATTGTGAATGACAATACCAGTGTTTCCTCCACCCCCAGATGTTACCTCACCCACCTTTTTATCAGCTGTTCGAAGAGGATATTTACCTATCAGCCTATCGAGAGCCTTTTGTTTTGTCTGTGTGACGTTATGCTCCGAATAAATTTGAAGATAGTCACTCGATATACGTTGAACAACCTTACCACCTATAATGAGTTCTACATATTCTATGAGTGCATGTCCAACGGATTCTATATACATGGTGGTGCTCGTCTGAATAATCTCTGGGAGTGTGAATTTTACACTTATAGTGTTTAGAATATCCCCCTGATTTTGTGGAATCTTAAATCGAACCTTTTTTCCAAAGTCTGCTGCATTTTCTGGATCTATGTCTACGTAGTCTCTGGAAAAATTCGAATGTTTTTTGAAACTCTCTATAAAATGACTGTAGTCTGGGTCTAAGGTGAAATACCTCTCTTGAGGTCCAACTGCCATCAACTGAAGCTGCCCAGCCATTACTACTATATCTATCTAAAATTTTAATCCCGCTAATCCACTAGCAATATGTAATACGTTATAATTTACAGCATACACACGTGTAGCATTTTCGTACACAGAATTTATGGGTGAAATCTCGAGAGTGAGAAGTTTATGAGATATACGGCTCATATTAACTTGTCCCGTTGGGTATGGTACCTCTGGTTTCATGGAAAACGAATACATACCAAACTTAGAAGGTCCTAATATGGGTTTTGTACCATTAAATGTTTGCGTTGTTCGGGTTTCAAACGATGGGGAGTTTACGTGATGTTTGAACGCCTGTTCATATTCCATAAATAATCCATCTCTGCTGAATACAACTTCATTATTAAAACGTAATTCAGTGTTCACTATACTATTATAATAGTTAGACATGTTTAGAAGATACGCCAATTCATTTTGTGAAACGAAAAACATTTCTTTGACTGGGTGTCGAAAGTTAAGCATCACACTCTTTTTATTCTCACCCGGCTTCATCACAAATTTAGACATTTGCACCTGTGTGATGACGTAATCAAGTGGACGAGCCATGAGAAAGTTTCTTTCTTCTTCGGTCAAGTACACAAACTCAGTATCCATAGAGAACTTCTTTATAGAAGCGTTTGCATCGAGAAAGTTGTCAGAAGGGTCGCTCGCACTAATGTTTCGTACAACATCTATTAAGGGTTTCAACTTAATTCGGACCTCTACAGCTTGTTTTGTAAGTGCACATGTGGGTATAGCCAGTGAAGGATTTCTATAAAAGTAAAAAGGAAGGTCCAAGAAGTATGTATAAGGGTCGGCGTAACTCAGGAAATTGCCGTGTCCGTTAAGAAAATAGAGCGTCTGTTCTATATCATCATTCGTATTATGTAATTGTTGATGTATGTATATATA
>CESB01045731.1_pt1 | contig 14705 bp, 30 predicted proteins | sample 531071 | NCBI WGS metagenome assembly CESB01 (sample SAMEA2621259, study PRJEB7988) | marine metagenome | biome: marine biome (ENVO:00000447); feature: surface water layer (ENVO:00002042); material: "saline water (ENVO:00002010), including plankton (ENVO:xxxxxxxx)" | depth 5 m | reverse complement strand
ATTTAATGATACGTCGGATAAACTTGTTAAATTAAAATCAAAAATAGAATCAAATCCATATAAATGTATTTCATCAGCTTTTATTTTATTGGCAGAATAATGTGCTGCCATATGACCACAATTAAAGTCAGTATAGTTTGCCACATATTTAGGTAATTCTGTATAAAATTCTTTTACTTGATGCGCAACTTTCATATAATATTTAGGGTTCATCTCCATCCAATGTTTAGGTCTGAATCCTAAAATCCAACGTCCTGGTAAAACTATTTGACCAGCGGTCATAGCTTGCATAAATTTATAATCTACTATACATGAAGCAAATTTATCTGGTATTTCAAAACCAATTTGATTACAGCCTAATTTTAAACCTTTTCTTTCTTTTTCATTGTATAACCAAGATGAATTTCCATTTCCAATTATATGTACAACTCTACGCATTGATTTGATCCATAATTCTTTGTTTACCTTTATATCCAGTCCAGTGCACTACTTTTTTATTCCAACTATCTTGATCATCATGTTCTATTTGAACTCTTAACCAGTTATATTCGTTAGGTAGCGGATTTATATATGTAAGTTTTTCAAGTGGATCCAATCTTTCATATAATACTTCTTGGTCACCTATTTCATTACTTTCTAATATCCAATCTGCCCATTGTCTTAATATTGGCGGTTTTCCAATATAACCAACAACTCCAGAATTATACCAAGCACCATTTTCTCCTCGTCTTTTTGTCCATGGTTTATCTTCAACCATATTTAATTTATTTGGTTGTAATAAACTAAAAATACTTTCTATATTCTGAAGAACTTGGCAATCTGTATCTATCCATACTGTTTTTTCAGCTGGACAATTTAACATGGCTTTAGGTTTTTTAAACCAACCTTTTTCTGGTATTTTTCTTAAATCTATTATGGCATGTGCATGTTTTTTAACAATCGTATCATCTTTAAGACCAAAGTCTGCAAATACTAGTGGCGCTTTATTATATTTTAGATAATTTTTAAAAAACCATGGCAATAACCACTCATATTTGTAATCACAACCTGTCAAAAATGCTCTAGTATATTTCATTAAATTATCTCGTATTTGTTAGGCTCAACCATATGTGATAAATCTTTTGCTCTACAACCTCTTTCATTTTGTATAGTTGTAAAAGTATCTTTGGCTACCACTAACCAAGGATTATGTTCTTGTAAAAACGGAAAATTATCTAAATTTAAAAATGTATCTGTAGGCCCGGCATTTGTTTCTGCTTTTTTCAAAAGTTCTTTTGCACCAGTAGGACTAATAACATATCCATGTGCACCACCAAAATATCTTTTTTGTACTAATGGACCTGAACCTAAAAAACTTGGTATATTGAATTTACCGTAAGATGGTTTTGATATTGTCATAACTTTATTAAATTTAAAAGATTTCGGTATTTGATTTACAACAATTGCATCGTGTTCAAATATAATTGTTGGTTCATTAAGTTCAACACAATCTTTCCATGTATATAAATGTGATAAAAAAGCTGATAAACACCTTTCATAACGAGAATATCTTGTATCGTTTTTAAAATTATTTAAATTTTTTATATTATTAATTTTTAGTAAAGTTTCTAAATCATCTTCGGGTGTTACAGCTTTATGTTGTTTTATTTTAAGATATGGTGCAGATCCCATACATCTTGCAGCAGATTGTATTGATCTATTATTATTTTCTATAGTTATAACCACGGCTCTCATAATGTTGTAGTACTCCTGATACCTTGAGTTTTAGTATAATAAGTTTTTGTTACACCAAGTCTGAATATTAATTGTCTACACATAAGGGCATCATTAGGCCATGCACCATGTTCTTTTGTAAGTTCAACCATTTTGTATGCACCTTTTGGTGTAATTACATATGCACTATTACCAGCTATTCCTTGTGGTATATTTACATCATCAATTAAAGGTGCTCTTACAACATCATTTTTACAAAAATGATCTTTTTGAATTGTGTCGTGAAATTTTTGTGGTAATCTAGTTGCTCTAAATGGTTCATTAATCCCTACTATATCAAAACCTGAATCTAATATTTCATCAAATGGAATAGGTTTTTTTGATATAAACATGGCGTCATGTTCTAATATTAACATTGGTTCGCCACTTTTAATTGTTTTTTCCCATAAACAATAATGTGATAAAAAACATGCCATTCTTTTTTTAGGATCAGCAGTTTGGTATGCACGTAAAGTTAAACCAGATTTTATATCATTTACTTCACCATTCCATGGGTATTTCCATTCAATTCTTAGGCCAGACATTAAATCATCAACTTCATCTGGAATAACAGCATTAAAATAATTTATACTAGTATTTACGGCCGAAGTTTGCCAACACCAATTGGCAAATTTTTTAGAATTTTCACAATCTTTTAATCTAATAATATTAGTTTTCATAATGATTCCAGTATTCTGTATATTCTTTGTTTTTCAAAAAATGCTAATGTTTTACCATTTATTAATCTCTCTATACAATAAACTAAAAAATCTTTATCTGATTTAACTATAGACATAATCATCTCCAAAAATATTTAACAATTTAAAACCGTATTCTTTTTCTAATAAATTTTGAGTAGCTTTCACTGGATAACTATTATCCTCATATCTTTTCATCAATTCAATCATAATTAAAGGTCTGTGTTTATTTAATGTTTTTTCTGCACCTTTTACAACATGATATTCATAACTTTCTACATCAATTTTAATAAAATCTATATTTTTAAAATCGTAATCATCTAACCTTTTTATATCTATATCTTTAGTTTGTGTCCATTTTTGTTTTTGAAATTTGGCTCTTTTTCTGTGTTCTACTATAGTAGAACCGCCAGTGTTTGTTGGCATTATATAAATTTTTTCTTTAGTTTTTTCATTACCTAAACCAACATCATATATTTTTACATTTTTTAAATCATTTGTATTTTTTGTTAAGTATTCATGCCAAAGTGGTTCAAAAGAATATACATAATTAAAATTTTCTGCCAGTTTTCTGGTCATGGTTCCAATATGTCCGCCCACATCAATACAATTACCTCTATGCGTTAAGGCATCTAAACAAAATTCTAAACATTCATCATTTGGTATTTCATGTGGTTGCCATTTGTTATCAGTAGGTGGTTGATGCCATTTCATTTTATTATTCCATTTTTATGATCATCTAAAAAAATACCTCTACCTAACCAACCAGCATAATGTATAAAATTATAAAATCTATAATCTTTTGTTCTCTTATGGCAATCAACCATAAAATTCCATTTATGTGTTAATGTATATGATATTGGTATATTTTGTGATCTCCAATGGTTCATATACGCCTGATCTGTATGTAAATTACCAGGTGGTTCTAATTTCCATTGAATTGCATTCTTAATATATTTTTTTAAACTTTTACCAGCCTCTCTATTCACCATTTGTACACCACCATTAATAAATTTATTTAAATTAAATTGATTAGTAAATGCACTATAATCTTTTCCCAAATCTACAGCACCATGGTGTCCTAAAACTTCTGGTAATTCTTCGGCCCATTCTGGTATCCATATATCATTATCTAATACTACTATTCTATCATAATCCATATCCATATTCAAGTATCTAATTAATGTAGAACATTTATTTTTACCACCTTTTGAATAGTCATAACTTTGTGGTTTGGTACTTTTATTAAAATATGTTATATCTAAATCTTCTGGATATTCAGTAATTTTTTTATAATCATAATTATATTTTTTACAATATCTTTCTACAGTTGGAACTAAAACTGGTTCTATAAGTTTTGATGCCTCTAGTGCACTTGGACTTTGATCAGGCCTATAAACATAACCAGGTGTATTTCCAACTTTAACTTGTATTATAAGAGTTTTTTGCATGCTTCAACTACCATATCTATTGTTATTACAGACTTTGCTTCTTCACAATGTGGACACCAGAATAATGAACCACAAGGAGTTTTTGCATGTCTGTATACCAAGTTTATATTATTTTCATAATTCATTACTTTTTCATCTAATAAACCGCCCATGATATTAACAACTGGTATATTAAAACCTGCCATTAAATGAACCATAAGACCATCAAAAGTTAAACCAAATTTTGCTCTACTCCATATTGCGGCTTGTACTCTTAAATTAGAACACTCTATTTCAAAAACTATACCCTCAGGCCCAGTAATTGGTTGTATTCTACTTTTAACACGATCATCACTTGGCACTACTCTGACTATTGGAATATGATCATACATTTTGTTGACAACAGCTTGAAAAGCTGTAAAACCCCAATCTTTATTATCACTAAAAAATGTTTTTTTACAATCAGGGTTAACAACCATAAATTCTTTAGGCACATCTTTTAGTTTTTCATCTGCTATTTTATATTCTTCTTCAGTTAATCTTAATTTAAATCTTTTTGGTTTATACGACCTGAAAATTAATTTTTCACCGAGAATTGTATTCTCTCGACCTTTAACATAATAATCTACATGAATATCTGATGGTTTATCTGTATCTCTTGCATTAACAGTTAAACTATTTTTAATAACATTTTTTGAAATAAATTCTACATTATCATATAAAGGATTCCATTTAGAATAATATAAAGGAACTATTGTTTTACCGGTTTCTTTGTGTATTCTTTCAGCCTCACCTAAAAATATTATATCATCACCTAAACCCATATATCCACCTTTGAAAAATATTCTTTATCTTTAGGGTTAGTACTTTCACAAAAATTTAACCAAGCACCACGCCTTAACATTTCTCTTGCCATCCATGGCACATTCCAACTATCTGGAAATCTATTATCATTAAGTCTTTCTCTTATATTGATGTATAAATGCATTTTATCTGGACCTAGTATAAACTTGGCAATATGCATCATACCAGAGTCAGCACCAATATGATATTCTGCTTTTGACATTACATTATAAATTTCGTCTAATTCTTTATACTTCCCTTCACCACCAATTCTTATAACTTCCCACCCATGTTCTTTATACCAGTTTTCTATTTTAGTAATTCTATCTGGATCCCATCTATTAACTAATCTATATAACTGACCAGCATCCCATTGTGCTGTAACAAATTTTTCAGGTAATGATATATCTTTATTTGATATAAATTTACATATTGGTATTTCATCAAATTGTTTTGAATATTTTAAATAAAATTTTTGGTCTTTAATATGATTATATGAATATTTTGGATATAAACCTTGATCTTTATTAAATATAACATTACCAAAATTTGTTAAATCATTTAATTGTATTAAGTCATTCATATCGGTTAATAAGTTAACACGCTGATTTTCAACTTTACTAATCATATGTGCTAAAAATATTGTGTCAATTCTATCACCTAATGCCACTGGATTAGAACTTATTTGTAAATTTATCATAATGTTCCGTAAGAAGTGCTTAAATTAATTTTATTAAATTTTACTGGACTTGGAATTAAATATTCCATTTTTAAATTAAATGAATTTATCATAAAATCTGATTGATCTATTCCATACTTGGCTATGGCCATTAACATTTTTTTGGCTCCATCTGGAGTTATTGCATAAGCTGCCGTGCCAGGAGCCATATCTGATTCTTTCCAAAAATTTTCATGTCTGTATTTTAAAGGATAATTTTCTGGCCATGGACATAAACCAAAACTTGGCCATTCATAATCTTTGAATTGAATTAAACCTAATTTGTTTGGTGGTCTAAAAACAAATTCACAATTTAGAATTAAATAATCAGTAAATTCAACATTATCCCAACTTGTAGTACAAATTGAATCATGTTCTATAAAAGCCATAGGTTCTTTTTTTTCTATAACCTTTTTCCAAAATCTCACATGATTTATTGCACAACTCATTTTACTTAAAAATTTGTGGTAATTATCTTGTTTAAAACTTAATAATCTACTATTTTCTACTATATTATAAAAATTAAATTCATCTGTTTTTTCTACAGTTTCTGCAGTTAACCCTTCATAAAGATATGGTTCCCAGTTACTTTTGTTAAAACTTTTTAAGGCCTCTTGTGCCTGTTTTTCTGACTCACTATGACCTTTTATATAAACTATTTGAGCTTTCATAATATTTTCTCAATAACTAAATGACCTACACATCTTCCATCTGGTGATATATGATAATGTTTTTTCTCTGCCCAACCAGGATTATTACTAATCCATCTTTTTACTTCATTGTACAATTCATAATTATTTACTGCAGTGTCGTGAAATACTATATATTTTTTTACTAATGGGCCATGTAATTGTAGTTCTTGTGCTAAATGCCCAGCATTATGTAAACTATCAATATGAAGCATATCAACTTCACTGGCACATTTAGGATCAATAGAACTACATTCTATAGTTTCTAATTTAATATTATTTTTTTCACAATATTTTATGGCTCTTTCTTCTAAACCAGGTCCACCATCATTAGAACCATTTTTCCAAGCACTTAATGTTATATCAATGCCTGTAATATGTTTTGGTTTACACATTAATAATGCAACAAGAGATGATCCTTGATTTATACCAAGTTCTTTTATTGTTTCACATTCTTTGGCACAATCCATTAAATCATTATATCTTTCAGTTAAATTATAACCCCAAGTAGATTTATTAATTTCATGTACTTCTTCTAATGTTTCTGCTTTTGAATAGTTAGTATGTCTCATAATTTTTATACTCTATAATTTTTGAATCCATATATTTGTTTATAAGAGTTTTTAAGTGCGCTCTCTGATCATTTAGAATATAAACAGCTCTGGCAGTTTCTGCAAATTGGTCATCAAATTCATTATCTCTTTCTTTTTCTCTTTTCATATCCTCAACAATCCACAAATGTGAATTTATACTTTTTAGAGCTTTATATAAACCCTCGACATATATCGGTGTATAAAGTTTTTGAGATATTTCTTTTAATAATTCTAATTCTTTATTTGCAGCATCTAACCCTTTTTCAACTTTTATTTCTAAAATAGAAATCTTATCATAAAGTTCGCCTATGCTTATTGGTACTTCAATCATTATATTCTTTCTATATCCTCTTCAATACAATTTTCTCCATATTGTATTTCTATTATTTTTAATGGATTATCAGTTTCATTTCTAAGTTGATGCCATTGTTTTCTATCAATATGTAGTGATTCAAATTTTGTAAATTTACCAATCATTGATAATCCATCTTCTAAAGTATAAACACTGGCTGTCCCTTCAGAAACAAACCAGTGTTCTGCACGTTTTTCATGCCTTTGCATACTTAGAAATCCGTTAGGATTTACCACTAATTCTTTTACTTTTACAGTATCATTTTCTTGGTGTAATACTTTGTAATAACCCCATGATCTATGAACTTTACCTGAACGATTCGACTCCGCCTTGGTGCTCATCATAATTAAACTCCAGTTGTTCTAATTTATGTATTTCATCTTTAATCCATAATTTTTCTTTTTTTAATTCTACTAATTCTGTTTTATGATCTGGATTTCTTGTTCTTTCCCTTTCTCTTTCCATTTTGGCTACAGTTTTACTTAAAAAATGATGTCTTGCCTTAAGTTTACTGAGATCCGCTAGATCCATTTATAACCTCCATTAGTTGTTCTACATTTTCGCCAGAATCTGGCAGTTTGTCTTTTAAAAAGAAATGTATAAAATAACATTCATTTATCTTTGTATTAGCTGAAAACAATCCATTCCATTTCCAATCTAATTTTTTAATTTTCATTCTTTCTTTATTAATCCAATAGTTTAATAAAGTTTGATCAGTAGACCATTTCCATGGACCCATACCATCAACAAACATTTTAAATTCTTGTCTTTCAATAAATTCTCTGGGTGTCTGTTCTTCTAAGTAATTAGAAAAACTTTTATTCATAAGCATAATACCCATATTCATAAAAGGTGCAGGAATATGAGGAGACCAATCGTCCCACACCTTTAACGATCCGTATTGCATATGAGAATAATTTAAGATTTTTTGTTTGTATGTTTCTGTTAATGGCATATCTCTTTCAATTACACCACCAAAATCATATTCACTTTCTAATTCATCAAAAAAATCAGGTGAATTTGGTCTAACATAAACATCTGCGTCTATTATGGATATTTGATCATATCTATCAAAATAACCAAATGCATTTTCTTTTTCGTATATGGGTAAATATCCACCATATTTTTCATAGGATTCAGGACTTCTATTAGTTGTAAAAATATCTGGTTTAATTCTCAAAATTGGTGTAGTCTGACAAATATAATCTGCACCAATTTTATCAGCATATTCTTTTACTGACTTTGTACAATAATCATATAACCTAGATTTTTTACCCACATAAACTTGATATATCAATTTTTTCATTATCTATTATCGCGTATTTCTTTCTTTTGTTGAGCATTTATTGAATTAGTTCTACTAGCTGCAAGAGCTTCTTTACCATAGAAAGCCGCAACAATGGCAGCAACAGAAACAAAATAAACTGCGGCCATATCACCTAAAATTTTAGCTGCTTGATCTAAACTTATCCAGTTTGCTAGTACAACAAGTGATGGATATAATAACATACCCCATAAGGCAAACCATGCCATATATCTTTGTGCATCTTGTTTTTTATCTTCATTTTCCATATCTGATTTTAAATCTGCTAATCTTATCATTCTTTCTTCAGTAGAAATTTCATCATCAGTTATGATACCATCACCATCTCTGTCAAGATGTGACCACTGAGATCCTGGTTCTAGTTTTTTTGCTGGGGACATCTAATTCTCCTACGATTTGTTCTGCTATTTCTAGTGCTTGTTTAAATTCATCGCGAAGAGAGTTGGACTTGTAGCCTTCCTCTATAAACCACTTTAATATATCTATATCAGATCCATGTCGTGGCATGGTAAAATTTTCAGTTATTTCTTCAAATTGAAATCTAAGATTTAATAAATCAGCCACCGACTTGTTCATACACCATTCTCCAGTTTGACATTAAAGGTATACCCTCTGTTAAATGTTTTTCAACTTTTATGTGAGGGTGTTTGATAAGTAAAGGCTCTAAACCGACTTTCATTCCATCGACTGCATTTCGAACCTTATCTTCTATCCAGTAAGCACCTGGATAAAATTCTGAATACTTTAATAAAATATCGTCTTTATCTGCACCTGTGTCAAGGTATACAAATTCATCAAAAACTTCTTTACCAAAAATGTTTTGAAGATTTTTTGTTCTAAGTTTTTGTGTATAAGGATTTAGTGATAATGAAGTAATTACGGTAAATTTATATCCGAACTCTTCATAAATTTTTCTAACATATTTAACTGAATCATACAATGGTGGTAAAAAACCAATATTTGCTGAATTGTTAAACTCTAAGATATATTCAAATATATCTGGCATCTCATATCTATCGGCCTGATCATAAACTCTAACGTCACCTTCAGCAAAAATACCTTTTTCTCGCATCATGTAAGCGTCAAATGGATCACGCCAATTTAATAAAACTCCGTCACAATCTGTTAATATAATATTACTCATTTAAAAGACCTGGAGCTGTAACATTTAAAATTTCATTGATATAAGTATCTGGGTTTGAGCATTTAACATCTCTTTTATCAACCCAAACATGAATTGCATAACCTGGTTCTAAGTCTTTAACTTTAACCATACCCATACTATCATCTTTGGCTGTAATATAGCCTTTTCTTTCAAGTACTTTCATATCTCTGATTGGAACATCGGCCAAACTATACAAAGCGCCTGGTCTATTCCACTCATCGACTGGAAATTCTTTTTTATATGTAACGTAATATGTATTTTTCATAAATTCTCCTCATTAAACTTTCTATACTATTAATATAATACTTTTTTCGGATATTTCAACCCCTAAAACCACATTTTTTTAATTTATTTAAATTTTGTAACATAAATGTAACACTAATCCCAATCACTATCATAACGAGTAGTTTGACGCATACGATCACCATAATACTCTTCAGCATATCTTGATGCATCAGTATAATGATTAATATTATTTTGATTAAACATATATGATTGCGACTCTGTTTTTCTAACTCGCTGGTTTCTTTTTATTTTTTTATTAAACTTTGCACCAACTTTTTTAATTAATTTTAATCTAGTTTGTAAATCCATAATGATCTCCCATAATATAAGCGAAAAATAATAAACATAACAAAATAACTGTTATGTATGTTCTTTGAAATAGAAGCCAACCTCCCAACCCTAAAATGAGGAGAAGTAATATAGGTTGAGAGGAGGCGTCTGCCCACAAAGTCTGAAACATATCAATTAATACTTGAGGCATATTACAGACCTTTGGTAACTGTTACAGTTGCAATTTTCTCAAACTGACGTGGGTGTTTTTTAATTATGTCAGAAAGTTTGAGAGCAACTCTTAAACTCATTTCTCTAAGGTTATCTTCTTTTTGTTCAATGAACCTTAGAATTTTATTTTCTTCACGGTTTGTTAAACCTTTTCTTTTTAACAAACCTTGTTTTACAACTTGTTTAATTCGTATGAAATAATCTCTGCGAGTTTTCATAGCCAAATCAATGTAGTGTGAACGAGAAACCATAGCTTCTAAATGTGGAGCCAATTTAGTCCCTTTATCTATTATGGCATCAAAGTCAAGATTAGTAATAAAAATTATTGTACCGTCAAACTGAAAAGTTCTTGGTATAACATTTGATTCTTCGTCAACCATGTTAAATTCTGAAAGATAAGATACTTTTCTTTTCTCTGTCGAATCAGTTACAGCTTTTAACATTGACAAAGTTGTATCATCATGGAATATAGAATCGCTGTCATCAAATACAACTATATTACCAGCTTCTCTATTTTCCCATAAAGTTTTGTAAAGACCTGTGGCCTTAACATAACCTTTAACTACTGTATAATTATTTTCAGATGGATCCCACTTTTCAAGTGCATCTTCTACAGTAAAAGATTTACCAAGACCAGCTGGACCTGAAATGATTAACGATTTAACATCACCATTTATGGCAGCTTTTGTCATTATTTTAAGAATTGAAAACCGATCTTTTAACTTTTTATCAATTTGACGATCGGTTTCATTTGATCTAGCAGGAATAATCACTTTTCTCATTATATACGCTCCTTAAATCCAACAGTTGATGGAGTTATATCATCTTCAAAATCAGGGTGAACCGGAAGATCAGCCCATTTTCTAACCATACGATTATTTCTCCAATTTTTATAATCTTCTGTTTCGTTTTTATGTAAAGGAACCATTTCTTTGTACTGAGTTTCATACTCAGCTTCAATTTCTTCTTGACCATGTTCAAGAGCAATAACAACTCCTAAAACTTCAGTAAGAACTTTATCTCTTGATTGATCTTTGGAAATACCATCAGTAACGATTTTATTTAATCTATCTAACATTACTTGATGATCTAAAATATTATTTAATTTAATCATAGTATAATCTCCTCATTTTTACTATAATATTAATATAATACTTTTTTCGGATATTTCAACCCTTTTTTTAAAATAATTTAACTTTTTTTATTTTTGTTACATTTATGTTACACACGACCAAACATCAGTTCTTTATTATATTCATCACGCCAGTATATCATTTTTTCAATCCAATTATCTCTGGTTTCTTTGTACATTACTGGGTGAAAGTTATCTACGTCCATAACTATTCTTGTATTACTACAAGCCATACCAGTTCTTTCTTCCCACATAACTGCATATGCTGCCAACTGCATAAAATAACCAGATATATTTGCCTTCTTTTTTGGTCGTCGAGATGTTTTCCAATCTACGATTGTTGGTACTCCGTCCCATTCTACAATGGCATCAGATGTACCAGCTAATTGTAAATGATCACTATATAAAGGACATTCTGTGGCAAAAACTTTAGTCACGTGTTTATCAATTAATGGTTTTAAATTTTGTAATGATTGTTGGATATGTGGCATAAAATCAGAAGTATCTTCACCATGTAAATACTTTTCTATTATTGAATGAACTGCAGTACCACGATTGGCGGCTTGTAAACCAATTTGATTGGCTTTTTCTTCACCAACTTTTTTACGCCACGCTTGAAGTGATTCTCTATTAACTATCCCCAATACTGTAGTAACACTAGGATAGTTATTACCATCAAGTGTAACATATCTCCTACCATCTGGTGCGTCTGTACGTTCCAGAGTTTCATATCCCATATCAATTTTTTCATGTATAAATTCCATATCAAACCTTAATTGTATTGTTTCTAGCCGAACTTTTTTTAATTTCTTTTAATGTATCTTTCCAGCCATCACTAGTTTTAGATAATAAACTACCTGTTCCTGTAACAATTAATGGCGTTGATAATACTTGTTCTACCCCATCAACTTTTAGAAGTTCTTGTAATTCTGAATACTTACAAAATACATCATAAGTTTCATTTGTTTTTGTATTTTTAACTGTGTATGTTGGCACCTTTATATCCTTCCCACCAATTTGGTGCAGATCTTTTCCATTCCCATTTGGCAAATGGTTTTGCTGCATGATAATAGTTTCTATAAGCTTGTACAGCATCACCTTCCACTTTACAATCTGGAAAGTGATTCATAGCTTGTGCAAATTCGGTTAAACCAACATTTGGTATATTTTCTGGAGGTGCGGCAAGTATCATACCCATTTTCTGCCAAGTTTCATGTGTTCTTTCTCTACGGTAATTATATTCTGCTGCCATAGAAGCAAAATGACCAAAGTGCCAGTTGTAATTATCCAAACTTTCCATGGTCCATGTTGTACAAGGGTGATACTTATGTACAGCAAGATAATACAAGTCATCTCTTATATCACCAAATGAATAATAAGTTTGTATAGTTTTTCCAGACTTTGATCTTCTTTTTTCTGGTTTGCCATCTAACATTCTATGTGCCGTACTTAACATTTGTGCAGATTCCACAATCATTTTGGGTATGTGTTTATCACATAACATTTGTGCGGCAACTTTTGGATCTTTATCAAGTATAAAAATATTCATAATATATTATAACATAAATTATTCAATAGGTAAAGTGGGAAATGCCTCCATAACGACATTTTTTGTGATACCTTCAATTTTTTCTTTGTTAACCATTTTAATAACCAATTTGGCATCCTCGGGGTGTATCGCCTCAAGCAATGCGATAAATAATCCTTCTCTTTTATGTCTGGGTAATTTATCACCTGGTCCACCTTTGAAAAAATTTCTGAAATCTGTATTTCTTCTTTTTAAATTTGATGGCGCATTATGTTCTTCTGATGCTCTATATGGTGGTGCACCTTCTGGTAAATTCCAAGTTATCTTATCAGAATATATACCACCTAATACATCTTTTACAGCCCATATATCATTTTCTTTTAAAATTTGTAATTTTAATTCTTTAGTACGAGCTTTTCTAGCTCTATCAATAATTTCAAATACAAATAAATCTATTTTATTCACTGCCATTTTCAATTCCTTTCAAATGCTTGGCATGTATTTTACAACCTATAAACTCATTATAATATTCTTCTTTGAATAATACATCTTTTTCAAATTGTAATTTAGCTTCGTAATACGACATTTCACCTTTTGTTTTGCATAATTTAAGTATTACTTTTTTAAAGTTTTGGTCTCCTTGTTCTTCAACGAGTTGATTGAGAATTCCTGAGGAACCAAAGTAACTTCGCCAATCACTTTCGACTCGAGTTCTAATTCGTCTTTTTCGTTTACTGTTTTTCGGGAGTGTTTTTGGTTTCCAAAAATTCTTTTTCCCAATATATTTCTTGCCAGTTCGCAATTCAGTAATTTCATAAACAAATCCTTGATAATCTTCTGGAGTTTCTTTGAAAGATATATTTCTGTAATACCACATAAGAGTATATATTACTCTGTGTCATAATAAAATTTATCCTCATCTATCATTCTACTTTCTGCCGTACATCTTCTACCACACATCGGGCAGTATTCTGGTATGGATTCTGATTGAATATAAGTTAATTCACCACATTCGTGGCATTCTATTTTATATTCATCACCCATGAGTATCTGGATTCCCAACTGGTAGCTGCCAAACTTTTTCTTTTAATTCTTTTAAACCACCAATGTATGTTTCATCAAAAAATACTGCTGGTATCGTTTTAACATTTGGAAAATCCATTAAAAATTTATATCTTGATATATCTTCACCAATAATTATATTTTTAAATTTTACTCCATAATAATCTAACATCTTTTTGGCTTCATCACAATAATAACAATAAGGTTCTTTTCTTGTATACATTGTAACATTACTCATATTGATTTCCTACTTTTTTTAAAAGTTCTCCATTTAAATGATGTGTCCCACTATTATGTACTGCCCACCAAAAACAATTCCACATATTATAACTACCACCAACCCACCAAGGCTGAGAATATTTTTTGCCTTCTTCTCTTAATTGTTCCCACCAGCCAATAAAAAGTTTAAATCTACTCATGTTCTCCACCTGGATCTTTTGGATCTAATTTTAATGTTTTACCATCAATTACCATAGTTTGTCTTGCTCTTGGATAACTATGATAACCTTTTCTTAGTTTAAATACAGTTTTATTAACGGATTCTGGATTTTTTTCTGCTTCATTAAAAACAATCGCTGTTATTGCAATACCACTAATTAATAAAATATGCGCAACTGCACTAATACTAAATGC
>CESB01019823.1_pt1 | contig 14857 bp, 12 predicted proteins | sample 531071 | NCBI WGS metagenome assembly CESB01 (sample SAMEA2621259, study PRJEB7988) | marine metagenome | biome: marine biome (ENVO:00000447); feature: surface water layer (ENVO:00002042); material: "saline water (ENVO:00002010), including plankton (ENVO:xxxxxxxx)" | depth 5 m | reverse complement strand
TTTTTTAATTTGTTCATTTTTAATTTTCCAAAACCAATAAGAAAATGTATATTTACTTTGACTATTTTTATATATATCCATAAATATGTTTTTTAATAATATTGTTCCAGTTTTATGATAACTAGCCGCAATCATTATATTAATATAAATGAATTAATATAATCAAAAAATTTTTATTTAAATTAGTTCCTTATCTCTAAGGTATTTAACAATTTTATTAACATTTTGTTCTAAAGGAAGAGAACCATCAAGAACTAATTCACATTTAGATGGAACTTCAAAAGGAGAGCTAATACCTGTGAACTCTTTAATAACACCATCTCTAGCTAATTTGTACAAACCTTTAACATCTCTTTTTTCACAAGTTTCAATTGAACTATCGACAAAAATTTCAATATATTCTCCATTTTCACTAACTTTATCACGATTAGCCTGTCTATCATTTTCAAATGGAGCAATATTTGCGGCAATAGCAACTCCTCCATGTTTTACAACTTCTGAGGCAACAAATCCAATTCTTCTAATATTGATACTTCTATCTTCTGAACTAAATCCTAAACCTTGTGATAAATGTAATCTAACAATATCTCCATCTAAGTAGGTGATAGTTCTATTGGTTAATTCTTGTAATTTAGCAATCATAAAATTAGCAATAGTTGATTTTCCACATCCAGATAATCCTACAAAGTAAAGACAAAATCCTTTTTGTCTTGTCCCTTTAAAAGTATTTTTTAATATTTGACTTACTTTTGGAAAAGTAAACCATTCAGGAATTTGTTGTCCTTTGGCTAACATTTCTCTTTGTTGTGTTCCTGAAATTTTCTTTACTTCCATTTTTTCTTCATCAACATCATCTATTGCTAAATATTTACCTTTCATTTCATTTTTTTCTTCTTTAGGAAGGGCGTATACAATTAATTTAGAAGTAATCACTTGAATACCGATTTCCTTAGCATGTTTTATTAATAAATCTTGAGCATCATAAGCACCATAGAAATCTTCTCCATCTTCTCTTTTGTAGGAAGGTCCAGCATGATCACGACCTACGACAAAGTGAGTACAACCATAATTCTTTCTAATTTGAGCATGCCATACAGCTTCTCTAGGTCCAGCCATTCTCATTGAAAGAGGAAGTAAACTTAAAAGAGCACTATCTTTTTCGTAATATTCCATTAAAGCCTTGTAACATTTTACTCTTGTATGATAATTAATATCACAATCTTGTGTAATTCCAACAACAGGGTGAAGTAATAATTTACAATCTTCACCTCCCATTTTCATAGCATATCTTGTTAATTCATAATGGGAACGATGCATAGGATTTCTTGTTTGGAAACCAACAACCTTGTTCCATCCGTTTTCTTTAAAATACTTTTTAGTTTGAGCTGGAGTCATTCTATGTTGTTTAAAGTCATAGTGAGGAGGTAATTTAAAATCAACAATAGGACCTCCGATATTGTAAATAAATCCATCATCAAGATATCCATATAAAATTTTAACATAGGGATGATTTTTATCATCAGCACCGTAAACTTTAACGGATTCTTTAGATATATCAGGTTTGTAAATAGCTTTAGAATCACTAATATCCATAATTCCTAGAGGTAGTCCTGTTTCATGTTTTAAAACAACAAAGTTGCTATGTTGTAATTCTGTTTTTTGAGCTTCATTAATACATAAAGTAATCGGCATAGACCATAATTTACCATTGCCTAAGCGCATTTTCTCAACTACTGATTTGTAGTCAGTTTCATTTAAAAATCCAGTTAAAGGATCAAATCCTCCGTTTACTAATAATTCAAAATCACAAGCTTGTTTTTTATTAAGAGTAATACTAGGGTATTGAAGGCATATTTGTTCGAAATTCATCTGCTTATTCATTATAAGATAAAATGATAAATTTTTTTTTACAGATATTTTATTTATATAAAATATCTACATAAAATATCTACATACAATATTTATTATTTTAAAGATATGTTTCATAATTATATAATTTGATATCAATATCTTTTGTTAATAACTCATCACCATTTATATTATTAATCTGTAAATATTTTTTAACATGTGCTTCAATAATATTATCTATTTGTGTTAAGGATGTTGATTTTTTTTTATTAGCATGATGTGATATATTTATATTTTTAATTATTTCTTTTTTACTACATAAATTATTCTTATATAAAAAATTTTTAACAGTATTTTCCCAATTTTCCCTTTCAATGTTTACAATTAATAATTGTTTTTCTTTATTTTTAAAAAATTCAAACACATCTTTGTAATGTTTTTCTCTACCTTTAACCCAGTTTTCCGTTCTTTTATAAGATAATGGCCAACACCAACAATTATAATCAAAATTATGGCACTTAGCATGTTTATATCTGGATATTAACCATGACTCTATTGATCTTGTATTTAAAATAAATAAACTATTAGGATATCTTTCATAATATTGTTTATATTTTTCTACATGATCACCATCTGTAAACGCTTGATAATCATCAATTACATTTAAAATAGGGTATAAATTTACATTATGAACAGAATTAATACCTAAATTTTTAAAAAGAGCATCATGACTTGTAGTTCCTACTTTATTAAATCCAATAACAAATATTTTGGTTTCTTCTTTATTATAATTTGTCATCTTTTATATTATTATAAAACACAAAATTTATTAAAAATTAAATTATTGAATATTATTTAATTATGAAAATAATATTATATGGAGAATTTTGATTACGAATTTTATTTAGATTTATATCCAGATTTAAGAAAAGCTGGAATAAAGACAAAAGAGCGAGCTTATAATCATTATTTAAAAAGTGGAAAAAAGGAAGGTCGGGTATGCAACAAATTACAATTACAGAATAATTATAGAATAAATATGGATAATGGAATTCAAAAAATAAAAGATTTTACTTATATTGAAAAAAGTGAAAATAAAATTCATATTATTGTTCGTACCCATTTAAGAGAAACTTATTTTAAAAAGGTTATTGAAAGTATAGTAATGCAGAATTATGAAAATTATATTATCCATGTAGCATATGACCATATTGATTCTCTTGATTACATAAATCAAAACATGAATCATAAAATGATTATTCATAAAGTAAAGCGTAGAAGTGATGAAAATGTATTTTTCGATTTGTATTGTAACGATATTAAAGATAAAATAAATGATGGATGGATTATGTTTTTAGACGATGATAACTATTTTATTCATCCCGATTGTTTAAAAATAATAAATATGAATTTAATAGAAAAGATAGTAGTATGGTCTTTTTTAAGACCAGATAAATTAATAACACCAAATTTAAACAAATTAAGATATGGAGAAATAGATAACTGTAGTTATATTTTTCATCACAGTATTAAAGATGATGGTCAATTTGGGGATTTTTATGGATCTGATTTTCAATTTGTAAATTCATTAATCGTCAAACATAAAACTTTATTAATAGATTTTACTTTAATATCTACTCAATACGACGATAAAGTTTCAAATAACGGAAATTATGAATACACAGAAGATAAGAAATTTATAGATTTAGATCGTATTGATTATTATGATTATAAAAATCATTATAAAGATTTACAACATTTAAGTATAGAACAATTGAAAAATCATTATAATAAACATGGTAAACATGAAAGTAGAATTATTAAATTTTTAGATTTCGATTATGATGTTTTTAAAAATACGATTAATCATTATTTGACCTATTATAAAAGCTCTATGAAATTTACTTTAATTACTACTTTATATAATGAAAGTAATGAAACTAGATTAAAAGAATATATGATTTGTTTAAAGCATCATCAAAAAAATCAGTTTATAGAAAAGATAATCGTGTTTTACGATAATCATAAAGGTAATAATGAAACCCTAAATAAATACTTTAATAGTTTAAGCAAAGTAGAACTAGTCGAATGTATAGGTCGTCCTTATTTTATAGATTTATTTAACTATAGTAATCAATATCATCGCGAAAAAAATATAATCATTTGTAATTCTGATATTATATTTGATCATACTTTGCATAAATTAGAATATATAGATTTTAAAGATAAACTATATGCACTTACAAGATGGGATTATATAGATGAAACAACAGCGAAGCCTAGATTTCAAAAAGATAAAATAATGAATTCAAGTAAAGATACTTGGATTTTTCAAACACCTTTTAGTTTAGATAATGTTAAAAATAACGATAAATTTAAAGAAATCCAAATAGGCACATGGAATTGCGATGGAGCCTTGAATTATTTCTTTAAAGAACAAATAGTATATGAATGTTTAACTATAAAATCATATCATGTTCATTTTTGTAATGGACGAACAGAAAAGGATACTACAATTATGTATTTGTAAGAAAAATATTTGTATATTTTAATATATATATGATATGTAAATGACTAATGAAACTAAATTATCAAAAATAATAATTGTATATAGTCTACAAAGAACAGGAACTCATTTAACAATTAATACTATAGTTAAAAATATTAATTTGAACGATAGTTATTTAGTGTATAATTTGGATAAAATAGATAATTTTGATGTTTTTATAAAAGAAAATAATTATGAATTTATAATTTTTAAAACTCACATATATAATAATGTAATGTCGTTATTGAAAATAGTAGATAAATATGAAGTTAATTTTGTTTTACCTAGTACAGAATTTTATCGAGGTTGTATTTCTTATTTAAATTATAAATCTACTTGGAGTGATGTAAGTGATTCAAATAAACAAATTATAGTTGTTGATGAAAGATATAATAAATATATAGAATATTATAAAAACTACGATTATTTAATAAATAATTCGTATAATGCTATTATGATAGAAAGGGAAAATTATGATAGTAATGAAAAAATTATTAAGATAATACATAAATTAAGTAAATTTTTAAATTTAAAAATAAAAGATAAAAATAATTATATATTTCCTGATGATAAGCAATTTAAAGAGGCTAATGAAAATGAATTAGTAACAGTTCAACCTTTGGTAAGATATAATCTTAAAATATTTGATTCAACAATTGATTACATTAAAAAATTAAGTGGTATGATTTAATAATTTATTTTTAATGTATTATTTTATATTTATTATATATAATAATATGCCAATTTATAATATAAACAATAAAAAAGTATTATTTATTCATATTCCGAAAAACTATGGTTCATTTATTGAACTCTTACTAGAAAAATTAAGCTCTACGCATTATATAAGAAAAAATAGTGTTTTTAATGAAGAACTATTATATGGCCAATATATGCAACTACAATATCAACATCTTACATCAAATCAAATAGAATCACTAACAGATTATAAAATTAATGATTTTGATATAGTATTTGCTTTGCTTAGAGAACCTATAGAAAAATTATTAAGTGAAATAAATTGGAGAATGTTCCATGTAAGTAAACAAGAAACATATAAAGGTAAAACTAAAGATCAAATAATAAAATTAATTGTAAATAGGTATAATTCTACTACTTACCTCATGCGTGATGGTGGACACAACCGAACCCAATTAGATTTTATTAACGGACATATTGATAAAATTAGATTATTTACAGATTTAACGGAATGCGTTGATTTTCTAAAAAAAGAATTAGATATTGATATTGATATAGATACTACAAAAAAAACAGGAAATGCATCAAAAAATTATGTTACAAAAGAAGATATTTATAGATTATACCCAAATATTGATTTAATATTACAAGATGACATAGATTTTTATAATAGTATTAATAATTTATAAGAAAAATATTTGTATATTTTAATATCTACATAATATGTAAATGATTATTGGTGTAATCGGGAACGGTTTTGTAGGTAAAGCTACAACACAATTAAAATGTAAAAATATTGAATTATTGGCTTATGATATTAATCCAGAAGCATGTGAACCAGCTGGATTAACATTACAAGATATGAACAAATGTGAAGTTATTTTTATAAGTGTTCCAACCCCTATGTCTAAAAATGGTTCATGTCATTTAAATATAATTAAATCTGTATTAAATGATTTACAATCAATTGATTATAAAGGATTTATTGTTTTAAGATCTACTGTTCCAGCTGGTACATGTGATGAATTAGGTGTTTACTTTATGCCGGAATTTTTAACCGAAAAAAACTATATTAGTGATTTTATCAACAATAAAGATTGGGTTTTTGGTTTATTAAACAAAGATTCAGACAAAGAATTTAAAACTACCATTACTAAATTATTTGATTTAGCTTTTAATAATGAAAGAATTGTATATAATAATTTAAATTTTTTAACAAATAAGGAAGCAGAAATGGTAAAAATGTTTAAGAATTGTTTTTTAGCAACAAAAGTATCTTTTTGTAATGAAGTTGCCGAATTATGTAAAATAAAAGGAATTAATTATGAAAATGTAAGAACAATAGCAGCAAATGATGATAGAATATTACATAATCATACAAAAGTTCCAGGGCATGATGGTAAAAGCGGATTTGGTGGAACATGTTTTCCAAAAGATACATCTAGTTTTAGATATGAAATGAAGAAAGCTGGTATGAAACCATATGTATTAGATGCTATTATAACTAGAAATGAAAAAGTAGATAGACCCGAACAAGATTGGAATGATAATAAAGGAAGAGCTGTTATTGATGATGATAATACATTAACATCTAAAATTTTTACTTTTGTAAATAACTTAAAATCAAGATTTTTTAATAATTAATTCTTAGATTAAATACATTATAATATTTATATAAAAATTATAATTTATTTATAATTAAAATTGTAAAAATCATCAATAACTTTTTTCATCTTTTGTTCCCAATCAGAAAATCTACAATTTTCCATATACCATTCTCTGGCATTTTTTGATAACTCTTCTCTATTATTCCATGCGTATTTTATTTTATTACATAAATAATCATAATCTATATCATCACCATAACATTTTTGATAATCTAATTCTACATAGGATTTTTTATCTACATCTCCATAAAACCCACCTACATTAGTACAAACAGGAATTAATCCACATATCATTGCATCTTGACTAGCATAAGAAAATCCTTCGCTATTTGCTATTTGTAAAAAAATATCACTCTGTAAATATTGTTCTTGTTTTCTTAAATTAAATGATTCTAGTGTTTCATTTTTTTCTGGCATTACAGATAATTGTTTAAATTCAAATTCTGGTAATAAATCTGATAATTTTGGAAATAAATGTTTTCCTTTTTTCATATGATTCCAATTACCTAAAATAATAGGTTTATCGTTAAAAGAATTTTTAAATTTACTTTCATCAAATTCTGATGGATGTAATAAATCAAATCTTATAAATTTAGGATATAGATTAGGATAAAATCTTGTAAAGTCATCTGTACATGCTTTTGATATTGAAATAATCCAAGTGTTTTCTTGATTTCTAAATGATAACATTTGTTTTTGACCATTACAGCATAAATCCCTCCAATAAGGATTCCAATCAGGATTTCTTTCTGAGGTTGTTAAAGCACAACCGTGGTGTACTAATATAATAGGATATTCATTTGGAATATCACATGCTAAATGGTTATCAGTAATAACTATAGGTTTTTTACAGGTTTTTAAAAAATTGAGCATTTCATCTTTTTGTTGTGGACCCTTAAAAAAAACTCTTTCTGGAAAAATTAATTTTAATTGAGTATCATATCTAGCAACTCCACCTATTTCAGGCCAGGTGCCATTACAGTAACTAATTATTGTATAGGACATACTGTATATGTTAAAATAATATAATAATTAATTCATATTATTTTATTTCTGGAATATTTTTAACTCACTGAATTGAAGATTTATAAACAATTTTTAATGGTAGAATATCAATTCTGATGTTTCATGCTTCTCATTATAAAAGCTGCTCCTCTAGGGCTGAGTAGAATAGGTGTATTTGATATTTCATGTACATTCGAAAATAATACTCTTCTACATTTTTTAGGATTATGTGCAAAACCTTTATGTACATCATTTATTGATTTTGATTTTTTTTGATAATGAAATGCGTTTATATAGTCTGTCGGATTAGATAAATTATATCCTAATTCATGTAATAAACCACACAATAAATTATCTGAGCGAATCCATCCTAAATAGACTTTTTGAGTTGGAACTTTAATAGGTGATACATAGATCCATGAATCTTGTGAAGCATTATGTTTTTGCCATATTTTTCCGGTTCCCCCTATCATTTCAAAAACATTAGTTCTAGTCAAACAAACTACTTCATTATTTTTTATAAGACTCGTTTTTTTTATTTTATTTAATGATTCATCAAAATAAATATCATTATTAGATAATATACATTTTTGTCCAATAAAATTATTAGAATATTCTAACATCTCATTCATAGAAATTTCTTTTATTCTGGATCTATAAATTATATTTAATTCAATCTTTGAATTTTTTAACAATGGATACATATCATATATCTTTTCTGTAACATTTTCTACATTTTTATTTTCGCTAATTATTTCGAAAAATATTACGATTTTTTTAATTAGATTATGTTTTATATTTTTATCAATACAGTATATTATTTCGTCTCTTTTTTCTTTATTTTTATCAAAATATAATTGTGTTAATAAAATATATGATTCGTCACTTATAAATTCTTGGATTGGTTTACTTAAATCTTCTAAATAATTCCTGGCAGCTAAAATATCATTTTCATTTATATTTTTTAAATTTGTTAAATCAAATACAGAATTTTCTTTTATTTTTATAGAGCATTTATTAAATATATCTTCTCTTGGAAGCCACATATTATCAGAAATTATAATAGGAATTTTTTCATATATTAGTGTTTCGCTATAACGAATACTATTTGGACCTATTCCAATAGGGCATAATACATATTTTGAATTTTTCATAATATTATGATAATTAACTTCATTTATTAAATTATCTTTTGCTTTTATTTCATCGGTTTTTAATTTACCCAAGAGTTTTCCATATATTTCATTATTAAAATGCCATTCATCTAATGTTTTACAGTAAACATTCAAGTTACTATTATTTAAATAATGTACTAATTTTTGTCTTACATTAGTACATCTTTCTCCTTCTTTAGAATTACCATACTTAGTATTACCAACAAATGAATAATCATATGTATTATTATTTTTTATAATATCATCAACTTTATCATGTTTACATAATTCTTTTGCTTTATTTATTTTTTCATCAATATTTGTCTTAGGTGTAATAACTGGATATAACAAAATTGGTAACACTAATACTCTATATTTTAAAAATGCATCTTTACTTTTCTCTTTTTCAGCATGAGGACAAAAAATAACATTTATATTTAATGATGCCAACTGATCTATCCATTTCCATATGTGATAGCTTTGAAATGTTGTAATATTTATTTTATCTTTTGAATTAATAAAATTCAAATTATAATTATTAGCTGATAACATATCTTTTAAATTATTATTATACTTATGACAAAATTCTATTACATTTGCCCAAGGTATAGAAATATAATTTACTTTAGCATCGTTTTTACTATTTGAATTAAAAAATTTTTCGTGACATTCTTTTTCAGTTTTATTAGGTTCTTGCCATTTAATTTTAGTTATACCATTATTAATATTACTAGTATTGATATAATTTCTTTGTTCATAATTACCATTCATAATATAATGTATTTTAGCTTGTTTTTCATTCATATATTTTAAATCGCTGTGTAAATTGATATATTCATTCCAAACAAAGTCTTTTGGTAATAATAAATCAAAATTTGCTTCGATTAGTTTATGACCTATACTTTTATTAATTTTCTCATTCATTATTATCTTTCTATTTTCACCGATTCCATGAATTAAAGCATGTTTTAATAAGAAGTGTTTAGATTTATTATTTAAATCTGAATGACAATCTCTATAATCTTCCCAATTCCAAAATTTTATATTTTTAATAAACTCATTTTTATTCATATATAATATATTATATATATTATATAAATTAAAAAATATTACAATATTTTCATTACATTATCGATTTATATTATTTGTATTTTTAAATTTAAAAATATATATTATAATGAAAGTTGCTTTAATTACAGGAATAACTGGACAAGATGGTTCTTATTTGGCTGAATTGTTATTAGAAAAAGAATATCATGTTTGGGGTATTATTAGACGCGCTTCTGATATTAACACTCAAAGAATCGAACATTTATATAGTAATAAGAATTTAATTATCAAATATGGAGACATGACTGATGGCTCTAATTTATTACACATCATGTATGAAATAAAAGAAACCTATCCTAATATAGATAAATTAGAAATTTATAATTTAGCAGCAATGAGTCATGTAAAGGTATCTTTTGAAATGCCTGAATATGCCGTTGATGCTGATGGAACAGGAGTTTTAAGATTATTAGAAGCAATTAGAAGTTCTGGTATGACAGATAAATGTAGATTTTATCAAGCCTCTACTTCTGAACTATATGGTTTAGTTCAAGAAGTTCCACAAAAAGAAACAACACCTTTTTATCCTCGTTCTCCTTATGGTGTAGCAAAACTCTATGGATATTGGATTACTAAAAATTACAGAGAATCTTATGATATGTTTGCTTGTAACGGAATATTATTTAACCATGAAAGTCCAAGAAGAGGACCGACTTTTGTAACAAGAAAAATTACAAGAGGGCTAAATATGATCATAAAAGGAGAAAGAGAAGATTTAGTAATGGGAAATTTAGATGCTAAAAGAGATTGGGGTCATGCTAAAGATTATGTAGAAGGAATGTGGAGAATATTACAATCTGATAAGCCCGATGATTATGTTCTTTCTACCAATGAATTTCATTCTGTAAGAGAATTTATTGAAAAATCTTTTGCTTTAAGAGGATTCAATATTAAATGGAAAGGAACAGGTATAGATGAAGTTGGGTATGATGAAAACACAGGAAGAATATTAATTAGAGTATCCGAAAAATATTTTCGACCTGCCGAGGTAGAAGAACTATTAGGAGATAGTACTAAAGCTAGAACAGAATTAGGATGGACACCAGAATACAGTTTCGATGAATTAGTAAAAGAAATGGTTGATCAAGATTGTATAATTCGTAAATAATTATCAAAATAAATATCAAACTGAATAAGTAGTATAATATTTATTTTCATTATAGTTTATATAATGAAAATAGCATGTTTCGGAGCATCAGTTACTGCACAAGGTAATGGTTATGTAGATTATTTATCTAAAAAATTCGATTGTGATGTTTGGATATGCAGCTCAGCATTTATGTGGTATTAGAAATCAGTTTAAAGTATTATTTTCTTAAATAATACTTTAAACATATAATTTATAAGATAAATGAATAAAACAATAATACTTAAACAAAAAGGAGGATTTTTTAATAAATTAAGAATAATTAATAATGTAAATTATTTAATAGATAATGGTTACAATGTTTATATTTTAGATAAGGAGGACAATGAATTTAATGGTAAATTCTTTGATTACTATATTAGTAACAAAACTTATAAAATAATACATGATTTAAATGAAATAAATGATATAAATGATAATTTTATTTACATAAATGAATTTAAATGTACTAATTTAAATTTAGCCGATATAGAAAATCTAAAGATATTTGATAAATATAAACAAAAATATATTTTTATAGATACTGGTATAAAATTTGGAGGAGGTAAATATACACATATTGAATTTAGTGAAAATTATAGTAAAATTAAATTAGAAGATTCTGATTTTAAAATAATACAAGATTTGAAAAAATACGATAATATTATTGTGTTAAGATGTAATCCGCCAGAATGGGATAAATTTATGTATTTAAATAATAAAATATCTTATTTAGAAATTCATAAAACTTATATTACAGCACATAAATGGAGAAATTTCTATAGAATAGATTTAAATTCTAACATTGTTGATTTTATAAAAACTTTAAATAATAATGTTTTATTATTAGATTATGTTAATAATGATATAAAAAAAGCAATAAATGATAATAATTTAAATTATATTGAGTTATATCCAAATAATAATAGAAATAATAGTGGTATAAATGCGATTATTAAAAAATATTTAGTACTTGAAAATATTGTAAGAGAAAAGAAAATATATGGAAGTGTATATTCTTCAATCTTTGATGGTTTAACAAACCCAACATTATATAATAATAATAATAGGATTGGATTTACACGAATTAACTTCAAGAATATATATCCAGATCCAATAAATATAAAAATAGAAGGAATCGATAATGATAAATTTTTAAATTTAAAATCAAATATACCACAATTTCACTTTATCTCTAATCCAGATATGAAGTATGAAATTTATTTATCAAATAATATAGAAAAAAATTATGATAATGTATTTAATTGTATCTCATCATTTAACGAACTGGTAAATAATTTTTCTTATTATATTGCTTTAGAAACATATTTACAAATAGATTTACAAGTGAATAAAAATATAATAAAATTAAGTAATGATTGGCAACACCCTATAGCTACAGAATATTATACCTATTTACAATTAAGATACATAAATATTAATAAATACAAGTATGTAGCTATGCCTTGGGCAACTATAATTGACAATTGGACACATAATAAGAAAATAAATAAAAAAGAATTTCCTATATCATCTATTTTTGAGGATGATTTGAATCGTATTAAAGAAATGAAATTAGATAATGGCGTGACTGTAATACAACATATCTTGTACGAGAAAATGATACCACTATTCAAAGAAATAGGAATAAAATGTGTTTTTGCTAGTCATTGTTTAAAAGAAACTGAATGTGACGGTATTAAAATTTTTCCTTATTTTTTATATAATTATACATATAATTTAGACTGTTCTATTAATAGAAAAAAACTACTATGCAACTCTATTTATGGTGTATGTACAAATAAAGATAGAAAGGATTTAATTAGCAAATTAAATAAATCAAAGTATATTAATATAAAAACAAATAATAGTTGGTTTTTTAAAGATTTGGTTTATAATTTTCAAATAAAAAATACATATATTGACACTTCATCATTTTACAATGAAAATAAAGAATATTTTAAATTTATAAATGAAAGTTCATTTCAAATATGTTTAGCTGGTAGCGGTAAAAATACCATTCGACTATTTGAATGTATTAATTTGAAAATAGTCCCAGTAATAGATTTTGATATACACATAAATTGTAGTATTTTCAACTTAGATAATTATGTAATAAAAATTAATATGAATGATCTAATAGAACATTTAAAATTACATGATTTAGATACTTTTTATGTAAATAATGAAAAATTTGAAGATTTAATAGAAAAGAAAAAGAAAAATATAGAAAAAGATTTTAATAATATAAAAACATTAGATTTATATAGTAATTATATAAAGGAAAAATTAAATATCACCTAATAATTTTTCAAATAATTTTTCAAATAATTTTTAAATAAAATTTATATATTTAAAAATTAACTATTTCCTACATTCATCAAAATTATCAATAAACCATTTTACAGATTTATTCATACCTTCGTCAATTTTAGTAAATTGAAAATCAGGATTTAATTTCATTAATTTAGAATTATCAGCTGTTTTTTTAAATTGTCCATCTGAATAAGAGCTATCAAATTCCATCATATGTTCATATTCAAATTCTCTAGCAATTAAAGTAGCAATATCTTTAATACTAACTTCGTCTTCTTCGCTTACAGATAATATAATAGACTCTTTATCATCATATGATTCTAATACCCACATCATAAGTTTTGCCAAATCTTGAGCATAAATAAATTGTCTTAATGGCTTTCCTGTACCTCTAACAACAAATTTCTCTCCTTTTTCTTTTGCTAAATAACATTTATGAATTAAAGCAGGAATAACATGACCATCTTCCAAACTATAATTATCATTTTCTCCATAAATATTTGTAGGAATAACACAAATAAAATTGTCTTTATATTGTTCTCTATAGGCTTTACTATGAATTTCTAACATTCTTTTTGAATAGGCATATGCATCATTTGAGGAATGTGGGGGTCCATTATGAAGCATATCTTCATTTATTGGATAAGATGTTTTATCAGGGAAAATACATGTTGATAAACAACTTACAACTTTCTTAACATCAAAATCATGACAGCATTTTAACACATTATAATTCATAATTGTATTTTTTTCATACATATCAACTTTATAGTTCATATTTCTAAATAATCCTCCAACAAAAGCAGCAAGATGTATTACATAATCAGGTTTAATATTTTGAAACATTTTTTGAGTTTGTTCTAAATTTGTTAAATCGCAATCTTTTGAGCTTAAAAATATAAATTCATTAGAATTATCGTTAGATATAATTTGTTTTAAACCATATCCAACTAGTCCAGAACCTCCTGTAATTAAAATTTTCATAATTATAATTATATAATAAAATTATATAAATTATAATGCAACTAATTTTATTTGATGTAGATGGAACTTTAACTCCTGCACGAAAAGTTATTGAACAACCTATGTTAGAATGTTTAAAAAAGTTAAAAACCATTCCCGATATACATATTGGATTTGTTGGTGGTTCTGATTTAAGTAAACAAGTTGAACAATTAGGCGAAGAAAATTTCCACCTTTTTGATTGGCGTTTTTCTGAAAATGGTTTATTAGGATATAAAGAAAGGAAATGTATTCATAAACGCAGTTTTGTAGAAACATTAACTGAAACTCATTTCAAACAATTTATTAATATATGTTTAGGTGTTCTTTCAACACTAGATTGTCCTGTAAAAAGAGGCACATTTATAGAATACAGAAATGG
>CESB01026576.1_pt1 | contig 14896 bp, 23 predicted proteins | sample 531071 | NCBI WGS metagenome assembly CESB01 (sample SAMEA2621259, study PRJEB7988) | marine metagenome | biome: marine biome (ENVO:00000447); feature: surface water layer (ENVO:00002042); material: "saline water (ENVO:00002010), including plankton (ENVO:xxxxxxxx)" | depth 5 m | reverse complement strand
TTTTCTTTAGTTGTTGGTTCTGGAGCACGTCTAACAGGTCCTCGTGCTGTAGGAAACCTCATCTGCGTGGGTGATAATTTAACAGGAGTAATTCCAGCAATGCCGTTTTTACCGCCGAATGTTGGAAATGGAGTAAATTTAGCCATTATCTTATCATATAGTTATTTCCAGGAAAACCGCCAGTCATATTACCGCCGCCTCCCCCACCAGTTAACCCGCCTATACCCACGTTATAGTTAGTATTAGGAGTAGTGCCTGCTATTGAACTAGCTACATTAGTTCCCATTAAACCTGTCCCCATACTACCTTGTGGAAGGTAATTAGTATTGTAAGTAGGAGTACCACCTGCATAACCATAACCACCTGCCATAGGTCCAAGAGAAGCAGTAAGTGCACCAACGTTTTGTAACGTTTGCATAGGTAAATTGTATTGACCAACAAAGTTTTGGTAATTTAAATCCATTAACGATTGTTGTCTACCTCTACCTAAACCACCCATACCCATCATTGACGAAATATCTGCTTGTTGTAGTTGTGGTAATACTTGTGCCATTTGACCGTATTGATTACCGAAAGTACCTAACCCTTGTGCACCTTGTAATCCCATACCAAACTGTTGTTGACCTAATTGTCCTAATTGACTACCTCTACCTAGTGCTGCCTGTGCTTCTTGACTTGCAAAAGTACCTTCTCGTCCTGCTAGTTCTCCTAGTTGTCCTGCTCTACCTAGTGCTGCTTGGGCTTCTTGTCCTGCGAAACCTCCTCGTTGACCTGCTATTTGAGATTGTAATCCTGCTAAACCTGCTTGTCTTTGTTGTTGTGCCTCAAATGCTTGTTGTGCTCTATTAGCTGCGTCTTGATAACCGCCACTTCTGATTTGACCTACTGCTTCTGCTGCACCTCTTGCTACATTTTCTGCTAATTCATCACGTCTCATTCTTGACCTAGAACCACCAAAAGCTCCTGCACTAACTGCTTCGTCTCTTAGCCCCATATCACCCTTAGCTAATCCTTCTCTAACGTCTCTTAAAGTTTGTTCAACTACTTGGTTTTCAAACGGATTATAAAAACTTCCTATACCTCGTGGGTCAAAACCAGCAGTAGAACCATAACCACTAAGTTCTGCTCTACTTAAACCGCTACGTGCTCCACTATAATCAGGAACAGCTCCACCAAGTTCAGATACTGAACTTGCGATACCTGTTCTAGCTCCTCTAAAATCTGGTGTAGCTCCTCTAGTTTGTGCGAGAGCTTCATCAGTAATTCTAGAACCTATCCCTTGTCCTTGTCTAATACTTTGACTAGCTTCATCTAATAAACCTGCTTGTCTACCTAAATATGGTCTATAACTACCTATAGCAGAATCAGCAAGTTGCATACCGTATTGTTCTCTAGGGTCAAAATCTGCTACCCTTTGTCCTGTATAAGTATAAGGACTAGAATCTGCTTGCCCGTAATTTCTAAATTGTTGTCTTAAAAACTGTTGTGCAAAAGGAAATACATCCCCCTGTAAAAACTGCCCTATATACGGGGCGGGAGCCTGACTTGAATATTCTTGGTCTTCTCTACTAGCCATATCTTCTATTTCCCATTTCGTTAAATTTATTTAAATTAGCAACGCCTTTAGCATGACTACCTCCGCCTGCTGCGTCTACTGCCGCTTTCGATAACATAAATTCTCCGTTACTCGCCATAACAGGAACTAAATCATCTCTAGGACCTCCTGGACCGTGTATAGTACCGCCGTGAGGCATAAACATTGGTCTTTTTAATACTTTACCTTGCTCAGCAAAAGTAACACTTGAACCACCTAACGGTGTTATATTTTCTAATTGGTTTCTTCTCCGTGCTGCATTGCCTGCAGGTAATGTTTTAGTTCTAACTTGACTACCTTTTTGTTCAGGCATATCTCTTAAAGCCGCCATAAGTACATCACCTATAGCTCCAATACCTGCATTAAATAATGCAGGATTAGCTTCAGCGAAATCACTTATTTGTAACCCTGTGTTTTCTAAACCAGTAGGAGCTTCCACTAGTTCAGGTGTATCTGACATAACTCCAGGTGTTTCTGTTTCAAACTCAGGAGTAAAATTAGCTATTAAATTTTCAGCTCCTTTTTGTAGTTCTAAGTTTTCTATTTGATTTTGTAATACATCAGGTAAATCAGGCTCAGCTATAGAAGTAAAATCAATAATTTCACCAGACGAAGGACGTTCGCTCATAAAATCTATATCACCCATAAGTTTTTTTAATTCATCAAAATCCATTAAACTACCAATCCCACCACCATTAGCTTTTTCTAATACTTTACCATAAGCAGCGTTTATTACACCACTTTCATCAGTCATACCTAATTGTTGTAATAACATAGCTAGTTGTTCTTCATCAGTCATTTCAGGTTCTATCATATTTTCATATTCAAAATCACCAAAATCTTGAACTTGGCTACCTGCTACAGGTGTGAATTGACCACCTTCTCCAGGTTGTAAACTTGGAGAAGTACCACTACCAATAGCTGCTTTAGGGTCATTAGCTCTATTAGAGGCTATTTTTCCTGCAAGAAGTTGACCTCCGATTACTGCTGTTGCTACCCATGACATATTATATATTCCTTATTTGGTCGATAAGTTTATCTATTTGTTTTGTATCAACTGGTAAAAATTCTTTTTCAAAATCTTTAGCAATACATTCTTCCTCTACTTCTGCTAAAGTTAATTTATCTGTACAATGAACAGTTACCCAAACACATTCTTCATGAACATATAAAAGTCTTTTTGTTCCTGAATCAGTTATTCCGTGATAAGGTGCTTTTATAGTTTCTATACCTTTTTCACTATATACAGAACATTTTCCTTTCATTACAAAAAACGGATGGTTTTGGTTATGTATTTTAGTTGCTATAACCATTCCCTCAGGCATAGTAATAGTTCTTATGTATTGACCATCTGCAAAACTATGTTTAACATAGCCTTCTTCGTGTCCTTGATAAGCAGGTAAGTCTTTATCTTGATTAATTTCTGTTGAGTATTCTGCTAAAGCTTTTTCAAATTGTTTTACTTTATTTTGAAAATTAAGTTTACCTTTTTTATGTTTTATAAACTCAAAAACTTCATTATCGGTGAATTGAGGTATTGTTTTTAATTGAGACAAAGACATTAGAACCTACTCCTAGTCTTTATCTTCTTTCCTTTAGACGTGTATATAACAAAACCAGAACGGCTCTGTGCTTTTTTCTTATATGTAGTTTTATCTACGCCAACCATGTTTCTCCTGCGTTATCTTAACGTTTTGCGAGTTAAAGCTCACCCCGTAAACTGCAGCACTATGGCTGATACATTGATTATATATCAAAAAGTATATATTTTTAAAGCTTTTTCTTTACCTTTTACTTTTATAGGTTTTAATGGTTTTAAGGAAACACCACAATATTTCTTAGTTTCTTCGCCTATAAGTATATTTACCCCTGCTTCTTTAGTAGCTGATTCTAATCTAGCAGCAGTATTTACAGCGTCTCCTATAGCCGAATAATCAAACCGTGTATCGCTTCCCATATTACCAATAACGGCTTCTCCTGTATTTACGCCTACTCCTATAGCAACACCTATATCTGCTTTTATTATATTTTCTTGTATTTCTTTTGCACATTTTACGGCTACTTGTTCATGATGTTGTAGGTCTAATGGTGCGTTAAATATCGCCATCATTGCATCGCCAATATACTTATCTACCATTCCATTGTATTTTTGTACTGCATCAGATTGTATAGTTAATGCTTTATTCATTATCTTCGTTACTTCTTCTGGCGGTAATGTTTCTGATAACGCAGTAAAACCTCTAACGTCTGTGAATAAGAAAGTACATCTTCTTTTTTCTCCACCTAGTTTTAATAAATCAGGGTCTTTTTGTAAACGTTTAACTTGTCTAGGGTCTAAATAATGTTCAAACTGTTTCTTAATTTGTTGTCTTAATTTCCATTGTTCTCTAAATCTAAAGTAAAAAGCTACGCTTCCTGTTATGAATTGGCTTATTAAAGCCCATGTTACGTCTATTAAAACACCTGTTCCTATCGTATAAGCCCCGTATAAGCCCGTTAAGGCTATAGTTAGTAAAGCTAGACTTACTCCCCAAGTTATTCCTAGATAGCTTATAAACGCCCAGATAAGCCCTACAGACGCTATAAATATTAAAAGTTCTAAAGCTAATGCGTAATCAGGAATATAAGGGCTATTTTGTATAAGAATGCTTTCTGCAAGTGCTGCTTGTATTTTATGTGGTTCTAACAATCCAACAGGCGTAGCGATTTGCGGCATTACCCCGTTAGCAGTAACACCTACAAATACAAACTTACCGTTTACATTCATTTCTTGTAAATCAGTTTCTTCTGTTTTTACCCAACTAACCCATTTACGACCAAGACTATCTGTTTTAACTGGTGGTATTCCTCTAACAGCTATTTCTTGAACACCGTTATCGTTAGTCGTAATTATATACGTAGGCGTATTAGTTAAACTTTTTAAAACTTGCGTGCCAAAAGAAGCCGACCAACCGTTAGGATTTTTTAATAAAAGAGGAATTCGCCTAACAAGCTGGTCAACTTCAGTAGGGGCGATAGCAACGCCTTGCGTTACATTATCGTATAAGTAATAATTTTCTTTTATTCCTGAAGATTGTAAACCACCAACATCAGGTCCTTTTATAACAGTCCCTGTAGTTTTAGGATATACACCTTTACCGTTTTCAAACGTAGCTATCACACTTGGAGCATAACCTAAACTCGCAGCAAACCTAGAATCGCCACCTAATCTATCTGCTTGTGGAAAACTTATAACCCAACCAACACCAAGAGCACCTTTACCTAATATTTCTAATTGTATATCTGCTAAACGTTCTCTAGGTAATGGGTAGCCACCCTCTCGCTCTACATCTTCTTCAGTTATGTTTAAAATAACAAAATTACCGCTAGGCTCTTGTTCTTTTATTAAAGCGTCAAAAGTTTTTAATTTAATTATTTCGGTAGGCGTGCTTTGAAATAATAAAGGAAGGGACAATAAAGGCAGTAATATAAATATAAGTTTCTTCATCCGCTGCTTTGGTTAATTGTTATAACAGAATCTCCTCCGCCATTTATTTTTATTATATTAGATACTCCGTCTTGTATCAAAATTACTGTGTACCCGTTTCCTGAGTTTAAATCTACTTGCACTGATTCGCTTACTTTTCTACGTAAACTTATAACTTGTCCTGTTACTATTGTAGTTATTTGTGTGTCTGTATCTTGACCAATTAAAGTACCTGAAATATTTACACCCGTAGCTAACGCTAATTGGTCTTCTTCTTTTTCTATAGCAAGAGCGTCTAATACATTTAATAAATCTTCTAAAAAATTAACATCAAGATAATTAATATCTAATTCTGTAAATTGTAAATTATCGTTTTCTAAAAAGTCTTCTGCTAAATAATCTATATCTAAGTCATTAAAATCTAATAAGTTTACTGTTTTAGTTGTAGCTGTTTCTTCTTGTACAACAGCTTCTTCTTTAGGTGGAGTAACAATTAACATATTATCAATAATATCTAAAGTTAAATCTAATATTACAGGTTTGCTAGGAGTGTTTTCCCAAACAGAAACAGTTGTAGCTTGATAAGGTTTATTTAATAAAACACTACCTGTCGCAGTTACTACTTCTATTTCACCACTAGAAAAACCAAAAGGGTCTGGTAATAAAATAATAAGGCTACGTCCTAACTCATCTACAGTTGCTGTGAAATCTGTACCTCTAATCGCTATGTTTGCAGTAGGGGTTTTTAATTGTATATTTTGTTTATCTATACGATTTAAATTGCCTGTAATAAACCTAGCTGTACCAAGCCCGAAAGTAAGTGCCATTTTTGCTTTACTTGGGTCAGGGTCATAAATATATTCATCTATGAGAAGTTGTGAATGTTCGGTAAGTTTTACTACTGATTCATCTAAAAAAGTAATAGCCATACGACCATTATTTGTAATAGCTTCGTCATTACTTTGTATAGCAAATTTTAAATTAGCGTCGTAAGGTTTATCTCTTACAATTTGTGCTGAACCATTTAGCTCAGATATGTCTCCGATATCAGCAGCTTGTACTTGTTCCGCCGTCGTTTTGAATGACGCAAACAGTACCACTATTGCCAATAGATAGAATCTTGAGCCAATCATTATCTAATGTACTCGATTGTGTAATATTAAATGTTCTACTGTTACCTGCTTGGTCTAAATAAAAATAACCGCCAGCATAACCAGAACCTGTAAAGTTTACAGTATTACTATCACCGTCAACATCAACATAAGAAGTACCGCCGTCATAATTTATATCAAAATCAAAAGTGTTACCGTCACCTTGTATAATCCAATCTAAATCTAACGTAGCAGCAAGAGCACTAGTGCCGTGGTCAAGAGTAAAAGTGTTTGTACTTCCTGTTACATCTACGTTGTAGTTTGAACTATCAATACCATAAGTATTAGTGGGGTCTCCTTGTATTGTGAAAGTATTACTATCTCCATCAAATTCAAAAAAGCCTGTAATACTATCTCCTAATATATCACCAAGAAATTTGTTAGTATCGCCTATTTGATTAATATCAAGAGTTAATGAAGTTCCGTCTAAATCAAGAGCTGTTAAAGTACCTGCTACAGAATTCAAGCCACCGATAATGTTTCCTGAACCAAGCTGTTCTAAATCTATATTAGCGGTAGCACCTGATTGGTCTACGTAAATTTCATTATCAGCCGCGTATATTGTCGATGCATTCAGCATCACAATCAGGCTTATCAATATCAATTGTTTCATTTTTAATCTCCCAAAAACCTTTAGCATAACCTATTTTGACGATTTGTAAAACTGATTCCTCTATAGCTCTTTGTAGTGCTAAAGTTGTAGGCTCGTTTTCTGCGTCTCCTGTTTCTATTTCTACTAATTCTGTACCTGCTTCTATAAACCTAAATACATCTTGTGATTGACCATAACTATAAATTTGTTTACTTACTAAAACATCAATCAATACTTCTCCTGTAGCTATAGAAATCATACGTAAAGCAACTGTTATATTATCTATACGATATTGTTTGCTTGTACCTATTCCTAAATATCTAGCACCGATACCACCACTTTTAATATTTGTGTCATACCCAATAACAGCACCTTCCATAAGAACACCTGCGAATAATAAAGGCATGATAGGTTTTTTACCGTCTTCTTTTTCGTTTTGTTCTCTTGCAGAACGTATCAGTTGTCTTTCTTTAGTCAGGTTATCTAACCCCACCCTTTCAGCTACTCTAAAAAATTTACCACCAGATGTATGTTTTAAACTTCTGATTAATAAATGACTTGGAGCTTGGGTTAGTGCTGTACTAAATAAAGCAAATTCACTATTGCTTTTACGCTGTCCTGTTTGGTCTGTAAAACTATTAGGATATACCGCAACAACGATAGGTATTTTAGGTTGTGGTGCGTTTAATAATTCTTCAGATTGTATTTGTAAAACACTAGGTAAAGTTTTACCTTGTTGTAAATTAGTATCTACAGGAGCTAAACTACAACTAGAAAGAAAAATCGCCAATAGGCAACTGTATTTCTGTAACATTTCCATCTGCATCGGTAATAATTAAACTTATAACTCCATCTTTGATACTATATTGTATAGTGTTGCCCTCTAAGGTTAAAGTTCCTTCAGTGCTAGGAGTTTCCCCGAACAAATTTTCTACTAGTTGTCTTGATAACTGTGCATAGATACGTGATTCAAGATTTCTAATAAATCTAGCTAATGTAGTATTTTCTTTATCTCTTTCTATTTGGTCTTGTATCGCTTTTAGTTCTTCTTTAATACTCATTTTTCTATTAAATTCTTGGTTTTCAATAGTTAAATAATGTGATGAAGTATTAATACCATTAAACGAAGGATTTTTAAATTTATGAGTTATAGTATCTGCTTTTAAATTTACAGCAATAATTCCAAAAAATAATACAAAACCTATAAAAACTATAGTTATTGTAAGTCTATATCTTTCTAATTCTTCTTTTTCTTCTTTCATTAAAACTCCTAATGTAAAACCCTATCTTCGCTTAAATCTTCTTCTACTTTTATAACTATTTCTATAAGACCCACTATTTCTACACCATAAACAACAGCTTCCATTTCAGCTTCAGCTAAACTTCTAGCATAAATATAAGGTCCTGAATATATTTTGCCATCGTGTTTAAATTCTGTTGCGTATACTTTCATGATTAATCTTTTCTTTGGTCATCCCTATCTGCTTTTGCTAATCTATCGGTATGCATTAATTGTGGTACACCTAATATAGTTTTTAAAAGTGTGTCTTGTCTAATTATTTCATTATCTACAGAACGGACTCTATCTATAAGAGCTACTAATATTCCATGTTGTGAATCTAATTTTTGACCTAACCTTTGTTCTATTTCAGATATTTGTGCTGATACTTTTTCATCAAGAACATCTACCTTAGTTTCCATACCATCAATAATTTTATTAATGAGCTTCCAGATAAATAGACCTAGTCCTATTGCTGCTGCTATAGGAAAACCAACTTCATTAATTAATTGAACTGCTGATTCCACTAGTAATCACCCCAGACTTTAGTCTTTTTTCCTCCGTCATATTCAACAGCGTGTCCTTCGTCTATAAGCATTTGACAAATATCTTTGCCATCTTCTGTATAAGGTATACCTAATATACGACCGTATTTACCTTTGCCTAAAGATTTAACTTTTATACTACCACAACAAAGTTCTTTTAATCTTTCTTTTGCAGCAAGACCTAATTTCTTTTCTGCTAAATCTCTAGTTCTAGATTCTGGTGTATCTATACCCGCTAACCTAACTCTTTGTTTATGTAGTTTTACGTCAAAACCTAAATCTAATATACAATCAAATGTATCTCCATCAACGATTCTATCTAATGTTGCATTATATACAAATGCATCTGGTGCTTTTTTAGCCATTTAACATTTCCACCTTTTACGTGCTTGACGTAATCTTGAATTAGGATTTTTTGCTGCTTTAGGAAATTTCTTCATTTGTCCTGCACTTCTAGCACAATAAGACTTTCTTCTTTTTGCTGCTTTACTTCCTTTTTTAACTTTACCTGTAACTGCCGTTTTTAATTTACTTCCAGGATTTTTTCTTCTGTAAGCTTTTACGCCTTTCTTAGTCATACCCGCACCTGATTTGGTTTTACGGTAATTACCGCCTTTACCTGTAGTACGTCTTATAGACTTTTCTTTGCGTTTTTTAGCCACTACTTTTTCTTTTTCTTTTTACTTGTTTTTCTAGAACGTTTAAAAGCTGCGGCTGTAGGTGCACCTTTTGCTCCTTTTTTACGCATTTTTCTGCCTTCTTTACGCTTTTTATTTATATTATACCATAAACCTTTTTTAGCTCGTCTGCCATCTTTAGTCGTATGATACTTACTACTTGATTTTTTCTTTGCAGGCATTTTATTCTCCTATTTTTTCTTTTTCTTTATTTTCTTTTTATAGGCTTTAGCTGCTGCTTTGCCTTTTTTAGTGTATGAAAATTTTTTCTTTCCTACTCTTGGCATATTATTCTCCTTGTTTTAATACTCTATCTTTCAATCTTATAGCTCTTGGACCTACTTGTATAGCCCAACGACTATCTAACATTTCAACTGCGGCTTTATCCCATTTGTGTTCTTCCATCGCAGCCAAAAACTTTTTAAATTTTAATAATCTTGTTATGCCTAAATTAAAACACATATTTGCCATAACTCTTTGTAAATCTTCTGGTAAATCTTTCCACCATGTTATATTTCTATTTAAATCATTTATAACGTTTTGTATATCTTTTTCAAAACACTGAGTTATTCTTTCTTCAGAGACAGGAGTATCTACGTCTTGTCCGTGTTCAAGGTCTGTTTCTAATATTAAATGACCTATACCAAAAGTTGGATAACCTAAATGGTCTAAATATATTTTATCAATACAGCCCTCATCAAAAGTTAATTCTTCTTGTAATTTTTTCATATCCATAATAGTTTCCTTTACTCTATTGTTATTGTTGTTGCCCCACCAGTTGAAACGCTTACGTTCCCTAATGCTGTCGTTCCCTGAACTCCCTTTTCTGTCCCTGAATATATATCTACCCATTTATCACCTGTCCATAATTGTAATTGGTTTGTAGAAAGATTCCAAATAACGTCTCCTGTGTTAAATTTATTTACGTTTCTTTGTGTTTCGTTTACCGTCAGTGTAGCATCAATATCTTTAGAATTTAATGATAATTCTAAAACCCTAACTAATCTATTAAACAATAAAGGGTCTACAAGTCCTATAGCTTCAGGCAGTTTTGTTTCTAATAACTTAGTCACTATCGTTTTCCATCAGGTTTAACATCTAATCTAGTTGCACCTAATCTAAAACTCATTCCTGTATCGGTTGTATCATCATCATTAGATTGCACCCTTAATACAGCTTGTCTACCACGTAAACGTGTATCTATTTTTGTAGTATTTGAAAAACAAGATGAGGTAGAAACTGTTGTAAGGTCTTCTCCAGGAAAGTTTCTTCTTTTTAAAACAAAATCTATTTTTTGTCCTGAACTACCAGTTGCATCTGTGCCTGTAAACTTTACATCAGGTATAAGTCTACTTATATGTTGAAACTCTTCTCCTTCGTTTAAATCAAAATCACTAGATTCAATAAAAACATTTTGCATAGCAGAACCATCATCATCGTTACCTACTTCATGATTAAAAATACAGTTTGTGTTAGAAGATGTTTCATATGTAGCTATAGGTTTATCGAAAACACCTTCGTCTAACCAAGCGTTTCTAGATAGTTGTCCTATAGACCACACATTTTCGTCATAATTATAAACTATGTATCTGTCTATATTAATTGCTTCTGATGAACAATAAAACCAACCTACTTCATTAAAAGCTTTATTAGAAAAAGCAAATATTTGAAAACTTTGTGAATCATTTATATCATTAAAAACATATTCTAAAACAGAACAAGGTAAACTTTGAACCTGACCTGTATATGTATAAAAGCCTTTTTTATCCATCCAAAATACACCCTTAGGTGTATTAACCATAGCATTAGGACCAACTAAACCTACTCCTTCACTAATTAAATTAACGCCAAAAGTAAAAGGCTGTCCTATAAAACTTAATGAATATAAAGCTGTATCTGTCCAAACTAATGTTTCTTGTCTAGCTCTAAGTGCACCTATGATTGCAGAACCTGCAGACAACCTTAAAGAACCTGCAGTGTTGGTAGGTAAAGGCTCCCATTCTGTAACGTTTTCTTGGTCGCTAAAAGCTATAAGCATTGGGTCTATAGTTCCTGACCGAGACGAACCAACGATAGGGTCAGCACCAAAACATATAACGTGTCTATCTATATCACTAACTAAAACTTGGAGTGCTACAGTTGGTGGTAAATTAGCTCCTGATAAATCTGATAATGATACTGCTCTACTACCAGTCCCACTGCTTGTGTCCCAATAAAAAACACCGCCATTTCTTGCATTAAATACTAAATCTTCTCCGAAATTGTCATGAGAATATAATCTTAATTGGTTTGAAAACGTTAAAGATTCTGTAGAACCAAATGCGCCTTCACCCCATCCGTTTATACCCCAACCAGTACTAGGAACATAAACATCTAATCCTACGTTTATTTGATATGCACCAACTACTGAAGAGCCGCCGTTTCCTGTATCTGAAGAATTAGCTGTTACAGTAACACCAGAAGTATTTTTTGCCTCTATTGTGTAGCTATTAGCATTTATAATTGTTGCTATTTGGTATTCTTGATTTAATACATTTGAATTTATATTACCGCCTAATGACACAGCACCAGAAAATGTTACAAAATCATTTTTTACAGCACCGTGTGATGTGTCAGTAACAGTAATAGTAGCGTCACTATCACCTACTTTAGCAAATGTAACATCGCCAGCAGAGGTGGTTAAACGTATTGGTGTAATATCGTAATAACTAGTTCCATCTAATATGTAATATTTTTGTGTTGCACCTATACCTACGTACTGTGTTCCACTTAATGCAGTCCATGCATGTAAAGCTCTACCACGTGATGTAAAAGTAGAAGATGTTCTTTTCGCCCATCCACCTATTTTTTCAGGCAATCCTTTTCTAAAACGTATTAAATTACTATCGAACCAACCGCCCTCGTTCGAGTATGCCGTAAGTTCTTTATTAATTCCTGGTTTAAAAACAAATTTCTGTAAAGGCACTAGTCTCTCCTATATAAAAGCAGCGAAAACTATAGAACCTAGTATAAATGGATAAACCCCCCATAACAACATTTCTAATCTTTTAAATTTAGCAGAACCCTCGTCTAATCTTTTTTCGATATATTCATAACGAATAGTACACTCTCTTTCGTGTGCATTAAGTTCTGCTAATGTTTCCTTTACGGTAGGCATTATTTTTGTTTTGCTTTACCTATATTTAAAGCACACCAATCAATCACTTTATAAATTGGTTTAAACCAATGATTATCTTTAGGTGTTGGTGTAATTGCAGCTATTACTGAAGCTATAGAAATTATGGCTGTAAGCCACATAATTATATTTAACCACATCATTTTATTTTTCCTCCTTAGGGATATCTTTTTTAAGAACTTCATCAGCTTCTTCTTTAGTTGTAGCGATGAAAGTATTTTGAAAAACAGTTAAAGCCGCTTCTATTTGGTCCATCTCAAAAGACAACTTAGCTTTTTTATTTCTTAAGTCGGTTATTTGATTTGCAAGATATTTTTGTTGTTCTGTCATTTCAGTCTCTAAAATTTCTTGGTCGCCTATAACAGCTTTATTTTCTTCTTTTTGCATTATTGCACCTCCTCAGGTGTAGTTCAATATTATTATAGCCCAAAAACACATTTATTTAAAAAATATTTGTTTTCATTCTACACCTCTAAAAAATTAAACCACCCTGTAATAATATATTTTTCTTGGTTCTTAGATATTTGTCCTCTATGAGTATGTGTCCAACCTGCAGGAAAAATAATTGTTGAACCTTTTTTAGCTTTCGTAACACAATCTTGATATAAAAATTCTGTTCCTCCATTTTCAACATTATTAAGATATGTGCTAAAAACTAGGTGTCTGTTTATAACACTAAGAAAACCATCGTTTTCCATGTGCCATTTGTAAAAACCCCATCCTTTGTCGTAATATTGTATTTTAGTATAACGGTCGATACCGTAAAATTCTACCTCATCAGCAAATTTATATTTTGAAACATATTGTTCTAAGCATTTTAACAATTCATCTCTATATAAAAAATTTTTTAAATCTTCTGGGGCTATCATTACTTCTAATGATTTTTTATATTTTATATCTACCCTATTATCACCTACTGTACCGTCTTCTGCGTTAGTTTTATTGTTGTTCCAATACTCTATTAGTTCATCAACAGCTTCTTCACTTATTTGATATTCGCCTATAAAGTTCATTGTCTAAAATAAGCAGGCAACCCAAGTATAGGTCTAGTGTCGTATTTATTTTGTTTAGCATCTTTACTATTTGCATCATTGTAATGTAAAAATACTTGTCCACAATTTTCACCCTCAAACGGTTTTCTCCAATGTTCTAACTCACAACCACGATACATCAACATATCACCTTGCTTTAAATCTATTTTAATATCAGGTTCTATATATATTGACCATTCATCTCCACCTAAGTGCATAGTTGTTGATATTTCACAAGAATATCTATCTTTATGTTTTTTTAACTCATCACCTTTTTTATAGATTCTAGCATATGAATATGTTTCAATAAGTTTAACTTTTGATTGTTCTTCCATTACAGGCTTTACTTTTTGTAACAAAGTTTCCATAACTATATCAGCGTAGTGTGAGTAAGTTTCTGGTATTTGTGTATCATTCCAAACTCCAAAATATTGAGTAAATTGTGAAATATACTTTTCATCAAACAAATGTCTTGCTACTGCTCTTTTATTTAAAAAGTATTGATAACAAAAATCTGCTAGTTCTTTTGATATAGCCCCTCTAATTACTTGGTATTTATCTTTTTTAAAACTCATTTTAATCCTTATTGAAAGTTTGCAACCATAACTACTCTTTTATCATCTATTGCAGGACTTTCTTGATAATGTGTTAATTTACCATCAAACATTATTATGTGGTCTTCTTTTGCTTCTGAGTATATTTTTTTATTATTTTTATCTAATACTATTGTTTTTCCTTCTTCAAAACTAGATAAGTAAATAATTATAACTTTATGCGTTAAAGGTAAATCTATGTGCGGCGTGCTTTCTTTAACACTGCTATGTAGCGTTAAATTGAGATTCATTCTATAAACAACATCAAAATGTATATTATTAAAATCTAATATTTGTTCTAAAATTAAATAACATTTTTCAAAATATGCGGAGGTAACAAGAGGAACTTTAATTCCGTCATCTGTTGGGTCTGGTCTGTTTAATAATACATGACTAAAAAATTCCATATCTTTACTTTTTGAGTTGAGGTTTATAGTTGTTGTAGAACTATAATGCCAAGATATTTCATTAGAAAGTATAATTTTTTTCAACTGTTTATAATCTTCGGTTAGTGGGTTTTTTAATTCATTTATCATTTATATGGATATCCTAAATTCCAACACACTAAGGAGTGTCGTGTTCCTTTTGTTACTGGTTTTACTCTATGCCAAACAAAAGAAGGAAAAACAATTACACTACCTTTTTGCCTTATTTCCTCACATATTCTTGGTTGTGAACCTTCGTCTGTATTTCTAAAATCAAATTCTAAATCTCCACCTTTATATTCTTTAGGGTCAGTAAGTGATACAGTCATACTAAGTTTTCTTAACTTACCGTGCCTATTTAAGTTTTC
>CESB01148805.1_pt1 | contig 15284 bp, 10 predicted proteins | sample 531071 | NCBI WGS metagenome assembly CESB01 (sample SAMEA2621259, study PRJEB7988) | marine metagenome | biome: marine biome (ENVO:00000447); feature: surface water layer (ENVO:00002042); material: "saline water (ENVO:00002010), including plankton (ENVO:xxxxxxxx)" | depth 5 m | reverse complement strand
CTTGTCTTTCCTTTGCTTTTTTGTCCCTTGCTACTTTTTCCTTTGCTTGTTTTTCCTTTTCTAGTTTATCCCTTTCTTCTTTTAATTTCGCCTCTATTTTTTTTGCTTTATTTATTTTTATCTCATTTATCTTTGCCTTTTTTATATTTGCCTCTTTTACCATTCCTGTATTTGACATCAGTTTATTAACAACAGGTGTTTCTGCTATTAGATAATCAGTTGTGGGTGTAGCAACCATTGGTGTAGTTAGAATTGGTTTAGTTGTCATTGGATTATCAATTCTTGATATATCATTTACATAAAGGGCTACATTTGGCTTAATTACCATTGGTTTAGCGGTAATCGGTTTAGATGTCATCGGTTTAGCTATTGTAGTTTTAGATTTCACAGTCTTAGGTTTAGGTTTTATAGTCTTAGGTTTAGGTTTTACAGTGTCAGTAGTATGGTAGTGTTTAACAACAACAGCGTACTGAGACGTATTACTTTTTACATATTTTAAAGTATCATTATATGTATTTGATGTATACTTCATATATATGAATAAATATTATATATATATCACATAAATATTACGAATAAATAGGCCAGAATAAAACCAATGATTATAAAGATGAATGGACCAGGGGATAGTAAAGGATAATTACTATTTCCTTAATCTTGCTCGTTCCTGTCTCATTAATAGATTATCTATAAAATCATGCGTATTATTAGTTCGTTCTTGTATTGTCTTAACCAATTTAAGCAATAGGTCTACTTTACCAGTAAGAGTATTTACCTATTGCTTAAGCGATTCATTTTCACTTGGAAGAGAAAAAGCGAATGCAGTAGTAGGACTATTGCTTTTTCTTCTTGTACGAGGAAACATTCCTCCTTTTTTACGATTTTGTGTAAATCTTTTTGATTTTATTTTTTACTATATATCAATATAATAAAAAATATATAAATAGTTGAAAACAACTACTATAGTATATCCATGTTATATGTAATTGGACAATGGATTATTATTTCTTGTTCTGTATGTGTATATGCTACGGTAATAGGACTTTATTGTGTATTAACACATCCTAGATTTTTCAGGCAACGTGCGATTACCTATCAACAAGTATATAGTGAAGAGGAAGAGGAACAAGAAAATGAATGGAATGTGTTATAATTTAAACTCATCACTCGCTTTGGTTAGCGCATGGGCGACTTCTTTATCGCATACGCTATGTCCTGCTTGAACTACGACCATCTTACTTTTTGGTAATTGTTTGTGCATTTCCCACGCCATTTCCATGGGGCAAATAAAATCAAATTTCCCGTGAACAAACGTGGTTGGTATGTGCTTTACCTTTTTTATATTTGATTTTAACATCATTTGATTTGGTTTTAAAAACCAGTCATGCATTAGATAATGATTATATACCTCGGTTCCATGGATCATATCCGTATAACTACCTTTTGGAACTTTACTCGTAACATGATGATCACTAAAATCATTAAATAGTTCTAAATAGCGTTTTCGTGTTTTTTTGTTTTTGGATTTAAGTTTTTTAGTGTAAGCGCGACTAAGTTGTTTTTCCGTATCTTTTAAGTAATTTAAACCAACGGAACTATACATGCGATCTAAACGTTGAGGGTTCATGGAGCGAATCACACAATCCTCAAATTCTTTATGCCAGTATAAATTGGTAAACCCCCGCAAAATGAGTCCTGCCGTCTGTTGTGGATGTGCTTGTGCATACAACATGGCTAAAGAAGCACCCCAGCTTCCACCGGTGACTAACCATTTGTTCTCGCCAATATCCTTGCGAATAACCTCCATGTCTTGAATCATTCTTTGGGTAGTGTTGCCTTTGATTCCTGGTGTAGATTTACCGGAGCCGCGTTGGTCCATGAGGATAATATTGTATTTTTTGGGATTAAACAATTGTGCGTTGGTGGGTCTGCATTTGTCGCCCGGACCACCGTGTAAATAGATAGTAGGAAACCCCTTTGGATTCCCGTAAAATTCCACATATACTTTAATATCATTTCCCATATCATAGTGTTTGGTATGATAGGGTTTTCGTTTTGGATAGAGTTTAGTCATTATACTATGGCGAGAATTTTTTTGTACGTATATATATAATGAAATCGCGCAGATTTAGGGGAGGTACTAGAAGGAAAACAACAGCCCGTACCGCAACGCGAAAACGATCACCCAAACCTTGGTCTCCAAGAGTAAGAGGTATGATTGCATTAACAGACCAATCGGGACAACACGGATCCACCGGTAGTATATGTCAGGTATTGCGTATCAATAATGATAAAACAAAAATGGCAGTACGATATAATTACAATGGTCAAGATGTTGTGATCCCTTATCATTCGGTAGTAAAAGCACCGACAGACTGGAAAAAAAGGGATCCCACGAATCACAATAAAGAGTTTACGAATCCGTTACAGCAGCACATACTTATGCAATTAAATGATTAGGTATGTATTAAAATATTTTGCTCCACGAATTATAATTAAACGGAGAGACTACGACCGAATCTAGGTGTTGCTGATATTCATGTACCTTTTGATTGATTTCCTTATCTTGTTTAGTTAAAGGTGGTTTAAAACCTTTATCTAAATGATTTTGCTCATCATCCGTAATTTCTGGTTTATTTCCATAACAGTTAACACCAAAACGAATGTTTGGATTTGCAATATAACCACCATTGACACCTGGACGTCCACAGTCATTTTCGTGTCCTTTAATGGTTTGAAGTTTGTCCCAAGTCGCTTGTTGTGTAGGAAATAAAGCCATTTGATTTTTAGACCAACCATAGTTGCACCATTCTCCGCCTTCTTTATAACTGTCTTCTATTTGTTTATAATTGGCCAATTTGGCACCATACGCTTTACATAACGCAACGGCGTCAGTATATGTATAAGAATTGCTGGGAATATTAAACACTTGTTCTCCTTTCATAATTTCAGCAGGAATATGCTGATTATCACCATTTTCACCATTTTCACCATTTTCACCATTTTCACCATTGTCTTTATCTTGGGAATCAATCGTTTGATTAAGAACGATATCAATATCCTTGCTTTTATTGGTAGACTTAAAATAGGTAGAGACATCAATGTTGTATAACAGTTTCATACCAAATAATATACACGAAATAAGTATAAGACTAATAATAACTGCTTCTAAAAAATATTCTATACTAGATTTATCTTTATTGCCAAAGGATTTCCCTAAAGCGGTTATTAGTGCGATTAATAATATAAGTAGAATAACAATCATAATGACAGATTTGCTTTTCATTATTATATATAGGTTTTTACTTTTTTTTTCTAAAAAACAGACAATATGCCATGGGAGAAATAATTTTACTCTCATCCGTTATTTTAGTTACATGTCGATCATTGAAATGATACCATCCGTTATTTGTTTTTACATTTGCCGTGTAATGACCACCCATTACATTGCCACTATGATTACATATCCCGTATAATTCATAGACATAGGACTCTTTTTGATAACCCACTACATACTTTGACAAATCTATAGGTGTAAGAGGAATATCTACGTAACAATTGTTTTTACGAAAATGTATTTTATTAAATCGTTTTAAATTCATGATCAGTATGGTAGGCAAACTCCAAAATTGTAACGATTTTATAACGTCTTCCTTTTCTTTTGTTTTATCGTTATACCAGGCATTATCACCAGACATTACTTCGTCTTCAATGTACAATTGAATACACTCTAGTAAACTAGGCGAGGGTGTATCAGGAATAGGTAAATCTAACATAAAGTACGGTTCTGCCTTGATGCTTTTTTCAATGTTTTTTTGTAGATTATGAATCGTAGAAAATTGAATCCCGAAAAAGACGGGAATCATTTCCGAATATTCTTTTGCATACATATTTTTTACCATGGTGTATGCTATTTTAGCTAAACGATCTCTGGAATTTTGTGCGTTTCCGCTAATTTGAATATCTACTTCGCGTGATAGTGCGGTGTGAAATCCATCCATCATAAAATAAATAAATTCCGGTAAATCATTTTGCGCCCACCCGGCAAAATTATCATTGTTTAGTTTGATAGAGACTTGTTGAATATTATGTACAAACCCACCAGGCGTAATAATACAATTTTTACTCCATAATAGTTTTCGCAATTCATTCCATTGATTGAGTAATACTGACTGAGGTTTGTTATTTATTTTAGATAGTATATCTTCATTGTCTAACATGTCATTTAATTCGTACGTATGAGAAAAACATTGCATTGCTGAATTTAAAAAACACGTGTTACCTAGATTTTGTAGACCACTTAGTCCTTTTTGTGTATTATTCATTAGATTGTATACATAAGTAGTATTTAAACATATTTAATATATATATATAAGAATGAACAATAGGGTTAGACAAACGGAAGTCGTGGAGTATTTAACAAATAATCAACAAATATACTTAAGAATCGTAGACAATTTACACAGCGAACATAGATATTATAATCGTCGTACAAATAATACTAGCATGTATCGTAATATTATAAATAGTCTTACTCGTTCAGAAAACGCTTTGGTAGATAGGTATATATATCAATCACCTATACCAAGATCCCCGTTGTATGATTTAAATAACTTTTTTACACCTCCCTTAGTAAGTAGAACGGTAAATACAACACCGGAAAATACGCCGCCGGTAACTACGACAACTGAATCTATATTAGACATAAGTGGAAATGTTACTTTTACCGAATGGCCAAATTACGAGTCAGTTCCGGTGGATGCCTCTGGTAATACAGTACCGATAGAACGATGTCCAATTACGCATCACGAATTTGTAGAAGGGGATTCGATAGGGAGAATCAATAATTGTGGTCATGTTTTTTCGGAAAGAGGATTACGGCGATGGTTAATAAGAAATAACACATGCCCCATGTGTCGTGAACGAGTAGATCCTAGTTATAATAGTTTACAAGTGTATGGTACGAATCTTATGCAACCTAATAGTTTAACAAACAATATAATTTAAATTGAAATAAAAAATCCTCTCTTATCTTAACTACATATCAATGGATAACTCTGTATCCTTAAGAATTATTGACATTCAATCACGAGAAATAGATCCTTACACGACAACCGAAGACTATCGAGGGGATCGAACCTACTTGGTACAACTGTTTGGATTGGACGAACAACGAAAAACGTATTCTGTCATTGTAGAAGGGTTTACACCTTACTTTTACGTTAAAGTAGATGCAGGAAATAAGAAATCACATTTTACGGAGGAAGGATTTCAAAAATGGTTAACTGAAAAACTGGGAGATAGATATGTAAAAGGTATAGAAGAGATATGCTTGGAAAAGCATAAAAAGTTGTATGGATTTGATGCTGGTAGTAGACATTGCTTTGTAAAGTTGAGTTTTAGTAATATGGATTCATTTCATAAAGCAAAAAATCTGTGGTACAATATCACTACTACACCTAGTTATAAAAAATCTTTAAAAAAGTATAATAATAGAAAATCTACGGGGGTAAAAATCCCTAGTTTAGGGGTTACCACCGAATTATATGAGGCACACATACCTCCCATGCTAAGGTTTTTGCATATACAAAAAGTAAGTGCCTCTGGATGGATAGAATTGCCCGCTGACAAATATGAAATGGTTCCAGAAGACGATCAAATATCTACGTGTTCAGCAGAATATAAAATATCATACGAAGACATTGTACCGCAACCTGATAAGGAAACAAGAGTTCCTTATAAGATATGTAGTTTTGATATTGAAGCGAGTAGTAGTCATGGAGACTTTCCTTTGGCAGAAAAAAATCATAAGAAATTGGCATTTAATATGATGGAATACATAGAGAATCACGAAATAGATGATCTAGAGGATACGTTAGCAAAAATGTTAAAAACGGCGTATGGCTTTTTGGATAGTTGTATAGACATAGAACGAGTGTATCCAAAAAAAAAGGTTATCAAAGAATCGTTGATGGAATATCAAATTGGAATATGGTTAAAAGAACGTATAGATAAAATCACGGGTGTAGATGGTGAGTTATTTGACGACGATGAGACTGAAGATACAATTCAACAGTTTTATGGTGTAAAAAAACAGCGTACGATTCAATATGAAAATAATACCATATCAGCAATTCTTCAATCGTCTAAACTATCGAGAGAGCATAAGATAGTGGGGTTAATGAATTCGTTGGATACGCATTTTGGTAAAAATACGATATTTGAATTGGAAGGCGATAAAGTAACGTTTATAGGTAGTACCTTTATCCATTACGGCGAAACAGATCCATATTTAAATCATTGTATTTGTTTGGATACGTGTTCTTCTATAGCAAATGCAACCATAGAATGTTATCAAAGCGAGCGTGAAGTATTAGTAAAATGGAGTGAGTTGATTCAAAAAGAGGATCCAGATGTAATAATGGGTTATAATATATTTGGTTTTGATTTCTCCTTTATGTTTAAGCGTGCAAAGCAATTGGATTGTGTAGCAGAGTTTTTAGAGTTATCGCGTAATAAAAACGAGGTCTGTGGCATGTATAATGATAAATCTCAAACTTGGGAAATAGAAAAAAAGACCACCATATTGGCGAGCGGTGAGCATACGCTGGAGTTTATTGCGATGAAAGGTCGTTTGTTGATAGATTTGTATAATTTGTTTCGGCGTGATTATAACTTTCCGTCCTATAAACTAGATCACGTATCGGCGAATTTTATTCGCGACAAAGTGTTAAAGGTAGAGTATAGTGAAGACGGAGAACATACGGTAGTGTATACCAAGAATATGTTTGGGTTGGGCGAAGAAAGTTATGTGCATTTTGAATTGGAAGGACATTGCGTAGATCAATATCGTAATGGTGCTAAATTTAAAGTAACAAATATAGATCTAGATTCAGGTACCTTTCTAGTGCATGATCGCTTGGAGTTTGATTCAGGAAAAAAAATTAATTGGTGTTTGGCGAAGGACGATGTTACACCACAAGACATCTTTCGTATGACGAATGAAGGTCCAAATGAACGTGCGGTTATTGCAAAATACTGTATTCAGGATTGTAACTTAGTACAGCACTTACTAACCAAAATAGATGTTATGACTGGTTTAATTGAAATGGCTAATTTATGTAGTGTTCCCTTAAGTTATTTAATTATGAGAGGTCAAGGTATTAAGTTGACGAGTTTCATAGCGAAAAAGTGTCGTGAGAAGGGATATTTGATGCCTAGTTTAGATAAGACTATAGATAAAGATGGTTATGAAGGTGCAATAGTATTGGAACCGAAATGTAATGTGTATGATGAACAAACACCCGTAGCGTGTGTAGATTACAGTTCACTGTATCCTTCCTCGATGATTAGTGAGAATTTGTGCCATTCTAGTAAAGTATGGACAAAAGAGTATGATTTAGAAGGTAGTTTGATCAAGGAAGAAGGCGATTTTCGTTTTGATAATCGTGAAGACTATAAATATGTTGATGTAACTTATGATACCTATACCTATGAGCGTAAAACGCCTTCTGCGGCAGCACAAAAAATAAAATGCGGGACAAAGACGTGTCGATTTGCTCAGTACCCTGATGGAGGTAAAGCGGTCATGCCTGCGGTGTTGGATGAATTGTTAAAACAGCGTAAAGCAACGAAAAAATTGATTAAATCAGCGCCAAACGAGTTTATGGCGAATGTCTATGATAAAAGACAATTGTCTATTAAGTTAACAGCGAATTCTCTTTATGGTCAAACGGGTGCAAAAACCAGTAGTTTCTACGAAAAAGATGTGGCTGCGTCTACTACGGCAACGGGAAGAAAATTGTTATTGTATGCCAAAACCTTGATCGAAGAGGTGTATGGTAACGCGGAAGTTAATACCAAATACGGTAAAATGCGGACGAATGCCGAGTACATTTATGGGGATACGGATTCCGTCTTCTTTACCTTTCACTTTTCAGATTTAAATGGAACGAGGATAGTAGGCAAGAAAGCATTGGAATTAACGATTGAGTTAGCACAAGAAGCAGGTGCCTTAGCAAGTAAGTATTTGAAACCGCCCCACGACTTGGAGTATGAAAAGACCTTTATGCCCTTTGTGTTGTTATCAAAGAAGCGGTATGTAGGTATGTTGTACGAAGAAGATCCTGATAAATGTAAACGAAAGGCGATGGGGTTGGTGTTAAAGCGGCGTGATAATGCGCCCATTGTAAAAGAGGTGTATGGTGGGGTCATAGATATAATCATGCAGGACCAGGATTTTGAAAAGGCGATACAATTTACGAAGCAGATGTTGGATGATACCATTCAAGGTAAAATATCGATGGATAAATTGGTGTTTAGTAAATCGTTACGTAGTGGTTATAAAAATCCAAAGCAAATTGCTCATAAAGTATTGGCGGAGCGCATAGGAAAAAGAGAACCGGGTAATAAACCGAGAGCAGGAGATAGGATTGCGTTTGCGTATATTCAGACCAAAGGTAAAAAGTTGCAAGGCGAAAGAATAGAAACGCCGGAATATATCAAAGAGCACGGTTTAAAATTGGATTATGGATTTTATATTACCAATCAGATCATGAAACCGATACAGCAGATCTTTGCTTTAATCATAGAACAGATCCCGAGTTTTAAAAAGAAATTGCCGGCATTTCGTTCCAAGTTGCGTAAACTAAAGCAGGAGTTTAAAGCGGATGAAGTAAAACTTGTGAAAAAAGAAACCGATTTAAGAAATAAGATGGTAAAAGAATTAATCTTTGACGAATATATTATGAAATGTCGCAATATAGCGGAAAACAATCGCATGATCACGGAATTCTTTTAATAATATATATATATGGTTTATGATCCTTCCTTATCAGCATTAGCTAAAACATTTAATTGCGATAAAATGGTTTGTAGAAAGTGTGATGCAAGATTACCTATAACAGCAACTCAATGTCGTAAAAAAAAATGTGGTCATACTACTATGATTCGGGCAAAAAAAAGATAAAGTATATGTATAAATTGAAAACGATTCGTTTTTTTATTCCAAACAGACAACAATGGTGTATGATACCAAAGGTAACATCTCAATCTATAGAACGCCTCATGGCGAGAATGTAAATCTACCAATTCAAGAAAAGTTACGTGACTTATTGCTACCCCATGTTCCAAAAACAGAGGTCTATGCATTATCTATAAGTAGCATACATGGACATCGAGACATTTGTTTTAACTGTGAAGCGCGGGAATTGTTGTACGCTATACAAAACTGTTTTAATGGATATGCCTCTTTTAAAGAATGTATATATGGGAAAGCATTAAACATACCCATAGAGAGTATAGAAAAGCATGAACATTTTTCCAAATTAAAGTTGTATTTTAGATACTATTTTAAAGAACGAATTGAATTGTTAGACTCCCACTTTTTAAAACTATCTATAGATATAACTAGTCTTAAAAAAGAAAAAGAAGAAGCATGCCGAAATTATGAAATCGTATTTTACTTAAAGGATGTACCATTCGAACTAAAACAAATCATTCGTACCTATTTAGTTTGTAGTTATGAAACATTGACTCATATTCGTAAGATTTATGAAAATAAAAGAAGAGAGTTGTTATAATATAAAAATATCTAACTACTATGATAGATGAGAGGGTATAGTTTCTTTTTTTTATATTTGTGTATAGGTGAATCCTATGAATTACCATTCATAAAACGACACGTGTATCCTAGAGATCCTCTTATCAAACAAATAGATGATAGTATTGTAAAAATAACCAAACCTGCTACCATGAATTTTATTATGAACCCTATAGTAGGTTTGGTAGACGGGTATTGGGTTGGTAAATATGGCGATAGTACACAACTCGCGGGTCAAGCGAGTAGTGAACAACTATTTAATTTATACTATACCTTTCTAGCGTTTGCGCCCCATGTGTTAACGCCTATTGTAAGTCGTTATGCGGGTGAAAATAGAAAAGATAAAATAGTAGAATATGTAAATACCGCAACCGCATTGTCTTTGGGTTTAGGAATAGTTGGGGGAACGTTATTGTTTACACAATCTTCTAGGGCATTACAGACCATGATAACGCCGGATAGTCCGGTGTTTGGTTATGCACAATATTATTTTAAATATAGGGTCATCGGTTTACCCTTTCAGTTGTTGAATAGTTGTTATTATAGTGTATGTCGTGGTAAGATGGATATCAATATAGCAGTAAAAATCAATATTTTTGCTCAATTGGTTAATATAGTGTTAGATCCCTTGTTTATGATACGATATGGTATACGTGGGGTTGCCATTGCGAGTACGCTTTCTGATGTAGCTGCTACTTTAATGTACACTACGTTATTGATAAAGCAGAAATGTATTTCATTACAATTAACTAGTTTTTTCCATAATACAAAGGTATTGTTAAAACGTGCGTTTTTTGTACAGTTAAAAGATTTATCGTATCAGGGATTATATTTTACGGTAAATCATAAATTATTACTGTTAGACACTATTGGAAAATTATCGGTTGCCCATGTCTTACTTACTAAATATTTATACATCAATAGTATTTTATACTATTCACTTGCATCTGCTGCTACCGTAATATTACCTTATCAGCGTGTCTATAAGCAAGATGTAACTATAACGGCAAAACGATTTATTTATTGGGCGATAAGTAGTTCTCTTATTCAAATAGCAGCATTAACCTTTGGTAAACAAGTATTTTCTTTATTAACGAAGGATGCTATTGTACTACAATATATAATGAAGGTAATTCCTATAATAGGAGTGCTTATACCTTTAAATGCCGTATCTACAGTGTTGGACGGAATATTACAAGGATCTAATCATTATAAAATTCAGTTTATAAATGCGATAACATCTTTTTTAGTAGTAGTAGTAGGTAGTCGTTATTTTACGAATCTTAAACAAATATGGATTACTTTTTCGGTATTGACGTTAGTACGAAGTATTCGTAGTTATAACAAATATAAATCACTTAACAATCCTCATATTTAAATGGTTGAGGAAATTTTTTACAAGCGCATTTAATTTTGTTACTAGGCGTATTTTGTAGTTTACGTAGACAATTATTTTTGCAATTTAATTTTTTGTTATTCATCAATTGTTTTTGTAAGCAAGATTGCGTGTTTTTTTCTAATTCTTGATTTTTTAATTGCAATAGTTGCGTATACGTTTTTTCCATTTGTTTATAGGTATTGTATTTCTTAGTATTAATTTCTGCCTCTAATTGCTGCATCTTACCAAAATGTTCTACACTACCCTTTTCTAGTCCACCTTCTTGGGTTTTGCTATTATTTTCTGCATTATTATGTTCATGATCGGTACTTGCCGGAGCGGTACTTGCATGAACCATTCCTTGTTTTAAGGTAGATGATAATCTACCCCCGCGCTGCTTGCGCGTAAAATGACGTTTTTTTCGTAAACCACCTCTCAATTTCCGAAGCTCTTGTTCTTCTAGTTCTATTTGTTGTAACTGTTTATTAGATGCGTCAAGCTGTTGGTTTAACTGTTCAACATAAGATACAGCTCCACCAATCTGTTTAGAACCTCCGCTTTGTTTGCTAGTAATAAAATGCTGTAATTTTGTGTTATCATTGCGTATTAAGAATAGTTTTTTATATAATTCAGTTCTATAGTCCATGGTTTGTGTAAAGGCTTGTAAATCAATGATAAATGTACCAAACATTTCTTTTATAGCATTTAATTTTTTGTAAAATGCATGTGATTCTACATGTTTATTTTCTATTTTACCTAACAGTATGATCTCATCTAGTATATGATCCGTATGAACAATGATATAAGAAATAAACTTAGCAAATAACTTAACAGCATAATCATGTTCCAATGACATACTTACCTTATGTAATTCTAAACTTGAAATGCATTTCTCTAAAAAGATAGAGGTATGTTTGTGGAATGTATCAACTGCTTCATTTTCTAGGGTAGTTAGATTACTTTGTAGTTTGGTTGAACCATCAAGATAATTGCTTATTTCTTTTTCAAAATGTTCTTTTTGTATAGTATGTTCACTTTTAATAAATTCTTTTATTTGATGTAAATATGTCGTCCAAATTCCGTCTGAGTGTAAAAGCTTATTCATTAGTGTAATGGAATGATGCATTGGTGGTTGAGCATCCTCGGTATGTAAATTAGCATATAATGCGTGATATTCCTTATTTTTATGGTATATATCTTCTACATAGATATCAATGTATTGGGTTAAATAAACCCACGGATTACAATTTTCCTTATTATGAGTTTGGTATTCTCTATATAAGGATTCTATTACTTTATTTTGTAATTCTTTTTCGTCCGGATCTGATGATAGTTTTGTAAGAAAATCTTTATGTTTACGTTTAAAATCAATGGGTATATGCCTTTTTACAGCATGTCTGTTATCATATTTATTTCCTAGATTAAAATAACTCTCTACTAATGTAAGTACAAAAGATTTATGTGTATGAACTATTTTATAATATTCATCTTCTATATCTTTTTTCATATGTAATCGTTTTGCTAATTCTAAAAAGGGGCATAAGGGTGTAAATACGATAGACATTAAATCTGTAAAATATTCTTCTTTGTTTGCTGGGGCTAGATGATTGCCTATATCTATTTCGTGCAATGCTTGATATTTATGTTGTGTTTTCATACTTATTTCAGCGCTTTCTCGAATTCCTTTTTTTAATAATTCTATTATATCTTGGTCGCTAGATGTAGTTTTTCCCTCTTTTAAATGTTTAAATATAGATATCATAGTTTCTTGAACCTCTTTGGTACTGTTATCAGTAGATAATGTTTCAAATATACGAATGGTCTTATGTACTAATTTTGATCCGGGATGATGTATTGGTTCTGATTTGCGTTTTTGTTGTTTAGTCTTCTCATCGTGAAATTCATGAAACAATTCTTCAAATACTTTCACCATAGGTAATGAACATTCTTTGGTTTTACTGTTATAACATAATCCATCATGTGTATACTGTCTAAGAATATCTGTTTCTGTTAATGTAAGTGCTGTATTTGCAAGTTGATTTAATTTTTCAGTTAACTTATGGGGTATGTGACTAGATGCAACAACATGTGTTTTTTCCAAACTACTATTATGGTGTTTTATTTTAGTAGTTGCATAGCGCGCAACTTCCTTTAAAGAGTCATGACTTTGATCGTTTCCCTTTTCACCTCCTTTTTGACTAGTTTTTTCATTTAATAATGCATTTACCTTTTCAATAAGCTCATTATGGGTATTAGGAGGTAAATTTTTTATTAACTTTTTTAGATTCTTATTTCTCAATACATAGGCAGTTGTACCGGGTGTATGATTTTTACTAAGTAAATCTTCAATTTCATTTACAATGTTAGTATCATTACTAGTGTTAGAACTAGGTTCACTTTCTAGAACAGCGACATGACTACTTTGTTCTACGTTTGTCACAACTCTCTCGCCGGTTGCTTTTAGTTGCTCGAATTGCGCTTGTTTGAGTGTACTTTGTTTATCGGATAGTTTTTGTTTAAGCTTTATAATTTCTTTCGTATCTTCTTGACCTTTATTCAACTTGGCTTTTTCTAACTCCAACATAGTAGCTTTAACGTCTTTATGGGCATCATTTATCGCATCCTGACGCGCTAGTGACGCTGCCTTGTCGGCTACTTTAGCTTTTTGTTTAGTGGCAAATGCTTCACGTTCTTCTATCATCTTTCTCGCACTCTCCGCCATTTTTTCTTTTTGTGCATTATTTAACTTTGCTGAATCAGACAATTCTTTATTAATATCATCATGAAAATTGGTTCTTGCTTCCATTTTCATAGACTCACTACTCTCGTCGGAACCCAACGTTTCGCGTAAGGTCTTTTGTAGGTCATCTATATATTTTACCTCCGGTTTTGTATGAATCTCCTCCTTTAGTCTGACTATGTGTTCTTGTCTTGCTTTTTGTATCTTGGTCGCCTCGGTCTCCTTCATCATCTTGGTATTTATCGCCGATGCCTTATCCGCCACCGCCGCCGCCGCCGCCGCTGCCGTCGCAACTTCCTTCTCCTTACTTTTCGCACTTGCTAATGCTTCATTCGCTTCATTCTTTCTAGTAAAGGCAACCCCTCTTTCCTTTATATGCTCATCATGCTTAAGTTTTCTGTCTCTCGTCAGATTATTTTTTTTGTCTGCGATGCTTTTCAGGTTATTATATTTTTCATTAATGGTTTTTGTAACACGTGCTATCTCATTATTTTGTTCATTCGTCTTATTTTTTGCTTCTACTGTGCGTTTATCCAATTCCTTCTTTGCCGCTGTTTGGGCCTTGTTTAATTCAGTATACTTATCACTTTTTTTAAAGCTATCCAACCTCTTAGTGTGTGATTGTTTCGCACTGTCTAAGTTTTTTTTTAGTTGTGTTTGGTTGTCTTTAGCTTTTTTGATGCCGTCCTTTAAGTTTTTTTGTTTTGCTAAGAATCTTGTATTAAAGTCTTTTTGCACTTTTCCGGTATAAGGATGTGTTTGCCCGGCATCGCGAAAGCCCTCCTTCTTCAACGCCTCTATTTGTTTAGCAACGTCCAGTGGTTTTGTTGACCTAAATAGGTTTTGCTCTTTTTTTAGTGTGTTTAACTGTTGAACATTGTCTGATGCTTCTTTGGTGGCATTTTCTAATTCCTCGGCCGTGCCCGATGCCCAGTTCTTCTGCGCATTTTTAATGGCTTTCGTTGAAGTTTCATGGTCTTGTTTTGCTTTTTTTAAGTCCCTGTCAGTGGACATTTTAAATGTGTCATTATCTCTGATTTCTTTCGTCTTATTTGATATTTCCTCTTCTAATTGCTCTTGATGTAACTGTAATATTTTTTTGTCTCCCGACATCATACTCTCGTGTTTCTCTTGCGCCTCTTTCGCCGCCGTTGTCGCTTCGGCTGTCGCTTGCTCCGCAGAATTCGCCGTCGCTTGCGCTTCCGCTGCCGCTTTGGCTGCCGCTTTGGCTTCCGCTTCCGCGGACGCGACCGCTTCCGCGGAAGCGACCTCTTGCGCCGCAGATTCCGCCACTGTCGCTTCCTGGACGGGTTGCGCCACTGTCGCTTCCTGGACGGGTTGCGTCGCCTTTTGCACCGCTCCCTCTTCCACCACTGTCGCTTTCGCCACTGTCGCTTCCGCCACTGTCGCTTGCGCCGCCGCCCCTTGCGCCTCTGGCGCTTTGAAATCACGTTTTAACTCCCCAGTATTTTCATTTATCATGGTTGCTGGTAAATGTTCCTTATTGGCATTATTAACTTTTTCCATAATGGCAGCATGATCCGTTTTTACCATAGATGGATTAT
>CESB01145837.1_pt1 | contig 15367 bp, 3 predicted proteins | sample 531071 | NCBI WGS metagenome assembly CESB01 (sample SAMEA2621259, study PRJEB7988) | marine metagenome | biome: marine biome (ENVO:00000447); feature: surface water layer (ENVO:00002042); material: "saline water (ENVO:00002010), including plankton (ENVO:xxxxxxxx)" | depth 5 m | reverse complement strand
TCTACAAAATTACCTGCGTTTGCTATTCTAAATTGATCTGTTACTACGGCGGGCATATTAATAGTTTTTTAGATATTTATACAAGATTATTAAATTCATTATTTTTCTGGCAATATTGCACCAGTTTGTTCGAATGTATTCTGACCACCAGTTCTTTTTATCGTTGGAAATGTTGATATTCCACTGGATGTCACAGTAAGACCCGTAACCCCAATTGATATTGGATTAGATCCTCTTACAAAATCGAATACTTTACCAACAGAATACTTTCCAACTGGTTGTGAAAGAGATCCTGTAGATGATATCCCTGCATGCGTGGAATCTGAATGAATGAAACATGTCATTACTCCAACACCACTACCTTTGTTTTCAAATGTGCCAACGATGTATACATTGTCAACAAAGGTGCTTCCAATACCAACAGTGCCGATGCCCGATTGTTGCATCGATGTGACTCCAGAACCAACACGAGTGTCAAAAATATAAATTGGTTTACCAACAGCTATTGGATTAAAGGTAGATGTATCATCACTCTTAATGGTAAACTTGATTCCCAACTTAGAAGATAATGATGTAGTTCCAATTCCAGTAATTCTTCCAGTGCTACTCTGAATGGTTATATTACTACCAGCAGATGGTGCGATAGTTTCTCTTGTGTTAGTGTAATTTACAGGAGATGATATTAAAACATTAGGTGCAGAAGTATATCCTAAACCAGGATTATCCACAGTTATTTTTTCAACATGTCCATTGACTATTGTTGCAGTTGCTGTAGCAGTGGTTCCTACACCAACAATTGGATTACTTTGTTCAATTGTACCTGAATTAGCACTTATTATTGCTGGAGGTGCTGCGATAGAAACCACGGCAGATACATAACCAAATCCTGTTTCACCAACACTAATTGCACTGACAGTACCTGCAGCAGAAACAGTAGCTGTTGCCGAAGCATTCTCAAAATTAGTTGAGTTTTTATTTATAATGTCGAATGCAAAGTCTTCATTACCAGGATCTAAATCTTCATAATTAAATAAATCTGCGTTATCAACGAATACTTCTGTAGTCGTAATTCCAACATCTCCAATTATTTTTGCAGCAGGTGTAATTCTAGGTTCGATACTTACCCTAGTTTTAGGAACCAATGTTCTGTTAATAATTTTGTCTTCTTTTTGTTTTAATAATGTTAATGATCTGAATACATCTTCATTTATACCTTGATTTCGATATATGGTTGTTTCTAATGTCTTAGACGTATCTAAATTAACCACTGTTCTCTTATCCTGTTCTTTTATTGAATTGGTAGATCCGATTCCAACACCAACTATCTGAACGTCATCACCAGGTTCTATGGTCAATTTTTCCTTAAGATTAACTAGAGAGTCTTCACCACTAGTGCCTTTGTAAAATAAGATAGTTATATCATCCTCTGGTATTGGTGCTTCAACGAAATTAATAATAGTTCCACCAATGATATTATAGGATTCTTGAGGTTTCTGTATAACACCATTTGCAACAACTAAAAATATATTCTCAATGTTAACAGAGGAATTGATCGTTAATGGATCAAGTTCCACACTAACTAATTGATTATTAACTTTTATTTGGAAACTAGTTTTCTCACCATCTTGTTGATTTTTAATTGAGTCAATATAATCAAAATCACCAAATTGCCATAAAGCAAAATTATCGGAGAATGTTTTTTCTATTGTTAAAGTAGATCTTTCTTCTACCTGACTTAATCCTTTTGCAGTTACTAATCCAACAGCTTCTACAACATCACCTTCTTTAAATGCAAATCCATTATTTATGATTTCATATTCAGAAACCTCAAATAGTGTTGATCCAATTCCTGCAAGAGGTGTAACAATAGCTGTAACTTTTAAATCAATTCCTGTATCAGTTGTATTACCTATTCCACGTCTTGATACACCTCTAACAGATAGGTTACTGTATGATGGTTCTGACACAAATACTCTTGGATCTTTGTAATCTGTTCCAATACCTGTAATGTTAAATGCCAATGATCCACCAGCACCAACAAGTGGAGTTGCAGTAATTACTGCTCCACTACCAACATTCGCACCAACATCAACACTAAACAGGTCATCTGTAAGTTTGGTTACCTCTGTGCTTATACCTGAAACAGGATCTGTTGATCTTGGATATTGGTGAATTGTTTGGAAATCATCCTTTGAGCATGAGAAATATAAACTACCATCTGCGATTGTTACAGTATTACCATTAGATAATCCATGATTTGGAACGGTTAATTGTAAAATTCCTGTTACTGGATCATAATCAGCATCAGTGGGTGTTTTATTTCCAGATATAGCATTTGTATCTGCAGTTATAAACTTGTGTTCATATCCAAGATCATATACAGTAACTCCAATAGAAACAATATTATTATAACCAGAACCAAAACTTAAATTAGGTTCGAATGGATATGCATCACCAGAGTTTTGATATGCGTAAGATATAGTGCTTGTTCCAACATTCACTCCAAAAACATTAGTAGCTGATATAGAAACTACCTCATATTCATTTTTTCTTAGAGTAAGACTTGGTGTAAAGTTTATACTATCTAATAAAACAAAATCATCTGAATTTATAAATGGATGTTCTTTTTCAGTTTTAAATGTCATGATACCAGTTAAGTTATCATAATTTGCACTTTGAATTCCTAAATTACTTCCACTATATGCAGTTCCGACAATACTTGTTATGGTTCCATCTGCATCAGTAAGTGCCTTAACTCTCGCACCGACTAGAGGAGCATATCCTAAACCATTGTTAGTATTTCCTATAGATATGGGAATACCACCTCTTGGTAGTTCATTGGTGTTAATATTATTAGAAGTAAATACAGTTCCGTCAGCAGAAGTAATTCCTGTGAAGATTACAGTTGATACACCTGTAGCACCAGATCCACTTTCGACAATCTTAAAGTTCTTATTTGGGTTAAAATCTGTGGATGGTGATTGGAATAATCCGTTTACAAATAATATTCCACTCCCTCCAGTGGTTCCTATACCTATTGTATTTGCACCACCAACTTTGAGTGTAAAACTTGATTGTATACCAGTAAATTGATCTGATACATCATCATAAATTGTATTAGAATCATAATTATTTCTAAAATAAACTCTTCCAGAGAAGTCTGAAGTAGGAATGTCTAAATCATTTAAAGTTTTTGTTTTAGTAACATCTCCTCTTGGTGGTTGAGTGAAGAATAATTTTTGTCCAACAATATTATATGAACCTCTAAACCTTGTAACTGTTGTTCCATCACTATGTGTTGATGCTGCACTTCCTACAAAACCTCTTTTAACTTTTACTGATTTAAATGTTCCTGAAGTACCAACAGCACCACCACCAGTGGTTGCAAATCCAACTACGTTAACTTCTAAAAATTCATTATCTATTTTTAAAATATCATTTGTTGATATTGTAGTTATTCCACTTAAATGAATTATGTCTGTGGTTACTCCTATTGATCCTGCATTAGTATCTAAAGTATGTGTAACATCACTTCTTATCAATGGATATTGAGCTACATTATCAACAGATATTAAACTTTTCTCATTTCCATTCACCATATTTAATTCATGAGCATTTCCTTCACCCAGACTTACAAAGGTAACTGCTGTTCCTGTTTTTGTAGTTGATATAAAGAAAGAATCCTTAGTTGAATTAACTACAAAGACTCTATCTGGTAAAGTATGAATACCAACTCCACTTAACTTGTATTGCAATGCGGTAGATCCTATTCCAACAAAAGTAGATTTAGGAACGTAAGATAATTCCTCATCATCTCTAAAGAAGTGATTTGGTATATTAAATTGACCAGTAGTTGATATAAATTTGCTACTATCTGTAGGATCAAATATTTTTCCAAAAATTGGTACAGAATTAACTTTTGGAGTGAATTCTAACTTGTTAATTCTATTTCCAGTAATGGAGTTATATAATTGCACTGAATTATTTTCAGAAATTACACCATAGGTTAATGCTTGTGGTGTATTTACTATATCTACTTCTTTGTAAATTGAGTGATTTAATGCAACTACTGTTGATACACCAGACACATTGTCAGGGAAAAACTGAAGTTTAAATTTATTTCCTGAAAGAGTTGCACCAAAAGTTCCCAATCCTAATGATGGATCATATTCTGATGTATAATCTTTTGAGATTGATAATGATCCAGATTGTTGTGCGTAAGCATCAATACCATCATGTAAGAATAATACTTCATGGATAGCTTTCGATGCTCCTATACTTACCTCTACAACTGATTTTGCAGCATTAAATAGTAAAGAATTGAGTGTAATAAAAGTACAGATACCAATATTAGTGCTTGATGAAACTCCAGAATAGATTGAAAATCTTTCTGATTCATCTTCTTGCCCCACGGACTTAAATCTAAAGGTTTCATTTGCAGTACCTGTAGTTCCTATACCAACAACTTTTGACTTTAACTTTACCGTATTTCCACCAATATTTTCATATTTTAAAATTAAATTCGAACCAGAAATTACTGATGTAATAATTCCTAATCTGTTTAATGAAAGACTGTTATCATCAGTATTAATATATTTTTCAGTTATAAAAGTATCTGTTCCTGTATGAGACACATAACTTTCTACTAAATTCATTTCATCAGTAGCTATATCAATAACATGTATTGTTGCGTATAAAGACTCAAATTTACTTTTATCAACACTTAAAATATCAGTTGTTATTCCTGATGAACATAGTTGATTTCTAGAATTTAAATTTATAGGACCGATGGAAGTTGTTCCAATACCGATAGATTCTGTATTAAATTCTGATGTGAATAATTTAACATCATAATCAACATCATTAAGTGCATCTGGATTTGTTGATGGTGCGAATCTTAAACTATCTATTTCACGATTTTTATCTTCATGTATGCTATAGTTGACAAACTCCTTATTAATATCATTAACTTGTCCATCTCCAGAATTAAGCAGATTTGATTTCTGAACTAATACATTTTTAGTTCCATTACCCAATAAAACTAAATCTGATATCTCGATTTTGTTAAAGTTCGTACCACTAGTGCTTCTTGTTACCGATAAGATACTATTGAAAAATTCACTTCCAGATTCCGTTGGATACTGAAGTAGATCTATAAATTGATTAGGATCACCTTGCAAGTTACTAAATTCAGCACTGATGTCATCCATAATTAAAACATCATTTGTATTGCAACTAATATAATCTGATAATCTTATATTTTCGAATAATATAAATTTACCAGCACCATCAACAACATTAACATCTTTTACCATGTCAACTCTAGTTACTGCATCAACTCTTTTTTGATCAGTTAAATCAACTATTACAGTTATATCCTCTGATGCGGTTATACTCGCATCAGACGTAGATGATATTCCAGTATCCGCAAAATTCTTCATACCACTTGTATGGAGTAAATTGTTGACTGGTGTCTCTAACTCTTTCCATTCTATTGGACTCTGAACTGAATATGACATATTTTGATAATAGTCATTATCAGGTATTACCTGAAAATCTTCATCAAGTTTTCCTATATTATCACTCCATCCCATTCCTTTAAGTGTAGAGAAATCAGTTTTTAATCTACCTTTATTTTCGATTACTTTAGATATTGTGCATTGACTTCCAGAGGTTTTTCCTGTTACGATATCCTCTGCCTTTAATGTTTCAGTTGCAAAAATCTTTAGTTGTCCGTTAAGAACTCTTGTTATCTCAAACTGACCATCAATATCAAAATTATCTCTAGAAATATTTACTTCTTCTTTAAAAAATTCAGATTGGTTTTGAGTTGGTACAAAACTAGGATAATCACTTTCATTAATTATACTTGCAAAAATAAATTCTCCAACTAATTCTGTTACTGCAACTCCTGTGTTTACAAAATTTGTTTCAGTTTGACTAAGATCAATTGTGACTTCATCTTCACCACCAACATCTTTAACATACTTCGATACTTCTAATAATTTGTATCCATAATCTTTTGAGTTAAATCCAGATCCAGCTGTACCAACTTTTTTTATACCCTCAACGAAAACTTTATTACCTGGTACAAATGCTGGAGAATCAGTAGGGAATTTTTGTATTCTACATGTATATGCTGTTCCAGGTTGAGAATTAGATATCACACTGTTTATTGTAATACCATTTGTATTATTAACTGCCCTAATCAAAACTGGATTTGCTGGAAGTCCTTTTGGTGTCTCAACAATGTTAATAGAAGCAACACTGTTTTCCAACATCACTGGTTCTAAAAATCCACTTCTTATTTCCTGATTAGTATTTGTATCTACAATTATGATGTTTGGTGGTTCGATATAGAAATTTCCACCATTTGTTACAGTAACAATACCTAAAGTCTTTGTATTTTTAATATCTAAAGTTGGAGATATAAGACTTTCTGGTTGTAGTGTTTTATCTGATGAATACTCAAAACCCTCATTAATAATTCTAACTTGTTCTACATTTCCTATAGAATTTGATAATGCAACGATAACAGCACCTGTACCTGTAGTGGTTCCTGCAATACCAACAAAATTAGGAAGTTTTTTATAATTAGATCCTCCAGAAATAATTTTTAGATCATAAATTGAACCTGTTGTTGTTTTTGAGTTAGTTGTATAAGATAATTGCTCACAATCTGCTGCGTTGTAAGATAATTTTTCTGGAACATTACCTATGAATAAATTAAAACTAGTGTCACTAGTTTTAGTAATCTGATATGATCCATTATATTCACTGTCTACAAAAGAAATTTTTGAATAGTTTTGTACTTCGGTATCAGTTGTACTAATTGTTCCAAATTTTTCTAAGTTATAATATAAAACACTTGGTATACTAGTTCCATATCCTATTGTCAATGCAGCTCCAACAGATCCATTACTTCCAGAAGTTGAGATACTGAATATACTTGTGCTCGAATCAGTTACAAAATTGTACTTATAATCTTCATCAAAATATAACTTAAAATCATATTCAGATAAAGAAGAATCCGAAAGATCAAAAACTAAATTATTATTTTTAACAGATTTAATTTCAGGGTTTATTAAAGATATTAATTGTGTATTTCCACCTGTAGATGCAATTCCAACTACGTTTGGAATTTGCTTTAGAGAATCTGTTTTAGTATCAGATAATTTTATATTGTTATCATCAAGTTTGTATATAAAATAATTTTTATTTTCTAATCCCTCTGGTAAAATATCAGCAGTATATTTTATTTTATCTCCAGTCACAAGTTTGTGATTATCAATATTAATTGAATTTGTTAGTGTGTTTATACCTAAAGAAGTGAATCCTAAAGAATTAAACAAAACATGACCTGTAACACTATCTCTAGTAACCCGAACAGAAGTTGACGTTCCAATTCCAACAGATAATGAAGGTGATACATTTAATGATATTTGATCACCAGTTTCTAATTCATGTGATTCACCTGTTGTTACTGTAGTTTTTATTTCATCTATTGTGGATGTTACTTGATTAAAAGTAGTTTCTAAAGAATACTTATCTCTTCTTATTTCAATAACAGATGGAATAGATATGAAACTAATTTCATCAGAATTTATTTCAGTTTTAATTCCAATGGAATTAATATTTTTGTTAACAACATATACATCTTCTGGTAAATTAAAAGATGAAGCACCATTATTATTTGATACTGGTAAATTTTCACCAACGACACCAGTAGGTGTACTGAATTTAACTTTTTGATTTGTCTTAAATGGATGATTCTCAATATAAATTTGTTTTACTGGAATATTTCTTGTAATATCTTGACCTGCAAATGGGAATGAAACTTGCCTTTCATCACCAACAGAGGTTCCTATTCCTACAGATTCAGATGGATTAAAGAATATTTTTTCATTTACTTGAGATTCAAATGATGATAATGATTTATCAATTGTTAGTTTATTTGTTAAGTAATATACAGTGGATCCTTCAGGGTGTTGGATTGTATGAATATTATCAGTGGTCGTTTCTCTCTCTACAGTTAAAATATTTAAATCTCTATAGATGTTTAAAATTCTTAATGTCTCTGTTCCAATGCCGATACTACTACCAGCTGAAATTATTGTTGGTATATCAGATACAAATATTTCTGTTGTGAAACCAGCTGCTGGTGCTCCTGTTATAGTTGAAAGTGTAGCAACAGAGAAAGTTGTTACACCAACTTTAAACGTACCATTTAACTCTGATAAGTCTGTAGATAAACCTGATATATTTACAAAATCATTTGTTTGTAAATTATGTGATGTTGGTGTAAAGAAATTTATTTCATTTTCAGACCATGTAGCAACAGAGTTGGGTATTGATGTTACTTCTGCAGTTATGGATGATATAAATTTTCCATTAACATTAGAAATTAAAGATATTAGTCCATTACCATTAGTACCTGTATTATCAAAATTTAAAAACTCATCTACCTTGTAACCTGTACCTGAACTTACAATTTTAAATCCTGTAACTGATCCAGATGATACTGATTCTATCTCTATTTTTTGATCTTCTATTTCACTTGTCTCAACAATAAAATCATTATTTGCAAATCTATCTGCTACTTTATACGGAAGGGTATTTCTCAATAGTTTATTAGAATCATAATCAAAATTACTTTGATTAATGGTAGTAAAATTATCCTCTATTAAGTTAGATCTATATGATTTACCAATAAAATATGGAAATTCAGGAATATTTGAGTTACCTATAACGGCATGGTATACGTAAGCTCCATTTGGAAATTCATTTGTTCTCTCAAATCTACCGTTAAATTCATCTAAATCACCTTCAGGATCCCCGAATCTATAATCCTCAATAAAAAATCCATCGTCAAAACCTTGTGGTCTATCAGAAATATTATTTGAGTCTTTAATATATCCTGAAACTAATTTTTTAACAACTGCATTTGAAAGATCAGTATCAGTACTCTGAGGATTTTCATAAGCAAAAGGTCCGTATATTGGATTTCCATCATATGCCCATCCTATAATTCCCGATCTTTCCGATGAATTATCCTTAAATACAGATATATCATATCCTGTTACAGAATATTTTAATTTATTTTCGGAATTTTCTAATAACTGATAATTATTTTCTTCACTATGTTTATTAACTGTCAACGATCTTACTTCAGAATCTAAAAATGAATTTTTACCAGCAGATTTAACATTAATTACTGTATCTGTAGAATAACCAATACCTGGATTTACAATTACTACGTTCTTTATTACAGAATCAGTTCCACTTGCATTAAGACCTATCACTGGTCTTAATTTAGCACCAGCACCAGCACCAGTTGGATCTATAACCTCAAGGTCTGGTACTGAATAATATTCCTGACCAAAGAATTCAGTTCTAATTCCAACAATTTGTCCATTTGCTACTATTGGTTTAAGTGCTGCAAATTTTCCAGTTTTTACTGATATTATTGGTTTTCTATGATTATTAATGATGGTTGATCCATATCCCGTTCCACTCTCATAGAGATATGAATCAATTATACTTCCTCTAACTTTTGGTGTAAGTTCGATACTTATAGGTATACCATCGACAACATCTGATGACCCAACACTAACAAATTCTGCAAAAGCTTTTATATCAGGATACTTAAATGTTTGATTTCCAACTCCAGTGGAATTTAATGTAACAAAATTACTTCTATCAAAATTAGAAGTTGTTTTTCCATCAAATCCAGCATCTGCCAATCTGAATGAATTATCATCTACTTTAAGGATATAATATTTTTTACTAATGTTTAATCCAGATATAGGACTTCCTGCATGTTCATATTCCACCAATTCTCCACTATTAAATCCATGGTTAACAAAATTTATTGTATCACTAGATGTTGATATACCAGTTGGTTTAACAAATAATTTTCTATTTGTATAATTATCACCACTATTAAATACTCTAACATCTATTAATGTATTTCTCCCACCTACTTTAAATAAATGATTACCTACACCGTTACTATTGTCAAATGTGATGGTATTAATTCCAGCTTCTAGATTATCCTTAGTTTCATATATTCTAATTGTATTAGAACTTATATATTCTGCAAAATATTCAGCATTATCAACTAATAAAGATGTGTTTACACCAACCTTAATATCTAAAGGAGTATTAGATCCAGACTGATATATTATTGGTTGACCAGTGTCGAACTGATGATCTTTAAGAAATACAATTCTTCCAAAACTAGATTCTGCAAGAGAACTTGTGTTTATACCACCACCTGCGGTTGATGGACTCGCATTAAAGAACTCCTCTCTAAATCTTTTAGCAATAACAGGTTCTAGAACACAACCAGATCCATTTCCACCTGTAACACCAATTGATATAACCTTATCAATATCAAAATTTTGAGGATCTACAAATATATCTTCTACTTTACCTTTTACAACGGGTTGAACTAAAGCAGTTGTTCCAATACCAGTTGATATTGTTATATTTGGTAAATTGATTACATCAAAATTATCACCACCATTTAAAATATTAACTTCACTTAATGGTCCAAAAAATATTTTGTCAGTTGATTTATAATTGGTTATCTCAACACCATTAATTAACATTCCAACTGAACCAACAGGAGTTGAATTGTCTATTCTAAACGTTTCCAATCCTGTTTCATATGGTGGTGCGGATGTTTCTTGTTTTAACGGGAATTTTTTAATTAATTTTTGTGCACCTATTACCTCAGAACTTTGAGAGGATAATATAAATTTATGAATTCCATCATTAGAACTTCTTGAAAAGGCAAGTTTTTGTTCATCATCAATACCACCTGATGATGTATATAACTCAATTATTCTAGGATTACCATCTGAGTTTTTAAATACCTTTACAAAATAAGAACCTGCAGTCAAACCAACAAGGGAATCTCCATCAGAAATGCTATAGTCAACCTCATCCCCAGTTCTAAATGGAACATCGACATCAAACTGAATTTGAGTGAATTGCTTATCCTCTAATTCACCAATAAGATTTCCGTTACCACCCGCTATATTAAGGATTATACTCTTTATTGATATATCAATTTGTTTAGAAAATTGAGAATTTGTTCCTGAAAGAAAAGATGGTAATGAATTAGATGCAACATAAGCATCATTTTCTGTCGTATAGACATTTATAACATCTGAAATAAATGAATTATTACCATATTCTATTGGTGCTCCTGAGCTACTTGGTTTACTTAATTTTTTTCTTATCTTATAACTTGTTCCACTTTGTTCGGTAAATGATGAATCATTTAATGAAATTCTAGTACTATCAGAAAGAACTGTTATATCATTCACATATGGAGTTCCAGATGGTATAATCTCATTAGTATCTTTATTAACTATCTCAACAAAATCACCTTTTTTTAAACTTGATCTATCAACTACACTTTTTACTGTAAATTGACTACTTGATAATACTTGTTCTATAAAATAAGATGAACTAGTATTATAAATCCATGAGTTACAAAATACCTCTTTAAAGGATTTATTTAATGTAGGATTTTCTACCTTATCACCAACACTTTTTATAGAAATTATTTCTCCTTCATCTACATCTATATTTCCTTCTTGCTCAAATTTAGATAAAACACCAGTAAGTCTCAAGACAACTTTTTTATCTAAATCTCCATCCTCAAATCCAAAATATGTTATATCAGATCTGACATTATCAATGGGATTTATAGTATCTGTAATGCCTGTGCATCCTATAAATTGGTTTACAGTCTTATCAATATAAGTGATTGTATTGACACCCGATATCACCTTTCCAGAGGTTGAGAATCCTATGGTAGAGTCAACGGTTAAAATACTAGCACCAATTGCCACTGATTCTATTGCTTTTGTATTTGGTACAACTATAAAATCATTTTTAACATCTGATGTCTCATCATAACCTACAAATAAACCTATTTTATAGTAAGTTGTTAATCCAACTGCACCAATTCCTGTTCTCTCAAATGGTTCAACTTCTGATATTGATGCATTTATACTAGAATCTAAATCACTTCTAAAAAGTGTTTGTCCAGTAAGACCCTTTAATAAATTTTGACCTTTAAGTTTTATTGGATCTCCAGATATTAATTCAGCAATACAAATTCTTCTTCTAACATAATTTGCAAAAGATGGTTTAATTAATCTTTCTTCCAAATTTAATACTTTAGGAGTTACACCATATAAAACATTAAATAAGATTCTAAAAGACTCCTCTGTTCCCTTTGTTTGATATAGTGATCTTGCTTCACCTATGAATGTACCAACGTCTAGTTGAGATTGGAATGAAGTACTCTCTAAACCTGGTAAAAAAGTACTCTTAAATTTTTTATAAAATTCTTTTAAAAATAGAGTACTTAAATTTTGGATAGAAGATGATTCTTCATGTTCCGATGCAAGTGAAGTATTAAAAACTAAATCTTCTTTATTATTATCTGAATGGTAACTAGTAATACCACTAAAACCACGTTGACAACCCGTAAAAGTATTAGTTGTAATTCCAGTATAAGTTATTATTTCATCATCAATTTTTAAAAGTCCATAAGTGCTTGGAAATCCTTTAGTACTACTGACATTTATTATATTATCTCCTATGGTAGTGATACCAGTGGTTGTAGTAGAATCAACAACCATTTCTGGTGTTAAATTATTTACATCCAAATATTGATCTAAATTATATCCAATATTAGCAGGACCACTTTGGTATTCCTGAGAAATATAATATTGTTTTAAAAAATCAACAGAAAGAGGACTCTCTTCCCTTATAAATTGAGGAAGTTGATTAGATAGTACATCTTGTATTTTTACTTTACTTACAATCCCTGTTTGTATCATGTTCTAATTATTTGACCGTTTGGGTAACTTGATGAATAAAAATCTCTAGTAAATTGTACTCCAGAAACTTCATCTCCTGATGATATTACATCCCTAACCATATTTATTGTGCTATTTGAGACACTCAAAGAAACATACAAATCTTTTAATCCAACAATATCATTCGATCTTGGAAAAGCTTGGATTTCTATAATATTATCTGGTTTAATCGTACTTTGAATATTGACTGTAGATAAATTTACCTCACCTTTTTCATAATCTACAGATCCTGCGTTAGATACCACATTTTGAATTGACCCATCCTCTAATATTTTAATTATTTTTAAAATTCCATTTTTTAAATCGGAATTTGGAACATCTGAAAGATATAAAAGTGAAGGTTCTCCAAAAATTGTAAATCCAGTTGATTTTACATTAAATCCTGCTGGATCCACATAAAATTTATTTCCAAAACACAATTCATACTGTGCAAATTGATTTATAGATGCTTTCAAGTTTCTTCTCATACGAACTTTGGTAATATTTGAAGTAATTGCCTGATCTGTTCCGTCAATTACGTTAAGCACTTTACTATATTTTAATCTACCACCAAATTTATTTAAATTTATCGATTTTGAGTATAATTCTAATGAATTTATAACATTTGTCTTTAATGTATCTGCTGCATTCGTAAAAGAACTGTTATAATACACATTTGAGTCAAGTTCGACGTATAATAATTTTAAATCTATGATTTTTTGATTTATTCCAGATATTGTATACTGTTTTAACTTAGATAATATTTGATTTTTCGAAAAATCAGAGACTAAATCACCATTTTTTGGTTTTATACTGATTGCCACGGTTCCAAACTCTGGAGGATCAAGTTCTTCACCACCAATTACGGAAACAGACTCAGTATTAGGGTAAATTTTCTTAATTATTGCCTCGTAATCTCTTGCAGTCACTGCTCTATTCTGAGATGAGTAAATTAAAGGTGAAAAATACTTAACGGAGTCAACTGATTCGATTTCTCCTCCATTTTGAGCCTTTACAATCGTATTAATTGTTGGAATATCATTTAAAGATTGTAAATTATTGTTAGATGTTATTCTTCCTGAGAAAGTAAACCTTTGTGCACCATTTCCATCTTCACCATCAGTAGTAATATACTTTACTCTTATACGATCACCATCTTGACCTGCATCAGTTCCTAATTTTTTACCAAAATACCCATCTCCAAACTTTAATTCGTATCTTTCATCCTGAACTTCTTTAATTAAGAATATTTTTGAGGATGAATTGACACTTACAATGTCATCAACTAAGGTATATTGTGTTCCATCAAGATTATCAGTCTCATTTCTAACATAAACCGCAATTTTGGATGTGTCGATGAAAGAATTATCTAAAATAAACCTTTGATCGAGAGATCCATCGAAGACAAACTCTTTTTCAAGGTAAGTTCCTTGGAAGACATTGATATTTTCGAATCTTGCAATTCTTGTATTTAAATCATCTGGGTTACTTGTTGTCGTAACACTAATCGGTTCTACTATTGCGAAAGTATATGACTCATTATTTGCATCACCAGTGCACACTACGCCTGGTTCTAAGGTGACTGAGGTTGCATTACTCTTAATTACTGCATCAAACGATATTTGTGCGTTGGCTGCCGTTCTAGAACGGGGTGTGTAACCTATATTTCCTGCTAAAGATACAACATTTTCTCTTAAAGTTGCAGAATCCAAGAAAGATTCATTCACAATCATATTTGAGTTAAATGCTGTGATATATGTATTGTATGCAAGTGTGTCAATTAACACCGAAAAGTTCGAACCATCAAAATCAAAGTCCGTAAAATTGGAATTTGCACGAAGATAGTCCTTAATTGACGTTTTTATCTGATCAAAATCCAGATTTGTAAAATTTGAGAAAGGCATATTACCTAGTTGCCTCTAATATAAATGTATATTCTTGAGATGGGAACTCTTGACCAACAATATCATAAATTACTGTGACCTCAAACTCATTTTGATCTGGTCTAGGATCAACTTCAACCCTTACATTATCAACTCTTGCTTCATAATTATTAATTGCGGACAAAATTTGATCCTCAATTAGACTGGCAGTACCAACATCTACAAAATCAAAGAGACTTCTGTACACATCTGACCCAAAATCAACATTAAAGAATTTTTCGGTTGGTATAGTCTCAACAATATTACGTACAGATCTACGAATTGCATTCTCATTTTTGAGAATTGGTAGATCTTTTGTGATTGGGTGGGGTTGAAACGATAAACTTATATCTTTAAACGCTTTTGAAACCCGTTTAATTGCCATGAACCAAGTTTTATATTTATTTATACCGTTTTTTTAACAATATTATCCGAGTTCTGGTTCGATATTGATATTTATGTTCCCATCTTCTAAATTTGCGGTGTTTCCTGCTCCAATATTGGTGTCAACTGACCTTTCTTTCGATGTTTTCCAAAAATAATTGTCTTCTGAACCTAATC
>CESB01026575.1_pt1 | contig 15382 bp, 22 predicted proteins | sample 531071 | NCBI WGS metagenome assembly CESB01 (sample SAMEA2621259, study PRJEB7988) | marine metagenome | biome: marine biome (ENVO:00000447); feature: surface water layer (ENVO:00002042); material: "saline water (ENVO:00002010), including plankton (ENVO:xxxxxxxx)" | depth 5 m | reverse complement strand
AATTTTTTTCAACTGTTTATAATCTTCGGTTAGTGGGTTTTTTAATTTATTTATCATTTGAATGGGTACCCTATATTCCAACACACTAAAGAGTGTCGTATTCCTTTTGTTACTGGCTTAACCCTATGCCAAACAAAAGAAGGAAAAATAATTACGCTACCTTTTTGCCTTATTTCTTCACATATTCTTGGTTGTGAACCTTCGTCTGTATTTCTAAAATCAAACTCTAAATCTCCACCTTCATATTCTTCAGGGTTAGTAAGTGATACAGTCATACTAAGTTTTCTTAACTTACCATGTCTATTTGGGTTTTTAGGTTCGTTATAAGGTTCTGCGAATGAATCGCAATGCCAATCATAAAATTGACCTTTTTTATATTCTGTAAACTGACAAGGTTCTGACCAATCCCATTCAAAATTCCAACCAGCACTTTCATTTGCTTGATATATGTAAGGTTGTATTTCGTTATATATCCATCTATCAGACATCCATACCACATCTGACTTTCTTTTCTTTTGAATATTTTTAAGTTGTACTTCTGTAAGTTCGTTTTTATTATTGCTTCCTGTAGTAGCCATTTCTTTATCTTGTTCTTTACCATAGCGTACTATATCATCGCATATTTTTTCTGGTATAGCAGATTTAAAATACCAATAATACCATTTAAGATTCATACTCTTTTCCTATGTTTTTATATTTTTTTATAACAGAAGGAAGTAAAAAATCTTCTATTGCATACGGTTTCTTTTCTATTTTATCTGTTCTAATTGTGTGTAAATCTATATCACCAAAAATAGAATCATCATACCTTACACCCTGTATTTCAAATTGTTTTAAGTTTGTATAAGTATGCTCAAATTTAGGTATATTAAAAAAATCATAAACACTATTAACTGTAGTTTGTGGGTTAGCAATTAACTGGTCGTATGTAATAAACAAATGTTCATAATTTTTTTGTACTAAAGGAATTTGTTTAATAACATTTCCTAAAACACCTGTTTCTGAGTTCATGTAATAATCTGCATCTATTTCAATATTTTCTTTTTTAACTTTAAATGCTTTTAATAACGAAGCTAAACACTCTAAAGGATTTCTATACAAAATTAAAAATTTAATTTTTTTATCAAAATACTTTTCTAATAATTCAAGGTTTCCATCTGAACCCCAATTACATCTATTAATAACATATTTTGTTTTAAATGTTTCAGAATAAGTATAAAAAGTTTTCTTAATAACATTATCTAAAGATTTATTATGAGGAAAATTTTGCTGTTGAGGAATTTCGTTATTAGTTTTTATTAAGTCAAGTTGGTAAATAATCTCAGTGAGAGGACTGTTAGCAGTAAGAGTTACATCTGGGTTCTGATTTAAAATACTACCTAATAAAGTATTACCTGCACGCTGTAAACTAATACAAAAATATAATTCCATTAATAGGTTAAGTTAAATCCAGTCGCCGTCTTTTTTTAACGTGAATACTTTTTTTAAATTCCAAACACTTGATGCAGCAAAATCACCAAATGGGTCATTAACAGCAACAAATCCTGAACCACCCGCACCGACAACTGCAAAAGAAGGAGTTGCGGGACCATAACCACTGCCTCCACCACCTCCGCCTCTATTAGCGGCTGCATCTGTTGCGTGTAAAGCAGAATGGTCGCCACTTCCATATCCTGTTCCACCAGTTCCTCCTGGACCAGGAGCTCCTCCTTTGTCATTAGGAACTGAAAGACCAGTATCACCTGCTGCTCCACCGCCACCATCTGCGTAAGCTATTGTAGAACCTGTAATAGCAGATGGTACACCTTGTCCACCTCTGCCTCCGATAACATTATCAGGGTTTCCTTTTTGACCTGCTTCACCTGCTCCACCGCCTCCTACAGCACAACCATAGTTATGTGTTGGACTTCTAGAACCCCCACCTGGATAACCTTGATTAGCTGTTCCTGCACCTGCAGCGCTTCCGTCAGGTTTATTACCAACACTATACCAAATACCAGAACCTCCGCCTGAGCCTCCATCTTGTCCAAGCTGACTACCGCCAGCAGAACCACTTGGAGTAGTGTAAGCAAACCTATTACCACCGCTTCCGCCTTTAACAGAAACAATAGGTCCAAAACTTGAATCATTTCCTGGTCTCCAATTTCCATTACCACTAGTTGTTCCTGGTCCACCTCCTCCAACTACAACAGGTACTGTTGAGCCTGCAGTAACACTTAATGCTGGTTCTGCGGAAGCTCCGCCACCAGATGCTGCTCCAGGAACTGAGCTACGAAAACCGCCTGCTCCTCCGCCTCCGCCGATTCTTCCTCCTGCTCCACCACCAGCAACTACTAAATATGTTACTGAAGTTGTTTTAGAAGGTACTACATAGTTTGTACTGCTATTAAAAGATGTTACCTTTGCTGAAAAAACTGGTTCGTGGTCTGCTCCAATTAATTGACCTCTTTGATTTCTTGTAATAGACATAATATTAATCCTCGTTCCATTGTAAATTAGTAGCATCCCAAACATAAGGAGTTTCTGTTACTGGGTCAGTAGTATGGTCAAATGTTCTACCTATCCACCTTTGGTTAGCTTCATCCCATGCTGCATTAGCTCTAAGACCGCCTATATCAACTGTATTTGGAAAAGTAACTGGTGCCTGCCAATCATCGTTTGAATCTAAAGACCAAGATGGGAATGGCTGTAAGTCTATAAACTTATCTTTAGTTGCATCGTAGTAATGAATAGTCCCAGCATATTGTTTTCTAAAATTATGATGATAAGAAGTTTGTTTCCAAGCAACGCCATTTTCTGAATATGGGACAATAGACGCTACAAATGTTTCTGCGTCTGCGTGTAAATCGCCACCATTAGCATCTACATCTTCGTTAGATATTACTACTACTCGTATTACTTTGTTATCGCTGTCAAGTTCTGCAAAGTGAGCCATAATTAAATACCTCCTTATGCATCATCTAAGATTTCACCAGATATTGTGTATTCTAAATCACTATTAGCACTAGCTTGTATTCTTAATAAATCTGTTTCATCTAAATAAATTGATGAATTTTTATCAAGAACTATTAAAGTTGAATCTGCTGGTACTGCAACTGTTGAAGCTATATTGTAATAATTAGAACCATTACTGGTTGATGCTTTTATTGTAACATCGGCTGAGTTTGTTCCGTCTATGTTTGCAATAATTATCGTGTTTACTTTATATAATTTATCAGAAGGTACATCTATTACATCTACTAATGAAGTTGTAACTGACCCATTAATTGTGAATGGTAAAATGGATGTTACATTTACTATATTTACTTGTGCCATATTTTTCTCCTATTTTATCCGAATACAATTGCCATGGCAATGGCTTTACCTGTTGAGGTTTTTGTATCAAGTTGGGTTTGTATATTGGAAGTTACTCCATCACTATAATTAATTTCTGTTGCGGTAGCTGTTACTCCGTCTAATATGTTTAGTTCTGCTGCGGTACTAGTAACACCGTCAAGAATATTAAGTTCTGCTGTTGTGCTAGTAACACCGTCAAGAATATTAAGTTCTGCTGTTGTACTAGTAACACCGTCTAAAATGTTTAACTCTGCAGCAGTGCTTGTAACACCATCTAAAATATTAAGTTCTGCTGCTGTGGATGTAACTGTAGTTCCATTGATAGAAATAGCATCTGTTTCAAGAGTACCATTAACATCCATATTTCCTTCTAAATCTATATCACCATTTACGATTAAATCATCTGTAACTGTTAAATCATCTTCTACTTTTAAATCAACAACATTAAGACTAGCGAAAGCATCTATCATAGCCGCACCAGAACCCGCTCCATCTGAGTAAATTACTTTAGTGTCTCCAGCAGGTATGGTGACGTTAGCTCCACTACCTTGCGAAATAATTATGTTTTGTGAACCAGAAGTGCCGTTTTCTATAAACCAGAGTTTAGATACGGTATTTGGGGTAATAGTGATAGTACAAGCACTATCAAGAGTACCTGTATATTTTAAATAAAGAGAACGTCCAGGGTCAGTAGCCCCATCCGCGATTATTGTGCTATGAGTATCAGCGTTAGTTGTTATTGCTTCTGTGCCATAACTAAAAGCTTCACCAATAAGTTCTAAATTTGTATTAGTACTTGTTCCCCATGTTCCTGATTCATCACCAGTTGCTATTTCTTTTAATCTTAAATCATTTACGTATGTTGCCATTTTTATTCTCCGTTTTTGATTATACCATACTTTTCATGTAATTGTTAAGCAACTTCTTTCCAATTTGGTGTTTGAGTAGTAGATACATTTGAATAACTTGGAGTTTGTGCTGTGTCTACTATACCCCAAATATTTACAATTTGTGTTTCTCCAGTACCAAATATCCCCGTTACATTAACATCTGCATTAGCTTTAGCTGTTTCATCACCTAAAGCTGTTGTTCCTGCTAAACCAGTAACTGATAATATATTAACACTAATTGTACTAACTGTTCCTAAAGAACTTGTAGCACTTAAACCTGTAGGTAATACTGTAGCTCCCGCAGATACTGATTCATCACCAAGAGTTCCTGCTGAAGCGGAACCAGATACACCTGTTACTGCTGCACCTGCTGTTATAGCATTACCTAGTGCTGATGTTCCTACGTTGCCTGAAGCGGAAATGTTAGCTTCAGCAACAACAGCCTCACTACCTAACGCAGATGTTCCTACATTACCTGTAACTGAAACATCTACTGAAGTACCTCCGAAGATATCAGCTCCCCAAGTACTTCTACCCCAACCAGTTGCCATTTAAAATCCTATGCTATTCTTATAATAGCGTTTGATGCATCTGCTGTTGGAAATTGAATAGTAAAATCTCCGTTGGTAGATGTTTTATCTCCACCAAATGCTAAAATAGCAACAGCAGGGTCTCCTGATGCACTATCATTAAATATCATTGCTCCATTAGCGGTTACAGTAGCAGAACTAAATGTTAAATCAGCAAAATCAGTTAAAGCAGTTGTGCCTGATGTTGAAGGGTCAACTCTTGTTAGAGTTCCACCTTTTGCCGAATAATTAGTACCACTAGCTTCATTACTTGTTGTATATGCAGTTGTACTAGCATCTAATGATGCAGAACTTGTATACAGTGCTAATTGAAAAGTGCTACCGCCTGAGTTTTTAAAATTATGTACTCCTTCCAAAAGTTCTTTTTTGAAAGACGTACACATTGCTTGTGTTATTGCCATTACAGCCTCCTTATAATATCAGCCATATCTTTATGACCTTGTTTATCTAATAAACCTGCTACTGTTGACCTATCACTAGCAATAGCTTGTTTCATATATAACAAAACGACTTGTGTCATACTATCTTTAAATGCTCGTGCCTGTGCTTTTACCATAGGGTCTGCATTATCGCTAATACTAATAAGTCTCTCCATTATTCTTTCAGTCCAATATTCTGGACTTAAACCTTTATTTTGGGTAGTCTGTACATTTACATCACCCATTGTTGTTTTTACATCAACACTAAACACTATCTACTCCTCTGGACATTATTTTTATTTGGTCATTCCTAGCTTCATCTCTTACGTTTTTAAACTCACCTAACAGTTTTAATGTTGCTAATGCTTCTTGAAATTTACTTTCGTATAACCCTATAGAATTAGGGTCTTGTTTTAAAAACACAGCTCCTTCTACTAACGAACCATATAACATAGCATTAGGGGCATTTTCAGAAAGCCAACTTTGGTTACTATCTCCTACTGTCGTTAATGAAGCAGGTCTATAATTATAATGAAGCTCTACAGAATAATTACTATCAGGGGTTGGTGCTACTATAAAAGTGTTATCATCAAACTGTGCATAGTAAAGGGGTTTGCTAGTTGTTGCTGCTGCTGGGGTGTAATCTCTTATAAATGAAACTTGTTTTAATAATAAATAAGAATAATTATTACTTCCGTCTATTACAGCTAAACTATAAGGAGATAAAAAATCAGCGGGCGTAGATAAATAAGTATTTCCTGATGAAAGACTTCCTTCAACATTTTTACGAAAAACAGGTAATTCAACTGATTTTAATATACGTTCTTCTGTTGTTTGAATAAACGTATCTAATGTACTTGTAAAAGTCGATTCGGTACTGTCTAAATAATTTTGTATTGCGGTTTTTAACCCACTATATGTAAATCCTGCCATTATGTTATACTCACTGTTACGTCACCGAGTGCTCCAGTTATTTCTTGTCCTTCTAGTGTACTACCTATTGGGTCACTTTTAAAAGTCATTCCTGCAGCAGAAGCGTTATTTGTTATTACAACACCTAATTGAGCTTTAGGTAATTTAACTTCTGGTCTTGGTTTCCAAAGAGCTTCTGCATCAGCTCCTATATTAGGTGGGTCTGATTGTGGGTGTTTAGGCTCGTAACATTCTTCACATACTCTAGTATTGTCCCAAGTCGTTTTTGCAGTTTTATAAGGATAAGCAAAACCACATGTGTCACAAATAAATTTAGCAAATTTACCAGAAGCGTAACTCATTATATATACTCATGTTTAGGTACTATTTTCAACGGAGACCTATCCTCGTCGTATTTAAGAGCGTTTAATAAATCTTGTTCGTATTGTTGTTTTATAATAGGTAGTTTTTGTGTGTTCTTTTTTAAACATAAATAATAAGCTAACCCTGAAGCTAAACAAGGCATAAACCTGCTCGGTATGTCTATATCTTGTACTGACGCGTCTGCGTCTTCTATTCTACGCCAAACATAGTAAATGAGTTTGTCTGTTGAGTTCTCTGGTGTTGGATAAAGATGAATTACTGGTGTTTTTAATCGTTCTAACCAATATTCTGTAGGTCTGGCTTTAGTTGCTTTATTAGGAATACCTATAAATTCATTTCTGTCTATTCTGTCTATAGTATAATCAGTAACAACATCGTTAACATTTTTTTGTATATAAGCGTCTAAAACATCTATGTCGAAAGCATTAATTGTGTATTCACTAGTTCCTTCAGTTAAAGTAAGTTCTACTTTATTTATTTCCCACATTTGAATACCTCTGTTTGACCAATCAGCAAACATAATATTCAAAGAACGTCTTGCAGTTATTGCATCATAAGACGTACGAGCTTCCAAACCTGCAAGCTCGTACGCCTCTTCGATAGCTGTTGCTACATTTAAACTAAATGTGCGAGTACCTGAAGTCGCCATAGTTTATGAACCTGGAGCTTCGTAATACTTTAAAAACTCACACCAAACAGTGTATTCATTACCTGCATCAGAAGTTGAAGGAATAACTAAAAGTACATCCCCTGAATACCCTGAAGCTGCAGTATTCTTTAAACCACCTATGTCACTAAAATCAAATGAATTATCGTAACCAAGTGTTAAAAAAGTTACATCTGTAGTAGCGTCCCAATCAAGAGAAGCAGGTGCATCAGGTGCCCCCGTACAAGTGTACCAAATTTTATTTAAAGAAACGTGTGCACATGAATTACCGTTTAATGTTGAAGTGTTTAAAGCAGAAACGTCCACTAGGGTTGTACTACTAGCACTTCCGTCTGATAAAACAGAACAGTAAACAATAAGTTTTTTCTCACCGTCTAATTGATTAGTTGGTCCTGTGACTGTATTAGCCATAGTTTACCTCCCTTACGCGTCTGCGAATGGTGTTACTATAGTGCCTGAGCCTAAAATAATGCCTTCTACAGCATACTTAGCAGAAGCCATAGCAGTTACTTTTACAATACTACCTGCTAGTCCGCCTTTAGTAGAACCATTCATAGTAATGACATCGTTAGATGCACCAGATATAAATGTTTTACCTGTAGCATCGTCTTTACCTGTATAAAGACCACCAACAAATTTGTCAGTGCCGTCAGTTAAAATATCCATGTCTGTTGCCGCTGTTTCGACTACAAAAAAGAAAGATGCACCTAAATTATTTGTTTGATTAGGGTCATCGTCTCTTCCTGGAGCAGTCGCTACAATACTAGGTAAAGTAAATTTACCGTCTGCGTCATTACAAGTTAATATTTTGCCTGCATGCGAAGCTACTGTGAGAGTAGTGTCTGCTGTCAAGCTAACCACGTTTGCATTACCTGCTGATATAAATCCTGATAATGATTGTACAGGACCTGAAAAGGTTGATTTTGCCATATTAAGTCTCCTTAATAAACTCTATCGTCTTGGCTTGTCTGCTAGGTCAGTCGATAGATAGTTAATATATTCCCTAGAACTTTCCTCATGATATACCATAAATTGTAAAAAAGAAAGGGGACCGAAGTCCCCTTAAATTTTTCACGAAAGTGAGTTATGCTCCAGGTGACCCGAAGATACCTCTCCAATCACTCCAACCAAAGCTGTAACGTTCTCTAGCTTTGTATCTTACATTACCAGTTTCGAAGTCGCCTTCCATACTAGTTGATACAGGAGTTCTAACGAAATGTTTTAATCCGTTAGGAACGTCAGTTTTGATAAAGAAAGCATCAGTATCTGTAAGATAATGGTTTACAACATAACCATCAGAAATCATTCCCATGTTTCTAATAGCATTGATGTCATTATCTGAAGTACCAACTCTTCCAGGAGTGTCCATGAGTCTATCAGCTACAAATTGCAAAGCAGGCGGAATAATTAATTTTTTCGCCTGTGCGTTAACTTTAAGATTTCTTTCGTCTTTGAAGTCAGCGATGTCAATCAACGCTTGTTCAAGAGAAGTTTCATTTAAGTCAGCTGCAGTAGTTAGCTCATTTTTTAAGTCCACGTTAGCAACAGTTGGATGGTCTGTAGCACAAAGCTCTTTTCCATCACCACCAACATATGAAGAACTAAATGCATTGTTTAATACATTAGCTGCTTTCACTTGTTTAGTAGTTTGCATTGACCTAGCTAAAGCTCTTGTGTATCTTGAAGAAAGTGTATCGTAGAGGTTATCTTCGATAGCTTCTTCAGTTAACGCAAACGCTAATGCTACTGTCTCGTGTGTGAAACGTGATGTCCAAGATTCTTGAGCTGTATCGTAAACGACTGCTGCTCCTTCTCCCTTAGTCGGTGCTTCACCAAACCCACTTAACATTACTTCTTCCTCAAACGCTCTTTCAGAACTTTCGGTGTCGAAGATGTCTTCGTGTTCATTATTGTATCTTTCATACTCTAATCCAAAGAGAGCATGAAGTCCAGGTACTAGTTCTTTGACTAGTTGGGCTCTATTAATTGCCATTATTTATTCTCCTTAGATTATACAGCAAACGTGTTAGTAGGGAATGTAAAGAGTCCTCTCGCATAAGCACCTATTGAGTTGCTTGGTTGCGAAGCGAATCCTACACATAACGCTACACCACTTGATGTTGTTGCAGTCACACCCTCTTTAGACCTACCATTTACTGTTGAACCAGCAGTAGTAGAAAGAGTGTATTTAGAGCCGATGAAACTTACTGCAGGTGTACCTGCTGTAAATTGAGCTTCGTATACAATTCCAGGGTCATTGTAAACAAGAGCTTCTGCATCTTCTCCGCCTAGTGTCGCAGTGTCAGCAGTCCAAACTTTCGAGAAAGTTGGAGTACCGTCAGTTGCGGTAAAAAATACCCCGTAAAATACACCTACAGGAGTGCCTGTCGCCGTACCTTGAATGACATATCCGCTAGATAAATTAACTACATCACCTGAAAAGATTGATGCGTTAGTTGCACTTGCGATTCTCATTTTAGCAGGACGAATAACACCACCGTACATATGATACGCAGGGGTAAAACCATCAGGTTTATTTGTATTAGCCATGATTGTCTCCTTTGTCTAAATACATTGTTATTATTAAGTTCCTTTATCGGTAGTCTTACTACCGAACGCGACTTTAGAAGTTCTTTGAATATCACTATCCTTAATAGGCATTCTAGCATCGCTTTCTCTCATAAAGTTTTGGTCTACACCGTCCATAGCAGTTCTTGCTTGGTCTTGAAAATACTCTGTACGTTCTTGTGCGGTTTCAACTGGTACTTTAGCGAGAATTAAACCTCCAACCCCAATTACTCCTTTATTGCTTCCGCTATCTACTGTTGGTGCTTCAAAATCAGGATAATCTTCTGCTCTCACAGGTTCATATCCTTCTCTAATACGTTTAGACATATTAGATTTATCATCATGTCCTCTAGTAGCTTCACGAATCCACCTGAATTGATATCCAGGAGGTGCTTCTGGTGCGTCTAACATTGACGGGGGTTTCCAAGGCGTTCTGCGAGTTTGAGAGTCTCGTGTCTCTGCGGACCTAGAGTTTCTGTCCGTTACGACTTCTGTTGTTTTATTTTCGTCTGTCATTTTTATACTCCTTCGATATGCTTAGCATATTCTTCTAGCGGCACGTTTAGTCTTTTAGCTATCGCTACTTGACTAGGTGTCAACTTTATTTTGCGTGATGATTTTTTACCACTAGCACCTCTGCTACTGGCAGCAACCTGTTGCACGGGGGCAGATTGCTCTTCTGAAAACTTATGAGGGAAATTATCTTGCATACGTTTGTCCACTTCATTGTAATAATCATCAGAAGAAGGGTCGTAACCACTTTCAACTAATTCTTTATGTATTCCAAATGCTGCAAACGTCATTGCTTGGTCATCTCCAAACCATTTATTTTTCTCAGCCCATTCCTCTGCTTTAGGGTCAGGTCCTTTGGTCTGAGGTTGTAATGTAGGTTGATAGTTTTCTACTGGAACTTCTTCAACAGTATTCTTTTCTTTAACTGCGTGTTGTGCAGATAACCTTCTGAGGTTTTCTGCTTCAGCACTAGCTCTAGAAAGTTTTTCTGTTGCTTCAGCTACAGCTTCACCATCTCCTGCATCTTGAGCCTCTTTTAATAAAATTTTGGCTCCTGCTATTTCTGATTGTACCCTATTGTCGTACTCTTTGAAAAGGGAAGAATCAGAATTCTTTAATTTTTCTTTTAACTGAGTATTACTTTGGTTAATGCTTTGAGCATAATTTACAGCTTCATCTCGCTGTCTTTCTGCTTCTCGCATTTTATAAGTTAACTTATCAATACGTTTTTGTACTGAATCTGTTACTTCGTCTAATTCGTCTTTTTGTTCGACGACTTTTTCTTCTACAGGTGCTGTTTCTTCTTTTATAGAATCATCAACATCTGCTTCATGAATATCGACTTCCCCTTCTGGAAGTTCTAATTCTATTTTTTCTGCTTCATTATTTTGCATGAGTCCTCCTCAAGATTGTTATGATAAAATTGCCTCTGGGTCATCTATAGTAGCTAAGATTTCGTCATCATTTAAAAGTCGCATATCGCCACCTTCTATTTGAAAACGAGCTCCTGCATATCTACCAAAGATTACCCAATCACCTTCTTTACACCAAGCACCCTCAGGAAACTTATGTAAGTCTCCGTAAGCATCAGGTCCCATAGCGACAACATAACCAACAACAGTTGCTAATCTTTCTTTATCAACAGTTGCTTTAGCTAAATGTATGCCACCTTTAGTTACACTTGATTGTGTGAAAGGTAATATTAAAATACGATACCCAGTTGGTTTAGGTAAAGATTCCGCATGAGAGTCTAAGTTATCTGGGGTAATTACAGGTTCTGAACTTACGTCAGGAACTTCCTTACTTCCGAAATCTCTTAATACTCTATCTGGAACAGTTTTTGGTTCGACTTTACTAGTCATTTGCATCCTCCATATTAGAATGTAAAGTTTGAATTTCCTGTTCAGCGAAATTCAAACCCGCTATTTCACCAACTATTCTTTGATATTGCTCAAAATTCTCAATACTTCCAGAAGCTAGTGTCTGCGTAAGAGCTTCTTTTCTCTCACGAAATTTACGAAGCAAATGCTCCGTAGCTAAGATATAGTCCACTTATTTAATTGACCTATACCAAAGAAGTCCTTTAGTCTGTCCATAAGCAGCTTTTACTTTAGCTTTTTCAGGAGTTTCTAAACATTCTCCTTCTTTAACAGACTGTGTTTTTGTACTATCTTCTACACTTGGAAAACTAGGGGCTGCCTTTGTTTTCTTAGGTGAAGGAGAAGGGTACTTATCATTATCGTAATATTTACGCATTATTTTTCTCCATTTTTATTTCTACTATCCCGAACAGTTTTAACTAATTCAGTAAAGTTCTTATCAGCATCAGCTTTAGACTTTTGCTCTAATTCTTGTAAATCAATAGCAGCTTTTGTATCTTCTTTTTTAGCATCAGCTTCTATTTTTTCACGTTTAACTTGTGCATCTAGTTCAGCTTTTGTAAGCTGTACTTCTTTATCACGTACATCTTCTTGTTCTTTTTGCATTAACTGTTCTTTTTCTAATTGTAGTTGTTGCTGGAACATTTCCATTTGTGGGTTTTGTTGTGCCATCGCTTGTGCTTGTGCCATCGCTTGTGCTTGACCTGTGACTTGTTGTGTTGCTTGTGCTGCCATAAGAGCTATTTGATTCATAACTTCAGGCGGCATTTGACCATCTTCCATTTCTGGTAAAGGTTGACCCATCGCTTGTTCTATTTGTATTTTATATAACATCGCCTGATGTTCTTGTATATTTGCAGTTATAGCTTGTATTACTGGTGGGTTTGACTGTACCATAGGGTTTTGTAAAAACGCACTGTGACTTGCTATATATGCTTCATGGTTTTGAAAATCGAAAGCTTTTATTGGGTCTCCTGTTAACGCAGCTTGTTGCTCACTAATAGGGTCTCTCGGGGGTACTTCAGCTTCTGGAGGTAATAATGCGTCTATGTCTTTAATATTTAAAGCTATATACATTTTCTTATAAGATTCTCTTAAATCATGTAATTGTGGTGCTGCTTGTGCCATTTGTAGTTGTGTTTGGGCTAAAGTTATTCTTTGCGTCATACTAAAAATATTAGGGTCGCTAACAGGTATAACATCTACAGAATTATCAAAATCTTCTTTAAATACGTTTTCAGAAGCCCCTTGTACTTGATATGGGTATTGTTGTGGTAAAAACTCGCCAAAAACTCTTTTTAATATTTTAAACTCACATCTTTGTGCGTAATGTAATCTTTTGTGGATAGCGGACATAATTCTTTGTCCTTTTTCCATTAACGCAACTGTTGTACCTACAGGTGCTTCAGAATTACCATCTCCTGTTGGGTCTTCTACTGTAGCTGCAAATCTTTTACCAGATTCAACTAATGCCCCTAGTAAAGTAGATAATGTTGCACTTGGCTCTTTATAGGGCAAAGGAAGGAAAGCATCTTGTAATCTACCACCAGGAGCATCGACATCTCGCCATTCTCCAGGTTGTAACGGGTCATCATGCTTTTGAATATTCAATCCACGTGATTTAAACCCTGCTGGAAGGTTAGAAAGTGTTCCTGCGTCTATTAATTGACGTAAAATCGCTGTAACTGACTTAGTTAAGCCCCCCATCATGTGAATTAAGCCAAAACCGTAAAATCCAAGTCCAGGAAGGAACTTATAATGCGTAAAATGCTCAATTTTCTTCTTCATTGGGTCTTTTTCGTCGTAATTTGGTCTAATTGCAAGAATTTCGTTGTTATCTTTACAAATAGTTACAATATAAGGCAAAGCTACCCCTGTTTCTTCGCCATTTTCGTCTATATCTTCATATCCTTCTAAATCTAAGTCAACATGCATCTCTAAAAGGGTAAATTCTTCATCAGATATCGTTCTACTTAACCCTTGTAGCTCATCTATCTTATCATCTACGTCTGTTTCTTCTAATCCGCTTCCTGGAGACATCATTTCGACGTCTTTATAGAAACCAGACAGTTGTAATTTACGTAATTCGTTTTCATTCATATGAATTACGTGGGTAATTCTAGGAGAAGTTAATAAATCTACTGCGTAATACGGAACAACTAAATCTTCTGACTTAACAAAACGTGCTACCGCCCGTCCAACTGCAGGGTCGTAATAAACTTTTTTAAATGCGGAACCAGAAAGTGGAAGATAAAATAATAATTGGTCCATTTCTGGGTCATATTCTTCCATTTTGTAAGTTATTTGATAATTCATAAAGTTTTTAACTCTATTTGCTTTTTCTAATTTAGCATTATCAGTAATTCCTAAAACTTCTGTATCAACGGGTCCGCCTGCTGGCAACATTTCTTTATACGCTTGTGCTTGGAATTGGGTTACGGCTTCTGCAAGTATCGGATGATGAACTCCTGAAGCTCCAATAAAAGGTTGCGACCTTGAATCAGAATTTATTCCTAATAAATCTAATCCTTCGGTATAAGTTTGAAACCAATCGTTACGTGAATCTAAATCATCTTCAAAATTACCGACTAATTCATTAGCGATTGTATTTAATTCACGGTCATCTAAAGTTTCTGCTAAATTTTCTCCAAACTTTGACGTAGCTTGGTCTGGCATTTCACTGCCTCGAATAATTGAGCCGTCAGGTTGTACGAATAATTCTGTTTCTTCTTCCGCCTGAGGCATTATTTCAAGTTCAATAGCTTCCTCTTGCATAGGAACAGCTGATAAAGATTGTTTTTCTATAGCCATATTTTCAAATCATAACCTATTTTAATTAATAATAAACCCTTTCTCCCACATAAGGAGTTTCTTCTTCAAAATAATCTGTAGTTAATTGTAAAAAACCACCTTCTCTAAACCTTGCTAATGCTAAAGTTGTTGCGTCAACTAAGTCGTCATTTTCGCCTGCGGGAAAATCAGAAACTTCTTCCATAAGTTCTTCCCCAAATCTATTATCAGGTACCCAAACTCTTCCATCTTGAAAAATAGGTGATACAGAATTTAATCTTGCAATTTTATCTTGACCTTTTCCTGGACTAAAAGTGTTTACAGGAATACCTACTCTACGTAATTCTTGTACTAAAGGAATACCACTAGCTTTAGCTTCAATAATTACAGTATCAGGTTCCCAATAATCATATAACCGTAACGCTTCTTGTTTTAATTCAGGAAAATCAAACCGTTCTTTTATACAATCTATTAAAATTAAATGTGCTTCGTTACCTGCGTACATCTCATCACCGATTTTACCTTCAGGGTACCAAACGCCCCATGTAGTTATAGCAGTAAAGTCAGCTCTTTCTGATTTTAAAAATGCAGTATCATAAGACTGGATTATATATTCACATTTAGGTGGTTTATTTTCCTCCCAAACCATAAACCAATCTTTAGGGATAATAGAAATACCTTCACCTGTAGGTCTTTGCATATATTGTGCCGCCCATTTAGACGGACTAACGGAAGCTTTTATACTTTCTAATTCTTCTAACTTCCAAAACTCTTTCCAAAGTGGATTACCGCTAGGCAGTATTGCAGGAAATTCTATAATTTTCCATTGGTCAGCACCTTCATCTTGTGCCATTTTCTTAGTTAATCTACCCGTTAAATCTTTTTTATTCCAACGGGTCATAACTATAACGATTGCACCTCCAGGTTGTAACCT
>CESB01292038.1_pt1 | contig 15490 bp, 15 predicted proteins | sample 531071 | NCBI WGS metagenome assembly CESB01 (sample SAMEA2621259, study PRJEB7988) | marine metagenome | biome: marine biome (ENVO:00000447); feature: surface water layer (ENVO:00002042); material: "saline water (ENVO:00002010), including plankton (ENVO:xxxxxxxx)" | depth 5 m | reverse complement strand
CTTCCAATGAATCTATCTTGTTTTCTTTCTTTCTTTGATTCTCTTTTATCTCTTCCATTGGCTCATACATCTTATCTATATAGTTATCATTTTTTGGTATATAATTTGTGAAACCTTTCTCATCCATTGTAACATTTGATTGATTCATTGGAATATCTTTAGTTGGTAAATTTAAATTACCATTTTTTCCTACATCTTGTACTTCTTTAAATATGTCATTCATATTTATAGAATCTTTGCTATCATTCACTTCTAACTTTATATTCTCATTTGATGGCAAATCATCTATTTTTGTTACTCCTTCTTTCTTTTCTTGATTATTCATATTATAAAATAATTATTTTTTAATATAATTAATGACGCATAATTATATTAATAACTTATTATATTATCTATACCTTTACATGTTGTTGGTACTAAATCATATTGATAACATTTATCATTAAACTTAAATGTTTTACCTTTTATTTCTTTATTATCTTTTGCTTTATATACTACACAATTATTATCATCATCATTACATATCTTCCTAAATAGTGTTGCAAACCCTAATCCTAATATTGCCGAAATTATTACCTTTCCTGTATGACTCTGTAATAATTTTTTAAACTTTGAACCAATCATATTATTATATGTTATTATTAATTAATAAAATAATATTTTTATTCAAAATAATCTCTCTACATTCATTTTTTAAAGAGGTATAAAATATTTTAGGAGGTTGTTGTGGGATATTATTCTGATGATGTTAAAAAAATGAATGTAGAGAGATTATTTTGAATATGATCTTCTTCTTTTTGTTTTTCCTTTTGATTTTTTACCTTTTTTTATTCCTTTTCTTTTTCTTGTTCTTTTTACTCGCTTCTTTCTACCACCTAATTCCTCATCTTCTTCTACTTCATCATATAGTTCTTCTTCTTCTTCTCCGGGTGTCTTTATTCTTATCATTTTTCTATTCAATTCTATAACATCATAACTTTTTGCTACCCATCCTTCTCCTTCTTTACTATAACTTCTTTCTACTACATCTAAAAAACTATCATCATCTCTTTTCGCCCCCATTGGTGTCCATTTTAATTTAATTTTTAAAAATGGATTACCTTCTCTATCATTCTCTTCATATGTCTTTCCTACAGGATCTTTTAAGTATATACCCACACTGCCAAAATACCAGTGATTATCTCCCAATAATCTTATTATTAAATCCTCTGTTCTACTGTTTAAATCTACTTCTGTTAATTTATCACTTCCTATCTTACCTTTCCACCATTCTGTATTAAAATTATCATCATATAATTTACCTTCTTCAAATACTATTCTTGTTATTAACAAAAAATCTGGATCCACATCACACCAAAATTTTAAATATGCACCATCCCTATCATATTTACCTCTTGTCCAAAAATTAAATCCACAACCACCCCAAAACATTTCTAAATTCGTTTGTCCCTTACCTGCACCCCAAGGAAACACCTGTAATAATTTTGTATTTTTTAATGTATTTTCATTATAATCATCTAAATATACTTTTGAATAACCTTTATCATAATCACCAAATTTAATTGTATGACCCTTACCACATTTCTTATTATCTTTTTTACAATCGCTCTTATAAATACCCTTGAATTCTTCTGTTGAACCTTTGCCATTTGTATATAAAGGTATCGCCTCTGCTCCTCCTTTCGCTCTATACATTGTCAAATAATTTTGTTTTCTATCATCTGATGATAATTTTCTTGGTCTTATACTTTCTTCTAAATATTTTGTACACATATATCTAATATTCTTTTCTCTATTATCCATATTATAAATACATATTATATTTCAGCTGATAATTCAGTAATATTATTACATGCTACTTCTCTTGATTGATACTTAAAACATGTGTTTGATTTATCTTTATAAACATTATCGTCACAATTATCAGGCGTTGGACTTATATAAATTACTTTTTTCTCATTTTCAGTAAGATGAAAGTAAAATAAACCTATCAGAAAACTTAACAGGAAAATACTTATATATATAAATTTCATTAATATATATAATTATTTAAAATAAATCAGATAATTCTGTTTCTAATGTATCAGTACAAAATCTATCAATATTTAAATTCAATGTCTCTACATCTTTACAAGAATACTTTTCAGAAATTTCATCTACTGTTTTTGCATTTAATGTATCTCTATATTCCGTTATATTTTGAACTTCGTATTTTAAATTAAATACATCCTCTTCTACATTTTTTATTTCTTCATTTGTATCTACTATCATCTTAAAATTTAAAACCTCTGTATTATTATATTCTTTTAAATCCTTTAATAAATTTTCTTTATTTAATAATAATCCATTTATTTTTTCATCATTCATTTTTTCTAAATTATTCTTTATAGCTATTTCTTTATTTAATTCTGTCTCTACATCTGATAAGTGCTTATTCATTAACAATAATTCTTCATCATTAACATTATCATCCAATTTTAGTTTTAATAAAATATTGAATTTTCTTATTTTATCTTTTAAATTACTCATGTAATCTTTTAACATTGCTATCTTATTATCTATATTTATCTTACCCTTCCTATTATATTCTAACTTTTCTGAACATTTATTAGTTTTACATTTTATAATATATCTATCATCTGTTCTTATAAAATCATTACCTCCGTCCCCATTACAAAAAATACACTTTGGAACAAACTTTCTATTATTCTTTTTAGCTGCTTTCATCAAAATTTTATTTTTATTATCATATTCTTCTTTAATCTGAAAAAATTCAGAACTTATTGTAAAATTTGGTTCATTATTCAACATATTTACTATATATCTATTTTTTAAAAATAAAAAATACTTAATAATAACTAAATTCTGGTAAGTTTGTTATAGAATTTTTATTATTTTGTAATTTATAATTAGTAATTTTTGACATTAAAAATTTTTTTTTATCATTCTCTTGTTTTTCCTTGTCAACTTTTGATAATTTACTTTTGTATCTATAATATAAAAATAACGATAAGAATACACTAAATATTACAAATAAAGATAAATTGTAAAAGAAATTTATATATTTATCTTTTAATAATCTACATTGATTTAGTGTATTATTTATAAAATATTTCATACCAGGTTCTACCAAAGACAAATTATTATACAAATTCATATATATTATATAATAATTTTAAAACATTATATTTACTCTTGTTATGTAAAATATAGTTAGATATGAAAATATTGCAATTATTACTGTAAATAACCATACTGGCATTATGGTTTTATTCATATAACCTAAGCCAAATAATTTTATACTACCATCATCATTAAATAAAAATGCTGGTTTTACTTCATATGTAATATAGAATATTATCAAATATAAAATTACAGAAAAAAATATTAAATTCTTTTTATTTATAAACCCCATATAATTCTTATATATTATATTTACAATAATTTAATTATTATCTTCAAATTTTTTGTTATATTTATGAAACCCTTTTTGTAAACCTATACCATACTCACCTAACTTATTTTTCCTTAATTCATAACTTACTGCTATCTGTTGTCTAGACATCTTGGAAAATTTATCTGTTATTTTATCCTTCTCATCTTCCTTACTAATTATTACTCCCTTATTTACTTGTTCAATATTTACATTTATTGATTTATAAACTGATACATAATGTTCAATACATTCTAATAAATATTCATTTATTTTTAACTGATCTGATATTTCTATATTATCATTGCTTAACATCTTGTATACCATGTTCAAGAAAAAATATCGTAAATATAAAATTATAATCTTCTCTGTCAATATTTCATTTTCTTCTAAATTATCAATAAAATTTTTATTAATTTTATAATAATCTATTGTTTCTTTAAATAACTCTATTGTATCCTCATCAAATGAATTGTTCTCATAATTCTTATAATTATTTGCATCTATTATATACTTACTTAATTTATCTTTATCTCTCTTCGATAAACCCCAATTTTTTAAAATAACACCTTCTTTCAATTTATTTTTATTCATTATACTTTTATTATTTATCTTTTCATTCAAAGGAATATAGAGATATTTTTTTATATGTTGTTTCATATTATAAACTTTATTGTATAAAAACTCTGGTTCTAGAAAATCTTTCTCTTTTTTACCTTTTATTTTTAATTTATTTTGAATCTTATTTATCAAATTATTATTATATTTAAATAAATTCTTCTCAAATTCATTATTATCATCCTCATTATTTACAAACTTTACAAATAATTCTTTTAATATATTATCTACCTCATCTAATTTTGATGAATCTATTACCTCTGTTATATCTACCTTTTCTTTTATTTCAAAATCTAATTTTATCGATGGTTTACTCTCATACAACATATGTATCTTCTCATACAACACTTGAATATCAACTATTACACTATTATTTGGGTCTATTATTTCATTTACATAATCCATAACATCCTTTAAAAAAGGCTCTCTATGCTCTGATTTTCTATATTTTAATATTTCTAGATTATTATACTTACTTTCTAAATTATAAACACTCCTCACTTCAGTTAATAATTTTTCATTACTTCTTACATTATTTATTAGCTTATTTATAAACGAATTGTTTAAATATTCAAATACATTGAACATCTTTCCACCTTCTTTATTACAACAATTATTATCCAAATAATTTTTTAATAATAAAACTTCATTTAATATTTGACCATTTACTTTCTCAATTATACCGTAAGAACAAAATACATTCTTCGATATTAAACTATTTATACTTTTAAATATTAATATTTTATTATAAGATTTAAATATTTTATCATCTATATCACTTTGTAATGGCTCTAAATCATTGCTATTTTCAATATAGGGATACTTATTTAAAGGTGGTAATATTAAAGAATAACTGCTTTTCATTTGTTTTTCTTTCTCTATTTGTATTTCTCTATTCTTTTTGAATTCATTAATTTCATATGAAAATCTATTGTTTTTTAATAAATTTTTCTTTATAAACTTTGTTAAATTTTTTAAAAAATAATCTGTTTGATCTTCTTTTTCTCTATCAAGTTGCAAACAATCATTAAATCCCTTATCTTTCATTAATTTATTTTTTTGCTTTATTAACTTTGAAAATATTTCCAAACCACTATAGTCATTATCATCAAATAATGGATAACCCTTTTTAATACTTAATAATAATTCTACATTAATTGTATTTACATCATTATCATAACTATAAATTGATTTTATATCCATTGTTTGTATATGTACAAATAAAATACCAAGCAAATACAATACTAGATATATTTTATATTTTAATATACGCTCACCATCTTTACTATTATTTAAATCAAATAATATATCCTTATTTTGAATATCAAATATATAAATTACTTTTGAACCAATTAATAATATATCTCCATTTGATAAATTTAAACCTATTAATGATGATATCTTTGTTAAAATTTCTTGTACATATGTTTCGGGTTCAAAATCATCAAAATTTTTTAATTTTAATTCTTTACCTTTCATTTCTTCTATAAAAAATTCAAAGTCAAATTCATCACCATCATCACCTTGAATAACTTCTTCATCATCTTTATCCTCTTCTTCTGTATCTTCTACAACTATAGAACCATATACATCATATCCATCCTCATCTTCATATTCAACTTCATTACTATTTACATCCAAATCATAACCTGCTATTAATGTATTTTCAACTATGGTAAATCCAGTATGAACATCAATTATTTTACCCTTTTCAAAAACACCTCTATTTTTAGATATTTGATCAATTACTTTTGTTTGAATTTCATTATCATATGGATTTTCTATTATACATTTTGATATATCATAATAAAAACTAGGCAATAATTTACAATTAGTATCTTTACAAAAGTACCAATAAAAACTGTTTTTATCATCAATTCTTTCATTAGTTGAACATTTTCTACAATATTTATTTATAAATCTTAATATTTCAACACTTCTTTCTTGCTTATTTGATATTTTTAATATTTTATCACGCAAAGATTCATATGGAGATGAACATGTTTCAACTACTACTACATCCTTTAATTTTAATTTAGTATCATTCATTTTAATTTTATCCTTTTCTTCCCTTTTTAATACATAATTTCTATCCATTTCAAACAACATCTCTATCTTTTTCAAATTTTCTAAAATATTTTCTTGATATCTATCAACCGAATCTCTTAATATTGAAGATACATCTATTTCTTCCAATTCATTTATATCATCTGTTCCAGTTATACTATCTGTTATTTCATTATAATTTATTTTTGAATCAAAGATATTTTTTAAATAAATCATATTTGTAGATAAATTATACACATCATCTTCTTTAATTTTTTTAATAATTTCCCCAGTTTTAATTATTTCATATGTATTTTTATATTTTAATTTGAAATATTTTATAAAAAAATCTATTTGATTTTTTACATTTATATCACCTTCATTATTTTCATATAAATAATCGAAAAAATTTTTATTTTTTATAGATAATCTTTTTAAACTATTATCCTTTAACTTTTTTGTTAAATTATCTAATGATTCATCATATTTTTTTACAAATTTATTCAAATTATCTTTTATTTCATTTTTGATAATCTTATAGTTATCATTGTTTATATTATCTACATTAATCTCAAAACATTCTAGATTTTTATATATATCAAACAAAGTAAAAAATTCTAATTTATCCTTTAAATTATTTATTACATTCTTTATTATAAAATCTGTAGATGGTATAATATTATTTAAATAACTATTAATATCTAAAATATTCTTTTCATGATATATTACATTAGTAAAAAATCTTTCATTCGAATAATTTACACCATTTACATTTCTAATTTCTATATCTTCTTTTAAAGCTAATGATAAAGTTTCATTAAACATTGATAGATTTACCTTTTCCATTATTGATGATGACGGTAAATTTATTTTAGATAAACTCAAATATGGATAAGGTAATGTGATAAATGATTTTACATCTATTTCTTCTGGTTTAAAAACTTGTATTTCATTATCTACTCCATTTATTATATTATTATTTAATATCTCTGATACAAATCTAAATGATATATGATTATTATCTTCAAAAAATAATGCAGTAGTACTATCCTTTACTATAAGTTTATCTTTATTTTTTGTATTTATAAATGGTTTAAAACTTTCATTCATATAATTAATAAAATTCTTCTTCAACTCTTTTATTTCTTCTATTTCATTTACATTTTGATACAACTTTGTTTGTTCATTAGAATCATTCACTATTATTTCATCATATGAAACATCTACTACATCTTTTATTATTAATTTTCTGTTGTTAATGTCATTCTTCTTCTTTACATTTGTAACTGGAATGCACCATGTAAATTTATTGTTTGTTTCTAATATTGATTTAATAATTAATTTATCATTATTTGAAAGTAAACTTAAAGGTATCATATTATCATCAAAATCTGAAAACTTCAATCTTAAATAATTGAATCTTTCTATTTGTGTTAAAATATTTTGAATTGATTTTTTTGTTCTTTTACTATATTCTATATCATTTATAAAAACATTCATCATATCTTCATTTTGTTCATTTATTGTATATCTTTTATTTAAATAATCTGTATCAGTTGGTATCATAATTGGTTCCAAATCTTCCTCATCTTCATCTTCATCTTCTATATCATTCATTATTTTAATATATTCAATATTTGAATCTTTAGGTATACCTTTGTATTCGAAATCAATATAAATTTTATCATCCATTGAGATATCAATTTCTATCATATCCTCAATTATATTTGTAATTATACCTGTGAGTTTTTCATCATTATTAAATTTAATTTCTATATTATTACCTATTTTAAAATTGTTTAACTTAGCATAACTTTTGCTACTACTTTTTATTAACACTTCTATTTCATTTATCTTCTCGTTTATTACATATCCTTCTTTTATAATAAGTTCTTTTACAATATTCTCATTTACAATAATTATTATTGATTCATCGAGATATTCAATATAAAATATTTTATTATTTATATCATTATTCGGTGATACTACTCTTATTATATCACCTAAAGACAAATAATTTATATCATTTTCTCTTTCTATCTCTTTTTCTGTCATTACTTAAATTAACAATAGAAATTAATATACTTTCATTTAATTTAAAAAAAATTGAAATGATTAATTTTTTTTAAAACTTTATAAAACATGACTACTGTTGAAGAAATGCAAAATTATATTGATATCTACTGCAAAATTGATAAAGTTAAAGTTAATGTAGAAAATCATATACCTAAAGAAAAATTATTCAATGATAAACTTACCATATTAAAAAATGAAAAAAATATTCGTTCAACTGTTTATTCTCCTAATGGAGAAATACTATCTTTCGCTCCATTATCATCTTGTAAAGACGATGATGTTTTCTTCGACAAAAATAAAAAAGTACTAGAAAATGTAATTATTCAAGAATATATAGAAGGTACTATGATTAATCTATTTAACTATAACAATGAATGGATTATCTCTACAAAAGGAAATATTGGTGGAAATAATAAGTTTTTCAGAGATAATACAAGAATTTCAAAATCTTTCAAACAAATGTTTGATGAAGTTCTTAAGTCTCTTAATATTGACTATGGTGTATTTAATAAATTATATTCATATTCTTTTGTAATGAAACATGTAGATAATAGAATTATAAATCCAATACTAAAAAATGAACTTTATTTAATAAATTGTTATGATACGTTAAAGTACACTTCTTTCCCAGAATTCATATACATGATTTTTCCTAAAGAACATTTTCATTCTTTAATTCAAGCCGGTATTAAACTTCCAGTAATAGTTCCATACGGAAATTCATATTATGATAAATTAAAGTTAATTGATTTGTTTGGTTCACCTAAAACAGCCTATAATGTAATGGGCATTAATTTGTTAGATACTTCATCTGGTAAAAGAACTAAAATTAGAAATCCAAATTATGAAGAATTAAAAAGATTGAGAGGTAATCAAGCTAAAATGGAATATCATTATATTGAATTAAGAAACAAAGATAGAATTAAAGAATTTTTAGATTTCTTTCCAGAATATGATGAAGAATTCATGTTTTATGAAATTAAAATAACGGATTTTTGTGATTCACTTTACAATAATTATATTGATTGTTACTTAAAGAAGAAAGCTCCCTTGAAAGAATTCTCGCCCAAATTTAGAAATTTTATGTATAAAATTCATGAAAAATATCAAAATGATAAAATAAAGACCACATATGATATTGTTGCTAATTATCTTACAATAATTCCAGAAGCTGTTCTTATGTCTGCTATTAATTATGATTATCGTCAACATAATAATAATCCAACAATAAACAATGAAAATTCAGAGAATAGCACAGATACTGAATATGAAGCAGAATTAACTAACGTAAATTCTGTAGATGATTTATCAGGAGAGTTGACTAACGTAGATTCTGTACATGATTTATCAGGAGAGTTGACTAACGTAGATTCTGTAGATGATTTATCAGGAGATTTATCAGAAGAACTACATAATAAAAAAAAGAGAAAACATCATGGAGGTGTTAAACATGGAAAAGGAAAGCATGGTAGAATTCATCATATGAAACATAATAGCAATGATAATGTTGAAACAGAAACTTCAAATTCTGATGATTATAATGATGCCATGAGTAGACTAATTCACCATATGAAATATGATAGCAATGATAATGTTGAAACAGAAACTTCAAATTCTAATGATGGTAATGATGCCATGAGTAGAGTCTTATCTGGTGAAGATGGCATAAGTAGACTCTTATCTGAGCAGAGGCGTCAGATTCAGAACCGGGTTTCAACAGTTTTATTTGAAGAATATACAACAAATTTTGCTAAAGATTATATAGAACAAGTTAAAAAATCGGAGCCTTGGAACTATAAATAAGATAGATAGTTAGGTAGTTAGATTGTAATAGAATAAGTATTAAATAAATATTTTTTATCTGGCATACATGAGGGACGCTTCACCTCCAACAAAAGTTAACACATTATATCTTTCTTCTAATAAAACTAAATCATATGTATAACCATAAATAATCCAAGAAGGTTTATTAATTCCAACAAGATTACCAAATTCATCTCTTAGAGTATATACAGCAGCATTTTCATCTAATTCAGGAACAATAGTAGTCAATTCTAGTTCAACTTTATTAAACATTGACATATTTATAGCACCAGAAGGTTGATATTCAAATGGATTTGAATGAATAGCAAAATTATAACAGTATAATCCATTTGGTGAATTACCACTTGTTCTAACATATTTTTCAATAAAATTATAAACATCACTTTTCATAAGATTTTCTCTATAATTACCATCAATTAGTATAGCAAACTCTTGTAATATATTTTCAGTATTTATATTAGAATAAATAGGATTTATATACAAGTTTGTTAATGTGCCATTTTTATTATATCCTGGTCCTAATTTTATTGTATCAAATGATTCTCCATTTATGAAAACATCATCATTTCCATAAACATTAGAAGGATAAGATAAAGGTAATTCTTTTGGAGCTAAACTAATATTTTGAGGAATATAATCATATGGCCAATTTGTATAATTAGACCATTCATTTCTTAAATTTATATCACTTCTTTGTAAATAAAACATCCAATTTGATATTAAACCATTTGTATTTAATTCAACCTTTGAACTACCTACAATATTATTAAATGTATATTCATATACAGTTTTAATTAAATAATTCTGTTCTTTTGCTGCAAATAGTTTGCGTTCATCTTCAGATAAAAAACAATAGGTTGACATCAAATGAATATTAGAATTCCATATAACTCTTCTATCATCATAATCATAATCATTTAACTCTACAGAAGGAGGCGTTTGTAAAAATCTATACATTCCAAAAAGATTATTTGTAAAATTAGGTCTTATTCTAGGATAATCATTTATTTTGTCACTTACGTCTCTAACTGTAAATAATTCTTGTATAGACCTAAATATAAATTTAATTTCCAATTCATTTTTTTGCATAGCAACAAGAGGAAGAGCTAATTTTGAATTTAAAGTAAACCAACAATTTATAGGTATATATAGATCTTTAGCATAAATTGATGGTGCACTCCCATTTTGATTCGGAGTATAAAATGCGTTTGGATAAGAATTATTACGATTTTCTATCAATTCTGGATTTGTTAAATCATTAGTATTACCAGTCATCTTGTTAAACAAATCTTTTTTATCTTTTGAAAAATCTCTCTCAACCATATTCATTAAATAAGAACCCGAAAACTTTTGAAGTAAAGCACCACCACATACTATTTGAACTTCTTTTATAATTTGCGTTCCAATATTATCAATCCATTTAAATTCATATGGAATCCAATCATTATTAGTATCTGATGGAGGTAATATAGTACTCCAAATATGAGGTAATGATATTACGAGATAAGTATCCATTAATAAATCAGCATATCTAGGAACTTTAAAAGTAAATTCGGATTGTTCAGTTAAATTTAAATTTTTTACACCTTGAAAATCTATTCTAAATTTTTGTAAACCAAAATTAGTATATTTAGAATATTTTGTTTTAAAAAACGTTTTATCAGGGTTTCCATTTAATAATACGTTTTGATTACCAACTGCTACTAAATTTAATAATCCACCAGCCATTATATATTTATTATATATTGTCTTATGTTATTATATTAATTATTTTATAATTAATATATATCTATGTCTCAAATTTTTAAAACCCCTGTAGACAAACAAATATTATTTGATTTTTTAGACAAAGTAGCACTTAAAACAGAAAATAAATATGTTTTAAGTAATGCTTCTTATAAAAAAGCTCATTTAAATGAAAGTTTACAACCTTTCATTGATTCTGTAGAACCATATTATCATATTTCAAAAAAATATTATACTACAAGAAAACCTAGTTATAAAATGTTGGCAACTATTATTAGACAAATATGTAGATTAAATAATATTTATTATAAACAAAATATCATATATGCTAAATCAGATTATGAAATTATATACTTTATATATTATAAACAAGATCAACAATAAATATCATTTATAAACTTTGCTACTAATGTATTACTTTCTATAATCTCATTAGTATCTAACTTAGAAAACCATTCGTATTTTAAACTTTTTATTATATCGTCTATAGGAATATTTATTCCTACTACATCTTTATCTAAATTATAATTTGTATTCTGTAATAAATCTTCCATATTTATTATTCTATTTTTATCATCAAATAATCCTAAATGTTTACCTGAAACTAAATTTATTTCATTGTTAATTACTCTTTTCTCTAAATATTTATTAATTTTATCTAAAAATACTACTTCATCTGTTTGGTCATCTAACAAAAATGTTTCTAAATCACTTATTATATGTTTTAAATCTTCATTATTTTTATTACTTCCTATAAAATTATTGTTAATGTATACATTATATTCATTTGATTTTGATAAAGATTCTCCTACAAAAACCTTATTATCAATAACTCCTTGCTCGTATAAATCATTCATATCTTTGAAACACAAAAAAGATGGCGGAACATTCATTCCTCCATAAATATCTATAAGTGTTAAAATACCAATATAACGATAATAATCCCTCATTGGTTTAGCTACTTCTTCTAAATTAGTTATCCAACCAGGTATCAAATTATTAAAACTATTATCATCTATTAAGGCTATTCTAAAACTTTTACCACATTTTTTTATTAAACTATCAATTGTAATATACATAATTGGTTTGTTTAATTCATTTGAATTTCTCGAACCAAAACTTAACCAATTACGATCATTTAATTCATATGTATTATGAATCCACATTATAGGTTTATCAGATTTCGCCAATGAAGAATCATTTACTAAATATTTTTTTAATATTTCATATGATGGTTCACTTTTTACTCCATATAGTTTTATTGAGTACATTGATAAATATATTATTAATGAAATTATTAAAAGTGTAATAAATATTACTATTCCTACAGTATCGTTTATTCTCATAATAATATATTTATATATTTTAATATTTTCTTTACTTTAGTAATTGTAAATGTTTCATAACTTCTAAATTATTCTTTTTTGATTTTTCTTCTTCCATTAATAAATGATATGCATTCTTATTTGCTATATCATTATCTTTTATACTCTTCTTCATAAAATATTCATTTGATTCTTTTTCACTTAAAGGTGTTATATTTTGACTTTTCCTATCTTGATTCAATTCAAATATCGAATTATATTTTTTTTTATTCATATAATCTTGCTGTGTAACTGGAATAAATGATTCTGTATGAGCTTTTTTTAAATCTTCATAATTTAAAGTTTTTGAAAATATATCTCCATTCGAATAATTACCTTTTGATGAAACTAACTCTGATTCACCTGTAGATATACCATTACATACATCGTTTATATCTGAATAAACTATCATATCTTTTATCTTTCTAGATTTTAACATTTCAAAATTATTATTTAAATTTGATTTATTACATTTTATATTATCTTGTTTATCTTCTGATGCTAACCACTCTCCATATCCATCATCATTATCCTCCAATTTATATTTTAAAAACATTTCATTAAACCATTTATTAAAATTATCAGACTTAATTTTATTAGATATTTCATCTTTGTTACTATTATCAAATGTATCTAAATGATGTTGATATTCTGTTGTTTTATTATCTACATTATTTCTCTTAAATTCATAAATATGATGTATATATTTATAAGCTTTTACAAAAAATATAAAATACTCTTTTGGTAATTTACATTTATCTGGATGAGTCTTACAAACTGTCCTTTTACATCTTTTCAAATCCTCTTCACTAAAATTTGTATCTAATGAAAACAAATTTAATAAATCATTTAAATCATAATTCTCTATATTCAAATCCAAATTATCCATATTAGTATATTATAATATTTTTTATTGCATATCCTTTCTTATTTTTACACCAATTAATGGTACATCTTCATTGTAATATGTTGAATCAATCGACCTACCTGGTAATATTAATGAACCATTTACTATTGGAAGATTTTGAGTATTAGGATCTGACCCTAACTGATTCTGATATGCATAACTTTTACCTCCCTTTGCCCTCTTTGAAACTAATCTTACATATTTTTGTGATTTTGTCTCCACATTCCTGCTACTATAAGATAATACATAATTATTTCTTCGTTTTGCTATCTGTTCAGGTGTATATCTGGTTGTATCATAAAATGTCATACTCTTATAACCCTTCGTATTTTGTAATTTACGTGTTACTGATGGATAATCACATATTGGTTCAGGTGGAGATTCTGAATCAGACATATATATATATTAAATAATATAAAACTTTTACATTTAATTACTTTATGGAAATATTGGACAAAATAAAACAAAATACTGAAGACGAAATTAAAACGCTTAATAGACATATCAATATATATAATTCATACTTTAATAACAATTCTAATTTTCTCTATTTAAATGATGAATATGATAAAATATTCTTTTCTATGTTTTCAAACAAAAAAATAATTGAAATTAAAGAAATGTTACATATAAAAAAAAACTTTTTAAATTACATTACAAAAGTTATTTATAAAAACTGCAACCATACATGGATATATGATTCTATTGATATTGACCCTGACCGCTCAAAAACCATTATATATTGTAATAAATGCTTTTTAGATAAAAAGTAAATATCTTTATATATACTCTTCTAGTTTTAATTCTCTATCACAATAATATATTTTATTGTTTATTAATTTACCTATATTTAAATGCGTATTTACATCATATACATGTGATGTATTATCTACATAATATGTATTATTATTTAATATTTTAACTACTACATTTATTATTCTTTTATTTGAAAAATTAGTATTTTCTTCAATTAATATATTTATTTTCTTTTTTGGGCGTCCTATATTTTTTTCACCATTCACGTACGACATTTTTAAAACAAATTACTTTTTTTTTATTTCAATTTTTTTCTTTTTCTTTATTTAATATATCTTCAATATTATGCTCATTACCACTCTTATCATTATAACTATATATTCCATTGTTATAATTTAATTCTAATACTAATTTATTATTCTTCTGTACATTACTATCTTTTTCTACAATACCATTCGGTGTACCTTTTATATGAGTACCACAATACTCTTCTCCATCTCTTCTCTTTCTTGTACATTGCTCACCATGAGATTTTAATGCTAAGCATCTATCTACACATGGTACATTATTCTTTAACCTTTTCCTCTTTGAAAAATCATCATTTGATAAATTCAATCTACTATAGTTATATATGAATTCTAATATTTCATTCTTATTCTCAAATGACGAACTATTTATTTTTATACAAATATCATTTTTTAATTTACTTGTATAATTATC
>CESB01047093.1_pt1 | contig 15522 bp, 16 predicted proteins | sample 531071 | NCBI WGS metagenome assembly CESB01 (sample SAMEA2621259, study PRJEB7988) | marine metagenome | biome: marine biome (ENVO:00000447); feature: surface water layer (ENVO:00002042); material: "saline water (ENVO:00002010), including plankton (ENVO:xxxxxxxx)" | depth 5 m | reverse complement strand
TTACGTGGTATTTTTTCAAATGACATATCCATTGATTTGGGTACTGCAAATACATTAATTTACACCAAAGAAGATGGTGTTGTTCTAGATGAGCCATCAGTTGTTGCTATACAAGAACGTAATGGTCAAAAAACTGTGGTTGCGGTCGGCCATGATGCTAAGAAAATGTTGGGAAGAACTCCAGGACAAATGGAGGCAATAAGACCTTTGAGAGATGGGGTAATTGCTGATTTTAATGTTACAGAAAAAATGTTGCAGCATTTCATTAAAAAGGTATCAAATAATTCGATACTATCTCCAAGTCCTAGAGTGCTTGTATGTGTTCCTTCAAAGGCAACTCAAGTTGAGAAAAGAGCCATACGTGAATCAGCACTGTCAGCTGGAGCGAGTGTAGTAAAACTAATAGAAGAACCAATTGCAGCTGCATTGGGTGCAGGAGTTGCTATAGATAAGCCTAGAGGAAGTATGGTAATAGATATTGGTGGTGGCACATCAGAAATCGCCATTCTATCTTTGAATGGAATAGTTTATTCTGAGTCTCTAAAGGTGGGGGGCGATAAATTTGATGAGGCCATTCAAACTTATGTTAGAAGAAAATTTGGTGTTGTTATCGGTGAATCCACTGCTGAATTAATTAAGTTGCAAGTTGGTTGTGCAACTTTAAATTGCAAAAAAGAATTTGAGCCATACGAATTTAGAGGAAGAAATCTTGCCGAGGGAATACCAGAGCTTGTTATTTTTCAAAAAGAAGACGGATTTAAAGCATTAGAAAACCAAACATCAGCAATAGTAAGATCAGTAAGAACTGCTCTTGAATTATCACCTCCTGAATTAGCTGCAGACATATCGCAAGATGGAATAGTGATTACAGGTGGAGGAGCACTACTTCATTGTCTTGATACACTTATTGAGCAAGCTACTGGGATTCCAGCAAGGATTGCTGATGACCCATTAACCTGTGTAGCCAGAGGTGGCGGTATTGCTCTTGGCCTAATGGATAAAGATTTCGATTTATTTGCCGAAGAGTAATGGCTAAAGAAATTCTTCCATTTCAGAAGAAATTAAGTCTTGCGTTTTTTTCATTTATTTTTGTAATTTTATTAGTTTACTTATCGCAAAACTTTGGGCTAAACGAAAAGTCACAGAGGCTTTTAATTAAGACTTTAAATGTTCCTGGACAATTTATATCCAGATTCTTAAATGAATATCAAGAATTTGAGAATCAAAAAATAGCCCAACTTGAAGAAGAAATCCTTAATTTGCGAAATCAAATATATGAAAATGAACTTGAATTAAAATCATTAGAAAATTCACGACCTTATAACAACTTTGATATAAGTTTAAGAGGAAGTTCCGAAACCTTTATCAGTTCATTCGATCAAATAAATTTTACATGCTGCAATAAACATAGAGTTTACATTAATAATCCAAATAATATGGAAAATGGTATCTATGCAATTTCTCAGGGTAACTTTGCCTTAGGGAAAACAAAAAATATTTCAAAGCGTGAAATGGAAGTCAGACTATTAAGTGATCCAGAGGAGTATATTTCAATTAAAAATACGACAGGGTTTTTTTGTATAGCTAAAGGAACTGGAAAAGGTAGGCTTATAAGCTGCTTAAATGAATCAAAAGCCGAGAGCTACCAATTAGGTGATACCTTTTTTACTACTGGCTTTGATGGAATTTACCCTCCCGGTTTAATTGTTGGCAAAATAGTAAACATATCAACTAATCAATCGAATATATTTCAACACAATATAGAAATAGAACTTTTTTTTGATCCATATCAATCAATTAATAAAAAGGTAAATATACATGACTGAAGTTATTAGATATTCAAGTTTCGTTTGTTTGATAATTCTCAATCAAATTTTGTTAGCAACAAATTTGTGGCCCATATCTCCAGATTTATTTTTGGTACATACACTTATTTACACCACATTTGTAAAAAAAATTCCAAATATTTATCTATTTATATTTATGGGTTTCTTGATTGATCTTTTTTTTAGCAATACTTCCGTTCCATACACAATTACTTATTTTCTTGTGGGGCTATATCTAAATTTTTCGAATTTAAAGTGGATTCAAAGATCACTTTTGGAACAATTAATTTTAATAATTTCAATTAGTTTTTGTTTAAATATTCTTCTCTTTTATGTAAATAATTTTTCTGATGAAATGGGTATAAGGATATTTATAAATCCATTTTTAAATTCAATGATTTGGGTTCTAATTTTTATAAATCAAAGGCATAAATGGTTAAAAAATATCTAATTTGGCCTATAAGGTTTTTTCTATACCTTTTAGCTATTTTCATTTCAAACTTTTATATTTTTTGTCTATTTATTTCTACTGATTATGGTTCTAAGTTTATAACTAATTACTTATTTGAAGATACTATTAAATATCAAGATATATCAATAGAACCAAGTTTACTTGGCATGCAGGTAGATATAGGAAATTTTCAATATACAGGAGCAGCTGATTTTTCTGGAGAGGAAATAAAATTAAAAATTAATTTTCTTAACTCTGTTGTTGGAAAAAAAATTCATGTTTCTATGTTTTCGTTAAAAAATGCTGAAGTAAAATTAAATGAAGCTGAGCAAAGCGACCAAATTGATCAAACTGAAGTTTTTATTGAACAACTATTATTAAATAATTTAAAAGTGGGGAATACTGTTTTCCAAGAATTAAGTTTATCTAACTTTTTAACTTTCAAAGATTCATTCGGTTTTAATTTTCAGAATTTAAATTTAGAGCTTCCTGGTAACCTTAATGCCATTAAAGGCTTAGATGGCAAGGGTTATTTTTATGATGGGAAATTATTTGCTGATCTTAATACAAAAGAGGGAGCATTATATTTTAGTTTTTTTGAAACTCCCCAAATACTTGAAAACCTGACTGGTGAAATTTATCTTGATTTTAATAATAAATTTAAAATTCCTTACTCAAACTTCTCAGCACAAGATAATGAGAAAGATTTAAAATTAACGTTTAAGTATGAGGAAGAATTTCAATTACAAATGTCTTCCAGAGGAAGTGAAAAAACATTTCTAAGTTACTTACCTAAATCTCAAAGAAACGTAAAAAAGTTTTTTCAAGAATCTAACTTTAAAGCAAAACAATTAGATATTTTATTCTCGATTTCCTCATTCAATGAGAAGTTAAATTTTTCTTCAGTTTTAGTATCTGATGAAAATCGAATTGATATTGGGGGAGCTGAGTTTAAAGTTAATTCTTTAAAAACTTATATAGATAATACTTCAATCAATCTATTTGGTGATGAATTCCATGTTTCTGACTATTCTTTTGGCAACTTGTATTTAGTAAATAATTTTATGTTTGAAAATAAATATGAACTCTTATTAGACGACAGAAGAATTTCACTTAAATTTGATAATGAAGGTGAATTTGAAAGTATATACGGAGATTTCTCATTAACGGAAAATCAAGACATCAAGCTAAATTTGAATGATAAGAATTTGCTTTTAAATTACAAGGATATTTTTATTGAATTCAATTTTCTAGATTCATATAAATTTCAAAATAATATTCTGACAATTTTCCCAAAAAACTTTAAATCGAATTTTTTTGGTTTTGATGAAAATAAACTAAATTCATTTGATTTTGATTTTGAAAATTTTGCATTGAAGAATATCAACTCTCAATTTTCAATAAAGAGTCAAGATGAAAATCCACTAAGAAATTCGAGCCTCAGTTTCAGTAAATTAAATTTTGGTTTTAAAAACAGTTATATCAATATTGGGAATGAAACTTTAGACTTTGGTGGTCTAATAGACATTTCAGGAGAGAATATTTCATATTCTGATACAACATTCACGATTGACGCTCTGAGGGTTTTATCTTTAATTGACATAAGATCAAGGTTACTTAATATTTTGAATGCTGATTTTAAAAAACTTAATCAAAATAATTTTTTCATAAATACGTTAGATGGAAAAATTTTTGTTGATAGTTCTGGTTATGCAAATATTAATCAACTAAATATGAATTTTGATGTAGGAAATGCAGAACTTTCAGGAACTATTTCATCTAATAAAGATTCTTTTGATGATTTTAATTTGGAAATGATTTTTAACTCGACTGTGTCTGAAAGCATTCCTTGGTACGTTGCTATTCTTGGAGGATTGCCTGCAGCAGCGAGCGCCGTAGTCGTAACAGAAGTACTTGAAGAAGGATTGAGTGACGTTACAAGCTCAAAATATTCAATATCTGGAAATGTCGACAATCTCAATATTCAAGTTAAGCAATAAGAAAGCTCACAATTCCTAGAAAGCTTACAAAACCAATAATATCTGTGAATGTTGTTATAACAACGCCTCCTGCTATTGCTGGATCATAACCAAATCTTCTTAGAAAGTGCGGGAACGCAAATCCAAAAATAGCTGCTGCTAGTAAATTAAAAATCATTGCTAATGCAATTGCTAATGAAAGTGCGGTGTCAGCAAACCAGTATGAAGTAATGCCATATATTAAGACTGAAAAAACAGAGCAATTTGCAAGAGCAACTATAAATTCTCTACGGAATAAATATCTGAAGTTTTTTCGGTTTAATTGTCTCATGGCTTCTGCTCTAATATAGATACCAAGTGTTTGTGTAGCAGCAATACCTCCCATACTTGCAACTATTGGCATTAAAATCGCTGCGTATACTACTTTTTGAATTACATCTTCAAAGAGACTAATTGAAGCTGCTGCAATAACTGCTGTAAGTAAATTAACCGATAGCCATAAAACTCTATTTTTTATAGATTTTTTTGGAGAGGCAAAAATATCCTCTTCAATTTGGGCAAATCCAATAAAATCTTGTTCAACTTCATCTGCCGCAACTTCAATAATGTCATCAACAGTAATTCTCCCTAAAAGGTGATTCTTATCATCAACAACTGGTGCTGAAAAAAGGTCTTTTGTTTTGAATTCATTGTATACGTCTATTTGATCAATTTTTATATTCAGGGGCTGAAACTCTGTATCCATTACTTCTCTAACTGTAAGATTTGGATCTGAGGTTAAGATTTTAGTAATTGGGAGTATTCCTAAATATTCATCATTTTTACTGACAACATATATATCATCAGTATTTTGTGGTAGTTCTTTAAGAAACCTTAAATAACGCATTACTAATTCAATAGAATTCTCAGCACGAACTGTAATCACATCAGTATTCATTAAACCACCAGCAGACTCTTCGGGATAATCAAGAATCTTTTCAACTCTGCCCCTGTCACGAGAATTCATTAAAGACAAAACCTCATTCGTCATTTTTTCAGGCAGGGTTTGTAAAATATCAGCTAAATCATCAACTTCAAGATCGCTAATAGCTGCTGAAATTTCTTCAGGATTCATACCTTCAAGCAAATCTTCTCGGAGGTTTTCATCGAGCTCACCCAAAACTTCACCTTCTGTATCAAGTTGTATTAAGTCCCAAATAATTTTTCTTTCATGAGGTGGCGACGATTCAATAACATAAGCTAATTCACTTGGGGTCATTTCATTTAAAATTCGTCCAAGCTTTGTCTTAAATTCAGGATTTGAGAAGGTTTCTTGTATAAGCTCAAACCTTTTATCTAAATTTTCATTAGCCATTGGGCTATTCTACAAGAAAAACTTTTAATTCAGTTCGCCAAAATACAATTTCTTAGCTAACGAATTGTTTTTTACTTGATTTGGAGTGCCTTGTAGCAATAACTCTCCTTGATTCAGAAGGATGATTTCATCACAAACATTTATAACATCTCTAAAATTATGATCACTTATAAAAATACCTAAATCTTTTTTAAAATTTTTAAGTATTTTAATTATTTCTTCAACTGATATCGGGTCAACACCTGCAAAAGGCTCATCTAAAAGAATAAACTTTGAATCAAGTAAAATAGCTCTCAATATTTCAGTTTTTCTTTTTTCTCCTCCAGATAAAAATTTAGATTTTATATTTGCTTTATCAGTTAACTTCATTAAATCCAATAGATTTTCAATCTGCTTAGACTTATCTGATGAAATTTCTTTAAATCTTAGTTCTATAATTGCTTCTAGATTTTCTTGTAAACTTAAATCATCAAATAGAGAGTTTTCTTGTGGCACATAATTTAATCCAACATTTGATCTTTCCTCAAGAGTCATTAAGTGCAGATCCTTTTGATAGAATTTTATTTTCCCTGAGTCAATTTTTGAAAGTCCAGAAATAGCTTTAAATAAGCTTGTCTTGCCTGCCCCATTGGCACCTAAAAGGCCAATGATTTTATTATTAGGAAGATCAAAAGAAATATTCTTAAAAAGTAATTTTGATTTTACTGATCTGCTTATATTTTCAACTTTTATCATTGGATAACTTGATTATCATATTTTCAGAATTAATCTTATTGCCTGCTTTAATGATCGAAACATTTTTAGAAAGTTTTAAAACCTCAGAGTCTATCTCAATTTTTTCTGCCTCACCTTCAATAAATTCAATGCCGTCATAAAATTTTATTTTAATAGGCAATCCATATGCTATAAATGATTCATTTTCTTGATTAAGTTTCAATTTATCTGCCGTAAAAAAAATATCATCAGATTTAAAAACCACATTATGTTCGTAATTGATGGTATTGAGCTCTGTATCAATTTCTATGTTTTTTGAAGTTATTTCGTATTCCTGTGAAGCTAGATTGAATGACAAAAATAAAATGATTAATCTAAATAACATTTGCTTCTAAAATATCATGCATTGTTAATATACCTACAACTTTTTTATTTTCTTCAACAACGAGAGTGTAAACTTTAAATGCTTTCATCATTTCTGCAGCTTTTACTACCAATTCATTTGATTTAATTCTTTTGAATTTTTTAGTTAACACTGTAGAAAGTCTAACTTTATCTATTTCGACATTTTTTTGCAGCTGTCTTCTTAAATCGCCATCTGAAAATACTCCAATAACTCTTGCACCTTTTTTAATGAGTGCAATTCCTTGTTTTTTTTCTGAGACTTCAAAAATTAAATCTTTAATACTATCTGAATCTTTAACAACTGCTGCTTTGCTTATTGGAACCATCAAATCCTTTGTTCGCAATGTTAATTTTTTACCAAGCTTACCCCCTGGATGAGATTTTGCAAAATCTTCAGAGGTAAAGCCTTTAACTTTAAGTAAAGCAACTGCAATTGCATCTCCAAGTGCAAGCGTGACAGTTGTACTCGAAGTAGGCGCTAAGTCATTAGGACAAGCCTCTCTTTTAACTTTTACTAATACATGGGTTTTCGAGGCCTTGGCTATAGTTGAATTAACATTTTCCGTAATAGAAAAAAGATCAATTTTCTTCATATTTATTGCAGGTAGTAAATCACATATTTCCTGACTTTCACCAGATTTAGAAATTGCTAAAATTGAATCCTTTTTTTCTACCATTCCTAGATCTCCATGTAATGCTTCAGCGGGATGAATAAAAAAAGCTGGTGTTCCTGTACTGGAAAGTGTGGCAGCAAACTTATTAGCAATATGTCCTGATTTCCCTACACCAGTTATAAATATTTTCCCTTTGCAATTTGAGATATTTGTACATAATTCTTCAACATTAAAGTTTTTTGACCTATAAAAAGCCTTTAATTCTTCTAATTCAATTAAAAAAGCTTTTTTTGCTTCTTTTTGGAAAATATTTTTTTTCATTTCAAACTATAATTTACATATGTTACGATTTTTTTCATCAAAAATAATATTTGTCTTTTTTTTGACACAAAATTTATTTGGCGAAAAAGTTCCTGATCTTCATGAATATATTGATTCAAATGCTCAGTATTTTTTGACAGTTATAAAGGAAGAAGGTTCAAATTATGATGATAATCCTGAAGAATTTAAAGAAAGGCTTAAAAATATTTGGGAGCCAATGGTTGATGTAAAAGTTGTATCAAGATTAATTCTTTCATCAAAAATTTATTCTTCTGCTTCAGAAAGTCAGAAAAAATTATTTGAAGAAAGAACAAAAAAATTATTGCTTGATAAATATGTAACAACTTTATTGGAATTTGATAATTATCAAATCGTAACGGATGAAGATATTAAAGTTAAAAAAAATAGATTTGAAGTTTCTATAAATTTTTTCTCGGACTCAGACTCGTTTGTTACTAAATTGACTGTGTACAAAAATAGTCTTGGACAATATAGGATCGTAAACATAATTGTTGATGGGATTAACCTAGGCTTAATATTTAGAAATCAATTCCAAGATGCTTACCTAGAGAACAACTCTAACTTGGATATTGCTATTGAATCTTGGCAACCCACAACACTCTAACATTATGGAAAGGTTAATAATAAAAGGCGGGAATCATCTTCAAGGAGAAATAGATTGTTCTGGTGCTAAGAACGCTGGATTACCTATCCTAGCATCAACAATACTGCTTGAAGACTCAGCTTTGATAGGTAACTTACCACATTTACAAGATATAACTACAAAGCTGGAATTGTTAAATTCTATGGGTTCTCAAATAAATTTTCACGAAGATGGTTATATTGAGATTAATTCTTCAAATATTCTTTTACCTGAAGCAAGATATGAGCTTGTTAAAACAATGCGTGCCTCTATTTTAGTTATGGGTCCTCTGGTAGCAAAATATGGAAAAGCCAAAATCTCACAGCCAGGTGGTTGTGATATTGGCACTCGACCAATTGACTTCCATCTTTCTGGTTTAGAGCAAATGGGAGCTGAAATAAAGTCAGATTCAAAATATATTTATCTAAAAGCAAAAAAGCTTAATCCCATTGACTTTACTTTTCCAAAGGTTTCCGTCACTGGAACAGAAAATTTAATGATGGCTGCAACATTAATTGAAGGGACCACTACACTAAGAAACTGCGCAAAAGAACCAGAAGTAGTAGAGCTTGCAAACTATCTTAATAGTTGTGGTGCAAAGATAAATGGAGCAGGAGAATCAGTAATTATAGTGCAAGGAGTAAAAAAATTAGAAGCAAGCAGATGGAATGTTTTATTTGACAGAATAGAAGCTGGTACATATCTGGTTGCAGGAGCTATTACAAATGGCCATGTAAAAGTAAATAAAATTGACCCTAAAACTATTAATATAGTTAGTGAAAAATTGATGGATATGGGCGTCGAAGTAAATATTGGCTTAGATTTTGTTGAAGTTGATGCTACTTCTTCAGATTTAAAAGCCCAAGATATATTTACCGAACCATTTCCTGGTTTTCCTACAGATATGCAAGCTCAATTTATGACATTAAACACAATTGCATCAGGAAAATGCATAATTGAAGAAACAGTATTTGAAAATAGATTTCAGCACGTAAGCCAATTAAGGAAAATGGGAGCTGATATAACTTTAAATAAAAACAAAGCATGTGTTTCTGGTATATCTAACTTAGTTGGAGCAAATGTGAGCGCATCTGATCTAAGAGCATCAGCCAGTTTAGTTTTAGCTGGATTGGTTGGTAAAAATAAAACAGAAATAAACGACATTTACCATATCGATAGAGGATATGAATGTATTGAAGAAAAACTTAACAAGTTAGGCGCAGAAATTATTAGAGAGCCTGTGGTCTATTAGGCCTTTCTTTTGTTACCAAATTTAAATCAAGCTGTTCACCTGATCTAATAATTTTTAGTTCAAGAACATCTCCAGGAGAAATACTATTAACTGACGCTAACAATGTATTCCATCTTGCGTCTGCATCCTTTATTGAGATGATGATGTCACCATCTTTTAAACCATTTTCGAAGTTTGAATTTGTATTTAAAGCAACTGTAAAAAGTGCTGGAATTCTATTGTTTGTTTGTGAGTCTGTATAAAAACCTCTTCTAAATCTAAATTCTCCTATCCAGGCTCTACTTACTTTTCCATATTTAATTATTTCATTTGTTATTGAAAAAACTTTTCCAGATGGTAGTGCAAAGCCTACTCCATCTGAACCCCCTGAAGCTGAAGCAATTAAAGTACTAAGTCCAATTAGTTCTCCAGATTCATTTATTAAAGCTCCACCAGAATTACCTTTATTAATAGCAGCATCAGTTTGAATAATATCTAAATAGGGATTTCCAAAATTTCTCCCAGTTGCGCTTAAGATTCCTCTCGAAACAGATATTCCTATGTTATACGGATTTCCGATTGCATAGACTGTCTGACCAATCTCTAAATCTTCTTGATCGGAAAATTTAATATGATTCAGGTTTTCTTCATTGATTTTCAAAACTGCAAGATCAGCATACTCATCAAAACCTATTAGATTTGCTAAATAAGTTTTTTCAGCGATTTTTACAGTGCTAAGGTTGCCAGAAAGATTATGAAAAGCAGTTATGATGTAACCATCTTCAGAAATAATCACTCCAGACCCAAAACTTTTTCCACGATTATTTAAAGATTCAATTGTTACAATTGATGATGAAATTTCATCAAAGTTTATTTTTTCTTCTTCGGTGTATATATTTTCGAAATATACAAATTGTGCTCCAAAAAATAAGCCAAAAAATAATATTAACAAAAACAGGTTCTTCATGTTTCAAATCCTTTACCAATATATTAATATATAGCGGGTCAACTTTGAGCATTACATGAAAACTACAGCATTAAGAACTCAAGATATTGAGCAAAAATGGTACATACTTGATTGTACTGGAAAGAAACTTGGCAGGTTATCTGTTCAAGTTGCCAATATATTAAGGGGAAAAAACAAACCAGAATATACGCCAAATTCTGATGTAGGTGATTTTGTAATTTTACTTAACGCAAAAAAAATTGAAGTTACAGGAAAGAAAGCAACAGATAAAATTTACTATAGACATTCTGGTTTTCCTGGGGGAATTAAGCAAATATCTTTTCAAGATCAGATGGAAAAAAATCCTGAAAAAGTAATTAGAGATGCAGTGAAGGGAATGTTGCCTAAAAATAGATTAAACAGACAGATTATTAAAAAATTGAAAGTATATGATGATGCTAATCATCCCCATGAAGCACAAAATCCTGAGGAGCTAAAATAATGGGAACTGTTTCTGGAAGAAGGAAAGAAGCTACAGCTGTTGTTAAGCTTACAAAAGGAACAGGCATTGTTACAGTAAACAAAAAGAGTATCGATGAATACTTTGGAAGAGATGTTGCTAAAATGATAGTTAGGCAACCACTTGTGCTCACAAAGAATGATGGTTCATTTGATGTTGATGCAAAAGTTCAAGGTGGCGGTTCTTTCGGACAAGCTGGAGCAATAAGACTAGCAATATCTAAGGCACTTCTAGAAGAAAATCCTGAGCTTAGGGCTGATCTCAAAAAAGCAGGATATCTGACCAGAGATTCAAGAGTTAAAGAAAGAAAGAAAGTTGGCCTCAAAAAAGCTAGAAAAAGTCCACAGTTTTCTAAACGTTAATTTTCTATTTTGAACACTCATAAATAATTATAAATTTTTTGTTCAAAATATAATTTTTTAATGTTTATTTATTAAAAACCTATATATTTTAAAAAAATTCTGTATATAATACGTCTCATAAGGATTTAAGAGGAATATGCTTATTCAGTTTCACCTAAATTTGAACACTGAATTAAATGTTCAAAATGTCTAAAAATAAGCAAGGAAAAAAACACATACACATACTAGATGGGATGTCTTTATATACTAGAGATAAGTCTCCCTTTTACTGGGGTTATTTAAATGTTGATGGTGAAATTCACAAAAAAAGCCTTAAAACTAAAGATAAGAAAGAAGCTGAAAAGCTCTTATTTGATTGGAAAAATGAATTGCTCTACAGCGATTCATTGAATGATTTAAATGAAAAATTAGATATGGATGTTAAAGATAAACCAAGAGTTGATAACACTAGAAGAAAAGCTTTAATGATTACTTCAAGTTTAATGGGGGCAGTAACAGTTGCTGGGTTTGCGGTTCCTTTTCTGAGTGCTTGGAATCCAAGTGAAAAAGCAAAAGCCCTCGGTGCTTCTGTAAAATTTGATTTATCAAAATTAGAGCCTGGTGCGATGGCAGTTGTAGAGTGGAGAAGAACACCAATTTTTGTTGTGCATCAAACATCGAAAGCTTTAGAAAATCTTCCAAAATTAAATGATAGGGTCACTGACCCTGTTTTGTCGGAAGGTGTTGCTAGATCAACCAATGATAAATTCACGGTTTTGAAAGGAGTTTGCACACATTTATCTTGTGCGCCTAAATACCATCCTGAAATTGAACCAAAAGCTTGGGATGAACAGTGGTTAGGAGGTTTTTTCTGTCCATGTCATGGATCTAAATTTGATTTAGCAGGTAGAGTTTATAAAGGTGTGCCAGCACCAACAAATTTAGAAGTTCCCCCACATAAATTTGAGGGAGATACATTAATTATAGGAGAACCAACATAATGGCTAGTGAAAAAAGTACTGTAATGGGCTGGATAGATAGAAGGCTTCCAGTAACCGAAAATCTTGAAAGACATTTAACAAAACATCCTGTTCCAAAGAAAGTAAATTTCTTCTACCTTTTTGGGGCATTACTGATGGTAGTATTTATGATTCAAGTTGTAACAGGTATTTGGTTGATGATGTTTTATACAAACACCGAGGAAGGAGCTTTTGCAAGTGTTGAATACATTATGAGAGATGTCGAATATGGTTGGCTGATGAGATACATGCATAGTACAGGTGCTAGCGCATTTTTCTTTTTAATGTATTTTCATATGTTTAGAGGCCTTTTGTATGGCTCATACCAAAAACCAAAAGAATTAGTGTGGTTATTTGGATGTTTTTTACTATTTTTGCTTATGGCAGAAGGGTTCTTAGGTTATGTGCTGCCTTGGGGTCAAATGTCTTACTGGGCAGCGAATGTTATTTTATCTTTATTCGGAGCGATTCCGTTTATTGGGCCAGACTTACAGGTTTGGATTCAAGGAGATTTTGTTCTTTCAGGAATAACTTTATCAAGATTTTTTGCATTACATGTTGTAGTAGTTCCTCTCTTAATGATTGCATTGGTAGTTTTTCATATTTTCGCACTTCATGAAGTCGGAGCAGGGAATCCTGAGGGAGTTGACATTGAGAAGTACAGAGATGAAAAAGGCATGCCGCTAGACGGAGCACCATTTCATCCATATAAGACTTTTGGCGCATTACCAGCAATTGGAATTTTCTTTGTAGTGTTCTTTGCAATTGTTTTTTTTGCTCCTACAGGTGGCGGTTATTTTATAGAGAAGCCAAATTTTGAAGAAGCAAATTTTCTCAAAACTCCAGAACATATAGCACCAGTTTGGTATTATGCCCCTTTCTATTCGATTTTAAGGGCTGTTACTTTTGGGATTCCTTTTTTAGGCATAACAAGTAAATTTTTAGGGTTTATTGTTTTCGCTGCAAGTATAGCAATTCTTTTTGTAGTTCCTTGGCTGGATAGATCAAATGTGCAGAGCATTAGGTATAAAGGTATTTATAGTAAAATCGCAATGGTACTTTTTGCAGCTTCCTTTATAACACTTGGTTACCTGGGCACAAAACCGGTAAATGAGTTAAGAACGCTAATAGCTCAAATATGCACTGTTCTATATTTTGCACCTTTCTTGCTTATGCCAATTTATACAAAATATGAAAAAACATTAAAAGTTCCTGACAGGTTATGAAAAAACTATTAATTACATTATTAATCTTTAGTGCATACAGCTATTCAGCAGGAGAAAATGATTGTGGCTCTCTAGAGAAGTGTGATGCTTTTTCATCGGATGTTCATGATTTATATTCTCTTCAAAGAGGCCTAGGTATTTACATGAATTATTGTGCAAGCTGTCACTCTCTAAAGCTTTTGAGGTGGAATAGGTTGCAAAAAGATTTAGCCATTCCTGAAAATATTGTTACAGAAGAATTAATTCGAACTCCTGATACCAAAATAGCTGATCACATGACTTTTGGAATGCCTGAAATATCGCCAATTGGTGCTCCAGACCTTACTTTAAGAACAAGAGTCAGAGGCGATGAGTGGATTTATACCTATTTAAGAACTTTTTATGAGGATCCCTTGCAAACATCTGGATCAAATAATCTTGTTTATGTTGGAACGTCAATGCCAAATGTCTTAGTCGGATTGCAGGGCAATCAAGCCCTTGACAAGGATGGTAAACTAATAAAAATTTCAGAAGGTTCTTTGACTAAAGAAGAATTTGATAGATCTATGAAAGATTTAGTTAACTTTTTAGCTTATGCAGCTGAACCTGCACGTATAACTAGAGAGAAAAATGGTGTATTTGTTATATTGTTTTTTATAGTTTTTACTGCTGTTATGAACCTTCTGTATAGAGAATACGCAAAGGAGCTTAAATGATTTTTTATTCAGAAGAAAAGGGACACTACAGTCATATGATTAGAATTGTGCTTGCAGAAAAAGATATAGCTTGTGAGATAAAAGAATTTGATCCTGAGGGCAAATTACCCGAAGAACTTCCTACAATTAACCCCTACAACAAACTACCTGTTTTGGTTGATCGAGAGGTCACTATATATGAGCCAAGAGTAATTCTTGAATATTTAGATGAACGATTCCCTCATCCACCATTGTTGCCTATTTATCCAAATGAAAAAGCAGAATGTCGATTATTAATTCATAGAATCGAAAAGGATTGGTTGCCGGTTGTTGACAAAATGATGAGTCCAAAAATTAGTCAAAAAGAATTTGATTCATTAAAAAAAGAACTTGTTGGATTGGTATCAGGAATAATTTTAGTTTTAAAAGAGAAACCATACTTCATGAGTGATGAGTTTACATTGGTTGATTGCTATATGTCTGCAATATTATATAGACTACCTTATCTTGGAGTGAGTTTGCCAAATACTAAATCGTTTGCTAGCTTAAGTGCATATCAAGAAAAACTTTTCTCCAGACCAAGTTTTGACTTATCGCTTACAGACTCAGAAAGAGATTTAAAATATTCTTTTAATTGATATAAGATTTCGCAATCAACGCATCACTTGTGATTTGATAAATTCCAAGTAGCCCTCTAATTTCTCCTTTAACGTTATTTGCAATAGCATAACTAACAAGAAGTGCATCAAACCCTAAACAGTAACTTCGGCTTTTAGATAAATCGCTGTTAAATTTATTTTCATAAGTATGATCAATCAGCTTTACGTCATGCAATAAAATTTCATTTTGATCTATTTTTTGATCGAAATTTGAGGTGAGGGAGAAGATTTCGTAATCTAGCCCATAATTAAATCTTACTAGTGATGCTATTTCATACAATCTGCTCAAATCTTCTGTAAAAATTACTACTTGTGAAAAATCTTTTCTGGTTCGAGGAACAAACTCAACGTCAGAAAAACTTGCTTGATCTATATTGTTGAATCTTGCTTTGCTGTCAGAAACATCTAAAAAATTTTCAATTCTATTTGATGGATTGCTTTTAACTTCTATTGTTACAGCTTCTTTGTTTGCACTGAACCACTCATTTTTGAAAGTTTTAATTTGTTCTGCATTACTATTTTCATCCTCGATAAAGCCTATCCTTTCAGCTCTTTCATTTAATAGGTACTTTTGAAGCGTGTAGATTTGAGATTTCTGA
>CESB01090941.1_pt1 | contig 15557 bp, 11 predicted proteins | sample 531071 | NCBI WGS metagenome assembly CESB01 (sample SAMEA2621259, study PRJEB7988) | marine metagenome | biome: marine biome (ENVO:00000447); feature: surface water layer (ENVO:00002042); material: "saline water (ENVO:00002010), including plankton (ENVO:xxxxxxxx)" | depth 5 m | reverse complement strand
TGATAATGATATTGTTTATGAAGTTAACACTACATTTTCTTACACTGGCTGGGCGCCATGGAATAAAGAAACTAGTTCTGACTATTTAATTGATGAAGTAAGAGAAATTTTATCGGAATGGTATAATTCTAAATTTTATGAAATAAAAAATCCAAAAAATAATAGCACATTATATACAACTGTTAGTGGTAATAGAAGAATAGTAATTACAAAAGTTAGTGAAAGAGAGGTTAGGGCAAGGTACACAGATCTTACCATCGAAAAAAAAATTAAAAAGTGAGAAATTTATCTTTAGTTTTTATAGTTTTTATTTTATTATACTCCTGTTCCAAAACAGAATTAAAACTATTTGAAAGATTATCTTCTTACGAAACAGGAATTTCTTTCAAAAACAATCTCTCCTTCAAAGAAGATTTTAATATTTTCACTTATAGAAATTATTATAATGGAGGTGGAGTAGGTTTAGGTGATATTAATAACGATGGTCTTCTAGATATTTATTTTACTTCTAATCTAAATGAAAATAAATTATATCTAAATAAAGGAAACTTTCAATTTGAAGATATAACGAAATTAGCTGGTGTAGGTGGTGAAAAATCATGGAGTACTGGTGTAAGCTTAGCTGATATAAATGCTGATGGATATTTAGATATTTACGTTTCTAATTCAGGTGACATTAAAGGAGACAATAAACAAAATGAACTATTCATAAATAATGGAGATTTAACCTTTTCTGAAAAAGCTAAAGAATATGGTCTTGATGATAAAGGTTATTCAACCCATGCAGCTTTTTTTGATTTTGATAAAGATGGGGATCTTGATTGCTATCTTCTTAATAATTCATATAAAGGAGGCTTCAGAATTACTAGTATTGGAAGAGACCAGAGACCTGTTAGGGATCAGGTAGGTGGTGATAAATTTTTTTTAAATGATAATGGTAAGTTTATTGACATCAGTGAAAATGCTGGTATATATGGCAGTGTAATTGGTTTTGGTTTAGGTGTAACTGTTGGTGATGCAAATGATGACGGATGGATGGATATTTATGTTTCTAATGATTTTTTTGAGAGAGACTACTTATATATAAATAATCAGGATGGAACATTTTCTGAAAGCCTTGAAAAAATGATTAAAAGTATAAGTGCTGCTTCAATGGGAGCTGATATGGCTGATATTAATAATGATGGTTTATCTGAAATATTTGTTACGGACATGTTGCCCGAACCTGATGAGAGAATTAAAACAGTAACTACATTTGATAGTTGGGACAGACATCAATATATTAAGACTAGTGGATACTGGAATCAATTTACCCGTAATACTCTTCAATTAAATAATGGTAATTCTACATTTAGTGAGATTGGAAGGTTGACTGGAGTCGAAGCAACAGATTGGAGTTGGGGAGCTTTAATGTTTGATTTTCAGAATGATGGTAACAAAGATATTTTTGTAGCTAACGGGATTTATCAAGACTTAACTGACCAAGACTTTTTACAGTATGTTACACAAGATGAAGTTATTAAACAAATTGCATCGCCTGGTAGTGTAGATTTTCAGAAATTAATTGATTTAATACCGAGTGTCCCAATTTCTAATTATGCTTTTTTAAATAATGGAAACCTAGACTTTAGTAATGAAACTTCTAATCTAGGGTTAGATGAACCTAGTTTTTCAAATGGGTCAGCTTATGGTGATCTTGACAATGACGGTGATTATGATCTAGTTGTTAATAATGTTAATATGGAATCATTTATCTACAAGAATAACACTGATCAGTTATTTCCATTAAATAATTTTCTTAAAATAGAATTAGTAGGAGATAGTAAAAATATTAATGCTGTAGGTTCTTCTGTTACATTATTTATCGATGAAAATGTTTATTATTTAGAGCAAATGCCAATTAGAGGTTTTCAATCTACTGTTGATAACAGCCTAATCTTTGGTATTGGAGAAAACACAAAAATTGATTCTATTTTAGTTAAGTGGGATGATGGAAAAATAACAAAGAGATTTGATCTTCTGGTAAATCAAAAAATTGTTTTAACAAAAGATGATTCTAAAGAAAATTTAGATTTTAATGTAGAAAGCTCGAAAATATTTTATAAGTCCAATCAGGAAATTTTAAGTTATGCTCATAATGAAAATAATTTTGTAGACTTTGATAGAGATAGACTTTTGTTCCATATGAGTTCTTCAGAAGGATCCTGTATATGTGAAGGTGATATTAATAACGACGGATTTTTAGACTTATACATAGGAGGATCTAAAGGATATCCTGGTTCTATTTATTTATGGAATAAAAATAAATTTAAAAAATATAATTATCAGATATTAGATGAGGATAAAGAGTCAGAAGATACTGACTGTTTATTTTTTGATGCTAATTCTGATGGTAGGATTGATTTATATGTTTCAAGTGGGGGCAACGAGTATTCAATTTATTCTCCTGAATTGAGAGATAGGTTGTATTTTAATTTCAATAATGATTTTAAAAAATCTGATCAAATATTACCAGCTGGTTTATTTGAAAGCTCTTCTGTTGTTAAAAATATTGATTTAGATTCAGATGGAGACCAAGATTTATTTGTAGGCACAAGATTAATTCCTCAAAAATATGGCTTGCCTTCTAATGGTTACCTATTAAAAAATGATGGAAATGGCTCTTTCTCTAACATTACAGATGAAATTGCTGATGATTTAAAAGGAATAGGAATGATTACTGATGCTGAGTTTTTAGATTATGATTCAGATGGTGATTTAGATTTGATAATAGTTGGTCATTGGATGCCTATTACATTATTCGAAAATATAGATGGAAATTTCTCTTTAAAAAGAATAGAGGATTTTGAAAATACAAATGGCTGGTGGAATTCTATTAAGGTAGAGGATTTAAATAATGATGGTTTATTGGATATAGTTATTGGTAATCATGGACAAAACTCAAGATTTAGAGCATCCCAATCTAAGCCAATTACTATGTATATAAATGATTTCGATGATAATAATAGTTTAGAACAAGTAATTTTTCAATATAATGGAGATAGTTCTTACACGATGTCACTAAGGCATGACTTAGTAATGCAGATGCCAGGACTGAAAAAAAAATATCTCAAATATAATAGTTATAAAAATCAGACTGTTCACGATATATTCTCATCTGAAAAGGTAAAATCAAGTCATATAAATTATGTATTCGAGCTTAAGACTTCTGCATTTATAAATAATGGAAAAGGATTTAATAAATTAGAATTACCAATTGAAACACAGTTTTCTAATATTTATGCAATAGAAATTGAAGATTATAATAATGATGGATTTAAAGATATTATTCTAGGGGGTAATCTTTACGATGTTAAACCTGAAGTGGGTAGATATGATGCAAACTACGGTCAAATACTTTTAGGTAACAAAGATTTAAATTTTAAAGTCGCTCCTTATAAAACATCAGGTTTATTACTAAATGGTCAAGTAAGAGACTTTTCTACTTTAAGAAATTTAAGTGGAGACAATTATTTGCTGATTCTTAATAATAACGATTCTTTACAATCTTATTCTTTTTAAATGAAATTCATTTTTACATTTTTTTTGTTTATTCTAATTTCATGCAATCAGAAAGAAAAATTATTTACTAAGGTTCCACAAAATAAATCTAATATTGATTTTAGAAATGACTTAAAAGAAAATGATAAGTTCAATTTAGTTGAGTACCTATATTTTTATAATGGAGGTGGTGTAGCATCTGGAGATATTAATAATGATGGGCTTCTAGATATTTATATTTCATCAAATCAAGGTCTAAACAAACTTTATTTAAATCAAGGTCAGTTAAATTTTAAAGAAATATCAAAATCATCGGGTGTGCAATCGGAAGGAGAATGGAAAACCGGTGTTTATATGGTTGATATTAATGGTGATGGTCTATTAGATATTTATCAGACCAGACTTGGGGGATATAAAAATATATCTGGAAGGAATGAATTATTTATAAATAATGGAGACCTTACTTTTTCTGAAAAAGCTAAAGAATATGGATTAGATTTTGAAGGTTTCTCAACACACTCAGCATTTTTTGATTATGATTCAGATGGAGATTTAGATATGTATTTACTTAATCACTCAGTTCATACTGAGAGAAGTTATGGAAATTCGAATTTACGTTTTAATAAAAGTGAAAAATCAGGAGACAGACTATTTCGAAATGAATTAGATAAAGGTTCACTTAAATTCATAGATGTATCAGATCAAGCAGGAATTCTTGGAAGTAATATTGGTTATGGATTAGGAATATCAGTGAGCGATATAAATAGAGATGGTTGTGATGATATTTATATATCAAATGATTTTAGAGAGAATGATTACCTATATATTAATAATTGTGATGGAACTTTTTTTGAAAGTTTAGAAAGTTATATGAAATACACATCTAGATTTTCAATGGGAAATGATATATCGGATATAAATAATGATTCCTATCCTGATATAATGGTTTTAGATATGTTACCTCAAGACGAAAAAGTTTTAAAAAGTTCAGCAGGTGAAGACTCTTATGAGATATATAAAATGAAACTAGACTTTGGATTTAATAAGCAATTCACAAAAAATACTTTGCAATTAAATAATGGAAATAATTCTTTTTCTGAAATATCTCAATTGTTAGATATTCACGCTACTGATTGGAGCTGGTCAACTTTAATAGAAGATTTTGATCTTGATGGAAATAATGATATATACATCACAAATGGAATTGTAAAAAGACCAAATGATATGGATTATATTAGTTTTTTGTCTAATGAGGAAATTAGTGGTAGTCTACTTCAAACTCCTAATCTCACTAATAATGATCTTTTAGAAAAAATGCCAGATGGCAAAGTATCAAATTATGCATTTAAAAATGAATCAAATCTTAAATTTTTAGATGTTTCTAGAGAATGGGGGCTTGATTATTTAGGATATTCTAATGGCGCTACTTATGATGATTTTGATAATGATGGAGATCTAGATTTAATCATTAATAATATAAATGATGGGGCTATATTATATCAGAATAATTCAAATAATATTGATGATATAAATCATATTAAAATAAATTTTGAAGGAAATTCTCATAATATTTTTGGAATTGGAGCGAAGGTTACCGTTTGGTGTAACGATAAAATTTATTATAAAGAGAATTTTTCAAATAAAGGATTTATGTCTTCAAGGTCATCGGGTTTAATTTTTGGATTAGCACAGTCAAATAAAATTGATTCACTATTAGTATTATGGCCTTCAAAAAAATCTCAAAAATTATTTTCATTAAGTTCAAATAAAACCTATACTCTAAAAGAAAATGAGGCTACTTATAAGCCAAAAAATGCAAATAATAATCAAAAGATCTTCAATGATTTAACTGATAAGATTCAATTAAATTATTCTCATGAGGAAAATCTATTTAATGACTTTAATAGAGAGAGATTAATACCTTATATGATTTCTAGGGAAGGTCCTGCAATAGCTGCAGCTGATATAAATGGTGATAATATCATAGATATTTTCATTGGTTCACCTTCTTTTCAGGAATCTCATATTTTTATGGGAAATAAAAATGGTAAGTTTATAAAAACAGAACAAAAAGATTTAAGCGAAGATTATTTATCAGAAGATGTAGATGCTATTTTTTTTGATATTGATAATGATAAAGATTTAGATCTTTATGTTGTTAGTGCAGGAAACGAGCTTCCCCAAACAGCTAATAGTTTGAAAGATAGATTATATATAAATGAGAATAATTCTTTTAAAAGAACAAAAGATCTTGATCAAATAACTCAGCATAATTCAGTTGTAATTAATTATGATTATAATTCCGATGGTTATGATGATTTATTTATCGGGGGTAGAGTTATATCAGAAAGATATGGCGATTCTCCAAAGAGCTATCTTCTAAAAAATCAAAAAAATGGAACTTTTAAAATAGATAGGATTTTTGAAGAAATTGGAATGATAACCGATGCTAAATGGGAAGATATAAATGGAGATGGTCTTAAAGATTTAATTACATGTGGAGATTGGAATAATATAAATCTTTTTTATAATGATGGAAAAAATTTAAAAAGAGATTCTTCATTTATTGGGAATGATATGTTTGGTTGGTGGTTTTCTATCGAAACTGCAGACTTTAATAATGATGGCAGAATGGATATAATTATAGGTAACCAAGGTAATAATACTAAATTGAAACCCACTGAAAATAGCTTGGTAAAAATGTATATTGATGATTTTGATAATAATTCTAGAGTTGAAAATATTATCACTTATAATAGAAATGGAAAGGAATACCCATTAGCAAATAAAGATGAGTTAACAAAAGAACTCAATTATTTAAGAAGAGATTTTTTTTACTATAAGGACTTTGCAGGATTAGAAATTGATGAAATATTTTCTAATGATGTTTTATCCCAAAGTAAAGTTTTGTTTGTAAATAATTTTAATTCTTTGGTATTATTAAATAAAGGGTCAGAGTTTGAGCCAATTAATCTACCTTTAATTTCCCAAATATCCCCAATAAGAGATATTCAAACTTTAGACTATAATAATGATAGTATGATAGATATTTTACTTGTTGGTAATAACTCAAATGTATCTACTTATTTCGGTTCTTTTGACTCAAGTTATGGTATATTATTAGAGGGCAAAGGAGATGGTACTTTTAATTATATTAATCAGAAAGAATCGGGTCTAAATCTAAAAGGTGATATAACTAAAGTTTTGCCTTTAGATAAAAATAAATCTAAATTTGTTATTGGAAAAAACAACGATAAAATCTCAATAATTGGTTTAGTTGATGAAAAATAATATTATACTCTATTTAACTGTAATCCTACTTCTTTTTTCATGTTCTTCTTATGAAAGATATAAGGAAAATATAAAGTTTTATAATAGTCCCGAGCTATTTCATGATTCAATGCAAAAGCTAACTGATGTTATTGTTTATGATATTTTTTCCCCTCCAGTAGCATCTAGAATTTATGCATATCCCAGTATTGCAGCATATGAGGTTTTAATTAATGATAATTTAAATTATAAAAGTTTTGCGGGTCAACTTAACGGATTAGATCCTATTCCTAAACCAGATCCTAATAAAGAATATTCTTTTCCTGTTGCAAGTTTACATGCTTTCTTAACTGTTGGAAAAGACTTAATTTTTTCTGAGAATAAGATTGAATCATATCAAAATGAATTACAGGAAGAATTTAAAAAGATGGGAATTCCTAATGATATTTTGATGAGATCAATTGAATATGGTGAATCGGTTGCAGTACATATTAAAAAATGGTATGACAAAGATAATTATAAACAGACTAGATCTTTTCCTAAATACACAATTCAAAGAGGAAATGATTATTCATGGAAACCCACTCCTCCAGATTATATGGAGGGTATTGAGCCTCATTGGAATAAAATTAGAACATTAGTTGTAGATTCTTCCGATCAATATATGATTGAACCTCCGCCTGAATTCAGTTTGAATCAAAACTCAAAGTTTTATAAAGACTTAATAGAAGTCTATGAAATTGGAAATAATCTTTCTGATGAGCAAAAAGAAATAGCAAGTTTTTGGGATTGTAATCCTTACGTGTCCCACCACAAGGGTCACGCTATGTTTGCTACAAAAAAAATTACTCCAGGTGGTCATTGGATTGGTATTACAAAAATTGCAACAAAAAAAGCTAATCTAAATCTTATGGAAACTATTCAAACATACGCACTTGTTTCTATTAGTCTTTTTGATGCATTTATAATTTGTTGGGATGAAAAATGGAGAAGCATATTAGTAAGACCTGAGACGGTTATAAATCAATATATAGATAGTGAATGGATACCATTTCTGCAAACACCTCCTTTCCCTGAGTATACTTCAGGTCACTCTGTTATATCAAGATCTGCTGCAAAAATTCTTACACATCTCCTAGGTGATAATTTTGAATTTTTAGATACATCAGAAGAAAAATATGGGTTACCTGCTAGAAATTTCAAATCTTTTATACATGCTTCAGAAGAAGCTGCAATTAGTAGAATTTATGGGGGTATACATTATATGCCTGCAATAACATACGGTGTAGAGCAAGGCGAAAAAGTTGGAACTCATGTAATTAAAACTTTAATCACCAAACAAAATTTACTCTCTAAAAATTAAATATGAAATATATAGTTGCACTAGATCAAGGAACTACAAGTTCAAGAGCTTTATTAATAGATGAGAATGGTAAATTAAAAGGGATTCAACAAAAGGAGTTTAAACAAATTTATCCTAAACAAGGATGGGTAGAGCATGACCCAAATGAAATTTTATCAACTCAGATTCAGGTATTTGAAGAATTAGTGAGTTCAATTTCACCTGAGGATATAATTAGTATAGGAATTACCAATCAAAGGGAAACAACAGTTATTTGGGATAGTGAAACAGGTAAACCTCTTTATAATGCAATAGTATGGCAAGATAAAAGAACGTCAAACATATGTGATCAGATGAAAAAAGATGGACTGGAATCTTATGTGAAAGAAAATACTGGACTGGTTATTGATTCTTATTTTTCTGCAACTAAAATAAAATGGATTATTGATAATGTTGAAGGTGTAAAATCAAAGATTAAAGAAAATAAAATTTTGTTTGGGACTATTGATTCGTGGCTTATTTATAATATGACATCATTTAAAAATCATGTCACTGACTATACAAATGCGTCTAGGACAATGATTTATAATATCAAAAACCTAGAATGGGATAATGAGTTATTAAACTATCTAGGAATCCCTAAATCTATTTTACCAAAAGTTATTAATTCATCTTCAGAATTTGGTCACTTTACTTATAAAGGTCTAAAAATCCCAATAAATGGAGTCGCTGGTGATCAACAAGCTGCTTTATTTGGTCAAGCTTGTTTTGAAGATGGAATGGTTAAAAACACATATGGAACTGGATGTTTTCTTTTGATGAATACTGGAAAATTTTTTAAGTTATCAAACAATGGATTAATATCAACATTAGCTTGTTCTTTTGATAACAAACCAAATTATGCTTTGGAAGGAAGTGTTTTTATAGCTGGTGCTGCTATTCAATGGCTTCGAGATTCATTGAAAATTATTAATAAAGCATCTGATACAGAAAAGATTGCTCTTTCCATAGAAAAGTTAGAAGATATTTATGTAGTTCCTGCTTTTGCGGGATTAGGTGCTCCCTATTGGGATATGTATTCAAGAGGAGCAATTTTTGGATTAACAAGAGATACTGGTAAGGAACATATAATTAAAGCAACTTTAGAGTCTCTAGCTTATCAGACAAAAGATATAATAGATGTTATGGAAAAAGATTCTGGTCTTAAACTAACATCTTTAAAGGTAGATGGAGGTGCCTGTATGAATAATTATTTAATGCAATTTCAATCAGATTTGCTAGGTTCTGAAGTTAATCGACCTGAAATAATTGAAACTACAGCTATGGGAGCAGGTTATTTAGCTGGACTTAAAAGTAATATTTGGGATAAGGATCAGATAATCAAAAATCAAAAAATAGACAGGTCATTTAATTCAAAAATTAAAAAAATGGAGAGGGAAATAATGTATAATGGTTGGAAAAAAGCAGTTAATCGAACTTTCAATTGGATAGAAAAATAAATTATTTAGATACTACTCTAAGATCAGAATATAAAAAACACATATCTAAAAATACCTTTGACATTCTTGTTATTGGAGGTGGGGTAACTGGTGCAGGAATTTGTTTAGATGCAGCATCTAGAGGACTTAAGACATGTCTTATTGAAATGAATGATTTTGCATCAGGAACTAGTAGTAAATCAACAAAACTTATTCATGGTGGGTTAAGATATCTAGAACAATTCAAGTTTGGATTAGTTCATGAAACGGGAAGTGAAAGAGCTATTCTAAGAAATATTGCCCCACATATTGTAAAGTCTGAGAAGATGTTACTACCAATTATAAAAAATGGAAAATTATCTAATTTTTCAACAAGAGCTGCTCTTTTTGTTTATGATTATTTAGCGAATGTTAAAGGTAAGGATAGAAATAAAATGCTATCAAAGAATGAAGTTCAATCAATGGAGCCATTATTAATTGATAAAAATTTACGGGGAGGTGCTTTATATTCCGAATATAGAACAGACGATAGTAGGTTGACTATTGATTTACTCAAAAGATCAGTGAATTATGATGCATGTCCAATAAATTATACTAAGGCAGAAGTATTTTTATTTGATAAAATGAAAAAAGTTATTGGTGTTAAATGTAAAGACCAATTGAAAAATGATAAAATTAATATTTATTCTAAAGTAATTATTAATGCTTCTGGATCGTGGACTGATGACATTCTTAAGGGTAAAAAGAAAAAATTAGTCCTATCTAAGGGGATTCATATTGTTTTACCAATAAAGAAATTAAATATTAAACAATCACTCTATTTTGATGCTATTGACTCAAGAATGATTTTTGCTATTCCCAGAGGTAAAACAGTATATATAGGAACCACTGATACTAAATATGAAAAAGGAAAAGATAAGATTGAAATATTAAAAAAAGAGGTAAAGTATTTAGTTGATTCGATAAATAATTCTTTTAATAAATCAATAGAAATAAAAGATGTAATATCTTCTTGGGTTGGTTTAAGACCTCTAATTAAAGATGGAAATAAAAAGGTAACTGAAATTTCAAGAAGAGATGAAATTTATATCTCTAGTGATGGGCTTATAACTATAGCTGGTGGAAAACTTACTGGATATAGAAAAATGGCAGAGAGGGTGGTTGATTTAGCTCAAAAAAAATTAAAGATGAATAAATCAAGATCAGTCACAAAAAGTTTAAAACTGATCAATTATAATTATAATTTTTGTAAAAAAAAGTGTAAAGAAAATGGAGCTAACTCTCAAATGTTTAATAATATTTATAATATCTATGGGGATGGCTGTTTAGAAATATTTAAAATTCATAAAGAAATTAAAAATGAGCATATTATTGTTTCGGAATTTATTTATACTAAACAAAATGAAATGTGTCACAACTTATTAGATTTCTTTACACAAAGAAACTCAGTGGTTTATTTTGAAATTGAGAACCTTAAAAACTATTTAAAACATATAAAAAAATACTTGCTTAAAAATAAATTAATAAAAAAGGAAATTTGGAAAGAAGAAGAGATAAACCTAATGAATTATGTAAAAAAAATTACAAACTTTATTTAATTAATCCTTTGACACTTTCAATTGTATAATTAATACTAATTTCATCTTTTATTCCATATGCTTTTGCTTCTATTTTTCCAATAAATTTTAAGCTTACATCATCATTACCTAGAATAATTGCAAGACCCTTTTTATTAAGGAATTCTTCTAAATTTTTTAAGTTTACATCACCAGTAATATTTACAGTTGTTTGAGAGGATTCAGTTAGTTCTCTAGATTGATTTTCATTAATATTTACTAAAATTATATCTTCTGCATAAATATCAAGATTGACATTATCTATAATTATTTTAACCTTATTTGGGTTTTCTAATACAATATCTGCTGAAATATTTATTTGATTATTTATTGAGCTATTTATATTCACATTTTTTATTTCAACAAAATCAACAGGCTCGATAGGTTTACAGCTAAAAAAGAATATAAAAATTATAATTAGGTATTTACGAATCATTTTAAGTAAAATTTATAGATTTACTAATATTAAAGATATATCAAATGACGGAACTTTTATCTGAAGCTATTGGAACTTTTGTTTTAATATTATTTGGGTGTGGCTTAAATGCTGGACTATCTCTAAATAATACCCATTCGAATAAGGATAGTAATGGATGGGCAGTTGGAACTTTAGGTTGGGGTATTGCAGTAACATTAGGAGTTTATGCTAGTCAGTTTAGTGGTGCCCATATAAATCCAGCTGTGACTTTTGGGCTTTTATCATCAGGTGAAATTGAGCTTACTAAAGCAATTGAATATATAATTGGTCAGTGTCTCGGGGCTTTTTTAGCTTGTATTATAATTTATTTACATTATCTACCTCATTGGATAAAGACAAATGATGAAAAAGTGAAGTTAGGAGTATTTGCTACCTCTCCATCAATATCATCAAAATGGTCAAATTTAAATAGTGAATTAATTGGAACATTTGCATTGCTCTTTGGACTAAAGTTTATAGGTATAAATGATTTTGCTCAAGGCCTTAACCCAATTGTTGTTGGGGTATTAGTTTGTGCTATAGGTATTTCATTAGGGGGGACAACAGGTTATGCTATAAATCCAGTTAGAGATTTTATTCCAAGATTATCTCATTCTATCTTGCCAATTCATGGTAAAGGAGAATCAAATTTTACATATTCGTGGATACCAGTTGTTGGTCCTATAGTTGGCGGTATTTTAGGTGTTAATATGTATGAGTTTCTTTTTGAAAATACAGTAAATGTATACTTATATATTTCATTATCAATTTTCTTTGTTGTAACTGCACTATCATTAATTGAAAATAAAAATTAAACTTTTTATAATCTTTGTATTGCTTTCTTCTTGTAAGAAAGAAATAGATTTTGATTTACAGGGTCATCGGGGATATCGAGGTCTATATCCTGAAAATTCAATCCAAGGTTTTATAAAGTCTTTAGAGATAGGAGTTAATACTTTGGAGCTGGATGTTATTATTAGCAGAGATAATAAGGTTGTTGTATCTCATGAGCCATGGATGTCATATCATATTTGTTTAGATAGCATTGGAAATAAAATCAGTGATGATAAAAAAAAATATAATCTCTATGAGATGGATTATAATGATATAAGAAAATTTGATTGTGGTATAATTGGAAATGAACAATTCCCGGAGCAAAATAAAATCTCAACTTTTAAACCTACTCTTAATCATACTATAAATATAATTGAGGAATATGCTGCTGATAACTTAATTAGGTTACCAAATTACAATATAGAAATAAAGTCAAAGCCAAGTACTGATTCACTATTTCACCCAGGGGTAGAAGAATTTTCTGATTTAGTTGTATCAGTAATTGACTCTCTAAGTATTTTTGATAGAGTTACTATCCAAAGTTTTGATTTTAGAATCTTAAGGTATATAAATAAAAAGTATCCAAAAATTTCATTATCAGTACTTGTTTCTGAAAATCACAACCCATCCCAAAATATAAAAGACTTAGGATTTTTACCTAAAGTTTATTCCCCATATTATGAGAATTTAAATTATAATGACGTAAAATTTCTTAAGAATAAAAAAATCAAAATAATACCTTGGACTGTAAATTCTTATTCCGATATTGCAAAAATTTTGAGTTTAAATATTGATGGTATTATTTCAGACTATCCCGAAAGAGTATTGAAAATTAGAAACTGATATGAAAAAATATGATGTATTTGGAATAGGTAATGCTTTAGTTGATTGTGTAATTCTAGTTACAGAAAAATTCTTAAAAGAAAACAATATTGAAAAGGGATTGATGACCCTTGTTGATGATCAAAAACAAAAAACTATTATTGAAAAAATTACAAATTCAGATCCATTTATTCAATCGGGTGGTTCAGTTACAAATTCAGTGTATACTCTTTCTCAACTTGGTGGTTCTGGTTATCAATCATTTTTAATATCTGATGATATATATGGCAAATTATTTTTAGAGGATCTGTATAAAAGTGGAATAAATATTTCTGATAAAAGTTTTTATTTAGGTGATGGTATGACTGGTTCTTGTTTAGTTCTTACTACTCCTGATGCAGAAAGAACTATGAATACCTGTCTAGGAGTATCATCTAAATATTCAGTAAAAAATATAAATTTTGATGACCTAGCTCTTTCAAAGTATTTGTATATAGAGGGCTATTTAGTTACTTCTGAACTTGCAATTGATGCCATAAAAAAATCAATTGCCTTTAGTAAAGAAAATGATGTAAAAATATCACTCACTTTTTCTGACCTTAGTATGGTAAAATACTTTAAAGAAAAATTTGATGAGATACTAACTGAAAAAATTGATTTACTTTTTTGTAATAGAGAAGAAGCATTAAGTTATTCAGGAGAAGATAATTTTGATAAGTGTTGTTCTAATTTGTTAAAATTATCAGAAACAGTTGTTGTTACAAATGGAAAAGAGGGATCTTCAATTATTACAAAATCAAAAAAAATTAAAATTAAACCTTATCCAGTTCAAGCTATCGATACTGTAGGAGCTGGAGATACATTTGCTGGTGCATTTTTATATGGTATAAATAATGGTCTTGACTTTGAAAAATCAGGAAATCTAGCATCTAAATTATCTTCTAAAGTTGTTACTAAATTAGGTCCAAGATTAGATAAGGATATAATTGAAAGTATTAAACTATCAATCGAATAATATTTTAAGTTTAAAAGTATTTATCTTTGTTTCATTAAATAAATAATAAACTGTTATGAAAAGAACTTTTCAACCTTCAAAAAGAAAAAGATCAAATAAACACGGATTCAGAAAAAGAATGGAATCTGCTAACGGAAGAGATGTAATTGCAAGAAGAAGAGCCAAAGGAAGAAAAAAATTGACTGTTTCAGACGAGAAAAAACATAAAAAATAAGATTTTCTAATATTTAAATATGAATCAAAAGTCCAATAAAGGACAATTCTCTTTCTCAAAAGATGAGAGGATCACTAATAAAAAAGTAATTCAAAAATTATTTGAGTCTGGAAAAAAAGTAAGCCTATCCCCATTTATTGTAAAGTATATTTTTGAGAAAAAAGAAATAAAAAATAAAATCTTAATCTCTGTTTCAAAGTCTAAAATAAAGTCATCAGTCAAACGAAACCTTTTAAAAAGAAGAATTAGGGAGGCATTTAGATTAAATAAAAATATAATTAAAGGTTTTGGGTATTCTTTTGCTTTTATTTATTCTTCTACTAAAATATTGAACTATAATGAAATAAATAAGAGCTTAATTAAACTCTTAAAAAAAATTAATTTAGATGGCGAATAGCAAGATTTTATGTATTGATACAACATCTGAGTTCTGTTCAGTTTCTTTATTTATAAATCAAAATTTGATCGAAAATAATAATTCAAAAATTGAAAGATCACACTCTAAACTTTTAATAAAACTTATTGATGATACTTTAAACAATAATAAACTTAAGATAGCTGATATAGATATATTTTCAATATCTAAAGGGCCTGGCTCATATACTGGTTTAAGAATTGGTCTATCATCAATTAAAGGTTTCTGTTATGCTTTGGATAAGCCTCTTGTATCTATTAATACATTAAAGATTTTAGCAATATCTGCTTTAGAAAATATTGATGATAAAGATTTCATTCTTTGTCCAATGATTGACGCAAGACGGATGGAGGTTTATACAAAAAGTTTTGATCATAATTTAAATGAACTTTCTAATGATCAAGCTATAATACTAGAAAAGGATACTTTTGATAATTATAAAGATAAAAAAGTTTATTTTTTTGGAGATGGTTCAGATAAATTCAAAAAAATAGTAAGTAGGAAAAATTTTATATTTCTAGACAATATAAACCCTGACTCTAAATTCATGGGTA
>CESB01046061.1_pt1 | contig 15762 bp, 11 predicted proteins | sample 531071 | NCBI WGS metagenome assembly CESB01 (sample SAMEA2621259, study PRJEB7988) | marine metagenome | biome: marine biome (ENVO:00000447); feature: surface water layer (ENVO:00002042); material: "saline water (ENVO:00002010), including plankton (ENVO:xxxxxxxx)" | depth 5 m | reverse complement strand
AGAACCAGAACCAGAACCAGAACCAGAACCAGAACCTGAACCTGAACTAGAACTAGAACATGAAACTGAATATGAAGTAAAACATCAACAAAAGTATTATTATTTCCCTGAAAATAATGATAATGATATAATTTTACAAGGAAAAATTAATTTAAGACCAACAAAAATAGTTGAAAAAGAAAAAACTATTCCAAAAAACAAACCTTGGTGGAAATTTTGGTAAGAGAAAGTGAGTTAAATAAAAGATAAAAAATAATAATATAAAAAATTTCTGACAATTAAAAAATATTAGTCTTTTCTATAGAGTTTAGGAAAATGTCTGACACTACAAATACTGAACCCTTACTTCAATCAGACGATTCACGCTATGTAATGTTTCCAATAAAGGATCATGATATATGGAAAATGTATAAAAAATCAGTAGATAGTTTTTGGGTACCACAGGAATGTGATTTATCAAAAGATTTAAATGACTGGAGTAAGCTAACTAATGATGAAAAAAAATTTATAGGTATGGTATTGGCATTTTTTGCAGCATCAGATGGAATTGTATTAGAAAATTTAGCAGTTAGATTTATGAGCGATGTGCAATTGGCAGAAGCAAGAGCATTTTATGGTTTTCAAATCGCAATGGAGAATATTCATTCAGAAATGTATAGTTTGCTAATTGATACATATATCAATGATAAAGATGAAAAAAATAAATTGTTTAATGCATTAGATAATTTTGATTGTATTAATAAAAAAGCTCAATGGGCAAAAAAATGGATAAACGATAATAGAAGTTCATTTGCAGCAAGATTAGTTGCTTTTGCTGTAGTAGAAGGAATATTTTTTTCATCTAGTTTTGCATCAATATATTGGATAAAAAAGAGAGGTCTTATGCCAGGACTAACATTTTCTAATGAATTAATTTCACGTGATGAAGCATTACATACTGAATTTGCAGTATTATTATATAATAAATTAAATAAAAAATTAAGTAAAAAAAGAGTAATAGAGATAATTTCTCAAGCAGTAGATATTGAAAAAGAATTTATAACAGAAGCAATACCATGTAAGATGATTGGTATGAACTCAAAATTAATGATTCAATATATCGAATTTGTTGCAGATAGATTAATTGTTCAATTAGGGTATGATAAAATATATAATTCAGCAAACCCTTTTGATTTTATGGAATTAATTAGTGTTGAAACAAAAGTAAATTTCTTTGAAAGGACAAATTCAGAATATGCTTTAGCAAACAAAAAAATAGATGGAAATGTTTTTGATTTTACCGCAAATTTTTAATGTTATTATAATTTATATGTTTACGTTAGGATATAACGAAAATACTTTTAATGGTAAATTTAAAAATGAAAAAACTTTTGTTCCGAAATTATCTAACAAAATAGAAAATATAGTATTAAATCAAGGAGATAATGGTTATGACGCTTTAATTGATGATAAAAAAAGAAGTACTGAAATAAAAAGATCAGTAGAATATGAATTAATTAATAAACCTAGACTAGATGATATGTTAAAGGGAAATACTATAAATAGTTTATATTTAGGTGGTATTACAGTATTAGGATTATATGTATTATTTCAATTTGTTAAAAGACAACCTTAATAAATAATAAATATTTGATATTATTTATTTTAATAATTATGCGTTTGGATCTATACCAGTTGTGCTGGAATAAGGAGCAGGATATGGATATGTATCACCATATATTCTACCAAATTTATAAGTTGTAGTATTTGGAGCTAAATCTGCATGGCTATCATTGAAAGTAGTAAAAACTTCATCTTCATGTTGATTATATAGTGAATTAACATTATTATAAGTATTTGAATAGTAATCAGTCGCTTGATTTGAAAATGCATTAGTTGTTGATCTTACTACCACGAATTCACCTTCTCCTTTTAGACTACTTGTACAAAATAGGTCAAAGTAAATGAAATTCTTTTCATCTTCTCCTGCTATTTTGTTAGTTGTTAATTGAACATTATTAGAATCTGATATTAATTTAAAATTATCTTTACTATCAGTAACTTCTCCGTCATCAGTTAAATCCAATCCGTTTGTTAATATAACAAAATTACCTGGATTTTGAAAAGGATTACCTTGATTAATGGTTCTAAGACAATACTTATAAAAACCCGAAGTAACTCTTGTTAGATTTTCTGGGGTTGAATTAAAATAACTATTTGAACTGCTAATAAAAAATGAACTGGTTAATGGTTCTATTTTTCCTACTTTAACACGACGTACAATTAAAAATCTTGGCAATAAAAGATCACTATCAAAAGGAAATTGTGAATTTAACATTGTTTTCCAATAATTAAAATTAGTAAAATTAGGTTTGTTAGGATCAGTTTCACCAGTAGCAGCTGCATTCGGGTGGCTAGATAAATCTAAATATTGACCAGCATCAATCGTTCCAGGATACTCAATTGGTGCTAAATTACTTTGTATATCTTTATTACTTGGGTCAGCATATAACCAAAGACCTTCTGCTTTACTATTATATCCAAAATCATTTGTGAATGTATACAGATAACTAGTTACAGTTGATTCTTCTTGTAGTTGTGTAAAAACAAAATTTTCAACACCTTTATAATTATAATTGTAGTTTGGTTGGCCTGTTGAATAGTTAAAACCTGCATATTGTTGTTCATATACATGTACATCTTTACTTATTCTACGTGTATTTGTTCTAGATGTTATCCATTGTCTATTTTGTTCTAAATTAGTACCATGAATGATTTGAGCAACATCTATAAAATCATTATTTAATGAGTCAAATAAATTCAATGTTATCATCCAATTAGAAACAGTAGATTGATATTTGTATATATTTGGAGGAAAGAAATATGCCCCAACTATATTTGCATTATATGCTGCATCTTCATCAGGATCTGTAAGTAATAAATCAGTATCGGGCATTTTCATATGGTTATTATACAAAAACATTGAATCAAAATCAAGACAATTATATGGTTGCCAATTAGATATATCTTGATTAAAATTCAGTGCTGAATGGAACATTGCACTCATGTCAGTGACATTAGAAACATTCCATGATGATATATCTTTATTAAAAGTGGTACCGTAAAACATTTGAACCATAATTTTAACATTTGTTGTATCCCATTCATTTAGAGACTTATTAAATGCAGTGGCATTATAAAATAAATTTCTCATATTTGTAACATTAGAAACAACCCAATCTCCTATTGATTTATTAAATGATGTTGCACCACGGAACATTCCATCCATGTCAGTAACATTAGAAACATCCCAATCAGTAATAGATCCATTATAAGATGTTGCACCACTGAACATAGATCTCATAGTTTTAATGTTAGAAATATCCCAATCACGTATTAATTTATTAAATGATGTTGCACCATCAAACATATGATCCATAGTAAAAACATTAGAAACTATCCAATCACCAATATCTTGATTAAATGCTGTTGAACCATGAAACATATGTGACATGTGTGTAACATTTGATACATCCCATGAATCTAATGGTTGATTGAATGGTGATTGGGAAAACAAAGCATACATAATTGTAACATTTGAAACACTCCATGAATTCAATGGTTGATTAAATGAAGTACCATGAAACATTCCTTGTATATTTGTAACATTTGATACAATCCATGAGTCCAAAGGTTGATTGAATGCTGATGCATTATTAAACATATACTCCATATTTGTAACATTTGATACAATCCATCCTGATATATCTTGATTGAATGCTGATGCACCATCAAACATATAATCCATACTTGTAACACTGGATACATCCCATGAATCCAAAGGTTGATTGAATGCTATTGTATCCTTAAACATTTCTTGCATATTTGTAACATTTGATACATCCCAATTAGATATATTATTATTAAAATTATTTCTATTATTAAATAAACCCTGCATATCAGTAATTAGTGAAGTATTCCAAGTATTAATATCTCTATATTGAATTAATGCGGCAGAATTATCATTTTCCCATTCTGTAATAGCTTGATTTAATTCAGCTTTATTAAGTGGTATAAATTGTTTAATATCTCCGTTAAGGTCAAAGAATATAATACTTGGAGTACCATTACTAATACCTTCATATTTATCATATTCATTATTGAAAGCAGTAGCTCCAAAAAACATATCTGTAAAATTAGATTCAGAGTCAACAGACCATCCTCTAATTTCTTGATTAAAAGAAGTTGCTCCATTAAAACAATCTTTAAAATTAATACAATTAGAAACAATCCAATCATTTAAAGGTTGATTAAAAGAAGTAGCGTTTTGAAAACATGAAGTTAAATTTAGAACATTAGAAACGTTCCAATTGTTTAATGGTTGATTAAATGCTGTTGCACCATTGAATAAAGAAATAAGTAAATTTGTATTAGAAAGATTCCAATTATTTAAAGATTGATTAAATAGAGTAGCACCGCTAAATATTTCATTAAAATTAGTAACATGAGAGACATCCCAGTTAGATATATCTTTATTAAATGTAGTATCTTTAAATAAACTATTCATATCATTGACATTAGAAATATCCCAATGTTTTGGAAAACCATAATCTTCATTTGAAGTAGTTTCATCAATAAGAAAAACAGATACTGCATTTTGCAAATCTGTATTTGAAGTTATATTTACTTTATTAAAAAAGCCAATAATTGGTGTATCATTATATCCATAATGATCTGAAAATCTATTTTGCATAAGTATATTATTTTGAAAAATATTATTTAAACTAATGTCACTAGATAAATTCCAATACCTAATATCTTGATTGAAAGAAGAATTCGCAAAGGTTAGAATCATATCAGTAACATTGGAAACATCCCAAGTATTAAGAGGTTGATTGAATGAACAATCATAAAACATTTCTTGTATATTTGTAACATTACTTGTATCCCATGTATCTAAAGATTGATTAAATGAAGTACCATAAAATACTGACTCCATATTTTTAACATTACTAGTATCCCATGCTAGATATACATTTTCATTTACAATAAATGATACATTAGATTGATTAAACATAGAATAAGGATCAATATTTTTTTTAGAAACATCTTGATTAAAACTTCTAGCTTCTCTAAACATATTTTTCATAGAAGTGACATTACTTGTATTCCACTTACTAATATCAATATTAAAATCAGATATTGTCCCAAACATATTTTGAGGTATATCTGCAGATGTAAATTGTTTATTTTCTATACTTTGTATTAAGTCATTATAACTGATATCAAATAGTTCATTAAAACTATTAATTCCAGATTGATGATGATAAAGAGTATAAGCAATACAATCCATATTAGTAATATTTTTTGTATCCCAATCTTCAATTCTACCAAAATTACCATGGTTAGATAAATTTGCTGCACTTAAAAAATATAAAAATAAAGATGTTTTAAATTCTAGATCATCTTTTGGTGTATATATATTTTTTAATTTAAAATACTCATCATTTTCTCTAGATTGATATAATAATTTCATTTCAGAATTGGTCAAATTATAATCATTCCATATTCTGAAATAATAAAGATCCATTTTTTTACCTTCAAATGTAGTTTGGGGGGTTGATTGCAAAGTTGCTTGATTAAAATAACCAATATAACTGTCTGAGAATATTCCATTTAAAATATTAGAAGGGTTTGCAAGCAAAGATGATGAATCAGTATAACTATAAACTTCATTTAATTCGTTATTTATATTCCAATAATTATCATCTGTAATAAATAATTTAATATTAGGATTATTTCCTGATGTATTAATATTTAAAATAAAATGAACTAATTTATTTTCATAATTTTTTATTATATCTTGATTGTTATTATTGTCTGGTAAATTAATATCATTAATATCTATTCCAATACCATTTTCACTTTGATATAATGATATATTGGATGATGTTAGTTGATCATTAAAATAAAATATATAATTTTTATAAGATGAATGTTGAGTGGTTTGTGGATAAATATATGTATAAAATTCTATAGAAATTCCTGAATTAGAGCTAAGATTAGGAGATACATTTAAATAGGTAGGTGATAATTCATTTCTATTTAATCTAACACCGTGATTTCTTGTTGAATAAAGATCACTTGAGTATAATGCTATATCGTTACCTAAATAATCAATTTCAGATTCACTTTCAAAGTTTCTAAATTCAAATGCAAAAGTAGGATCAATAACATTATCAATGATTGGAATTAAGTCTCTTAAATAAGGTGTAAATAAATCTCTTTTTCTCCTGGATTTAAATAATAAACTTGATGAAACCAAATTATTATATAATCTAAAATATTTAACATCCATTATAGGATAATTTAAATTATTACTTGTATTTCTCGACGAAATACCTAAATAACATTTATCTCGTATTCCATTTTTAATAATTCCAAAATCACTTTTAGTATTTTGTTCTACATTATTAACATACAATGTAGCATTTCCTAAACTATTAACTGTTAAAACAATATGCATCCATATATTAAAATCATTCGAGTTTATTGTAGTTATTTCAATAGATTTTCCGTTATGAATAAAGGATCCATTTGAGTTAGAGCCTTTAAAATATAATGAATCATTTAATTCATTATTAAATGTAAGATCTAAAATAATTGCATTGCTAATATCAGTATTAAATTTTGAAAATAATTCACATGTAAATCCATTATCAGATATTGAATTAATAACACCTAAATTAATAAAATTGCTAGGTTTTGCCATTATATAATATCATAACATTAATATTATAAAATATTTTTACATTGATCTTAACCAAGGGAATCTATGTAATTTAACCATTAGTCCTTCATCTAAAAGATATTGATATGTTAAGTCTGAATTATATCCATATGGACTAGGTGGATTCTCTGGTACAATACCATATTCTATATATAAATTGGTACTTGTTTTAATTTCATCAAAAAATGAATTCCATATATCACCTTTAATTGTTCCAGCTTCTCCATATCTAGAATTGGTCATTTCAAATGTACCAAACTTCATAGTTGGATTTACAATTTCAACAATAGGATTTGTATTATCAGGATTAAATTTACTATCCCCTGGATAATATAATGCATCACCACCATCAGGGTCAGGATGATATTTTAAATAAATGTGTTTCCAATTTTCAGGAGTTACATTTGGTATGCCTGGAAAACTCAAATTATTATAATATCCATAAAAAATTTGTCTTTTTTTAATAGGATTTTGCATTTGATATACCATGTCAGTCTCAGCCCAAGCGAAAAATTTTTGTGTTAAAAAATAATTATAATATTCATCATCATTTGAGATAGCATAATCAAAATACAAATAATTGTTAAGTGGAATACCACCAGCTATTCTTTGATCATAACTTCCTGCAATTAAATCATTACTATATCTAAATCTAAAAGTACAAAAATCATTATATTTTTTAATAAAATTAAATGGCATAAAAAATGCTTCATTAAAATAACCAGTAACAGTTACAGTTATATTACTATAAAACCTATATGTTCCATTATATTTAATACCATTAACAACTATTCCTCCTCCATCTTCCACATTAAGGGAAATATCAGGATTAAATGAATTGCCGTTTTCATCTGTTACACTACCAGAATTGAAATCAACAATTGCATAAGGTAATCCATTATTTGATGGATTAACATAAATATTATCATTAACTGAATGTATAATAGCTATAGTTTTATCATCATTAGCACTACTAGCAGTTTGTCCTGCACCAGAAAGAATATTAAAATTGAATTTTCCAATACCAATCTTAGAAGGTGAATAATAAATTGCATATGGAATTTTAGAATTGACAAGTACATTATAATTATTAAAATTATTTATATTGGTGATAAGTCCTAATAAATGATTACGAGCATCAGTTGCATCTGAACTATTATTTAAATAATCATAAAAATTGTATAATTTATTGGCTGGATTACTAGGCATTAGCTGAAGAGATGTAATTAAATCTTCGATATCATTAAATATTACAGTTTCACTATTAATAAATGTAATAAATAACTTATTACCTTTTGAAGTCCAATTTGTAATATAATTAGAACTTGCTCCATCTAGATCAACATATGAAAGTTGTTGATTTACAGATTGAATTAAAATATCTGAATATGGAGATAAATGTACCTCTCTAAAAAAATCTATACTTTGTTGTTCAATTTGAACAATATGATGATCATTAGTTGTATTAACTTTGTAATATTTAGCAGAATAATTATTTAAAGTAAGTTTTTTTTTGTTAAATTGACGATAAATGTCCAGATATTTAGGGACTAAACCTGTATTATAATTCTGAATCTTGTCTAAATCCATATAATCAAAATCTGTATGTGTTTGATAATTTTCTTTAAATAAACTAGTAGTACCATCATCAATCATTTCTCTATAATTTGCAGGATTTCTCTTTTTCCAATTTCCTTTTAAAATTGATGTGTATATTTTTTGTAGATCTCCAACATCATTAAAACTTTGTTCTGTTTGCTGATTTTGTAATCCACGTCCAACATAGTAAGTAATAGGAGAATTATTATTATTAACATTGTAGGATAAGTCGATATAACCAAACATTTATATATATAATAATAACTTAAAAATATTTTTAATAGATATTTTATGGATCTATTAAAAAATACATATTTTATCAATTTAGAAGCTAGAAAAGATAGATTACAACATGTATCTAATGAATTAGATAAGGTTGGTATAAAAGGAAATAGATTTAATGCAATAAAAACAGCAGATGGAGCAGTGGGATGTACATTAAGTCATATTAAACTATTAGAAATGGCAAAAGAAAAGGATTTAAGTGAAATATTTATTTGTGAAGATGATATAACATTCTTAAATGTAGCGTTATTTAAAGATAAATTAAAAAAATTTGATGAAAATATAAAAGATTGGGATGTTTTAATAATAGGTGGGAATGTAGTGAAACCATACAAATTAATAGATGATTATTGTTTAAGAACAATAAATTGTCAAACAACAACAGGTTATATAGTAAAAAAACATTATTACATAAAATTAATTAATAATTTTAAAGAAGGATTGAAAAAATTACTTAATGATCTAAAAAATCGCAGACAATACGCAATAGATATTTATTGGAAAAATCTTCAACAACAAGATAAATGGTATTTACTTTATCCACTTACAGTAACACAATATGAAAATTATAGTGATATTGAAATGAAAAATACAAATTATAATCATTTAATGTTAGACCCCGAGAAAAAATGGTTATATAGAAAATGAAGATGCTTTGTTTGAAAATAAAACTGCAGCAGATTCAAGAGGATGTTCAAATTCTTGATTATTATTGTAAAGACGAACATCTTTTATATGGACTGAATCAGGTAAATACTCTGCTTTATATATTCTATCTTTAAAGTCTACATAAATAAAATTGTCTGTATCAGGATTTGCACGGATATTGTCGGCTTTTTCAACTGTTTTAATAACTTTAAAATTATTTTTAATATAAGATTTTGTTTCAGATTTATACATTTTTTGATATATGTGTACTTTTTCATGAATGAGAGTATTTGAAAGTGATTGAATAGATGTATTATAAATTTGTTGTGAATTTATAACTATTACATCACCTCTAGTATGTGGAAGTCCATTTTCATATAAATCATTGCATATAATACCAAATTTCCATTTAATATCTTTTAATTTATTTATATCTACACCATGAATATTAGAATCATATTTACTATTCATTTTTTCTAATATATTATCTGCATGTATTGCACATTTTTTAAGTTTTAAAATAATATCATTACTTGGATTACAAACAGCTTGTACAATATTAATTTTATATTCTTTAATATTATTAACATTTCTAACTTTTAAATCAGTATTATTAAATCTATCAAAATAATTATCATCATAATTTAATAGATGAGCAATAAGCTCTTTTTTAGACAAAACATATATATTTTTGTAATTATAATTAAATAATATTATAAATATAACAATAGTAATAATTAAAAATAAAATACGGTTGATCATTATATATATATAATAATCAAATAATATGATATTCAACACAATAATCACAATAATATTCAATAAAATTTATTAGATATAATGTATAATCATGAATAGCATTTATACCTTGATTAAAATCCATAATATATATATCTAATATTTATTTTTAAATATTTATCTTTTATATTTTCCTCCTACTCGAGAAAATGAGTCTACAATATAAATGACAAATATTCCGAGAAAACTGTATAAAATAAATTCTTCTGTAATATTACTGGTTTTTTCATGTTGTTGTTGTTCAAGCATATGAATCATATAATTAATTTTCTCCAATAACATATCATTAGACTTATTTGGAATATTCATAAAACCTTCTAAATTTGGATCATTAACTTGAGGTTGGTTATAAATTGTAGAATAATTACTTAGTTTTTCACTATTATTATTCAAATTTGGATGAAATTTAACTTCCTTCATATTGCTAAAACCTTCTTGTTCATTAGGTTTTATATTAATATGAGGATTAGGCAATGGTTCAAATGATTCCATTTGATTAGTATCTTCATTTTCATCTAATTCATGCATTTCATTTAATAATTTATGTATTTGAGAAGTTCTTTCATCATTTACTTTAATTGCTTCTTTCAATGGTTCTGAAGAATCAATATTGCTTTCATTTAATGATGATTTACGTTTAGTTTTAGATTTATTATTGGAAGAGTCAGCATTCCATGGGGAGGCAGTATTTAAAAGAGACATTATTAATTATATAGTATAAAAAATACAAAGATTATATTTATTATATTATTTCTCAATAAATAATATATGAAAATTAAAAATTTAGTTTTAATCCAAATATTTATAATGTTATATATATTGTTTTATCTATTTGTTTCTAAATATTATACAGGTAATTTTAGTCAAAGTTTATATGGAAAAATAATACTTTTTGTATTAATAATATTTATGATAGTCTCTCTCAAGAAAAATAGATTATTGTTAATATTCTTTTTATTACTTGTTTTCATTTCATTTAAAGATTATATTGTTGAAACATTTTCAAGTGATTTTTTGAGATCAGAAATTAAAGCAAAAGATAAAGAAATATCATATTTAACTAAAAAAACAGGGGAACTTGAGAACAAAACTACAGAATTAGAACTTAAATTAAATAAGGAAGAAGATAAAACAAGAACGGCTGAATCTGAGAAAAAAACAATGGAAACTAATCATAAATTATATAATGCTAATACTGAAGCACAAATGCAAGAAAATTCTAGTGAAGAATGTGAATATGCAAAAAATATAATGAAAGAAAAAAAGGAATATAGTTCTGATATACAAGGTCCAGCAAAAGAAAAAATTAAGGAATGTATAAATAAAGGTGAAATGAAAGCAGTTGAAACTTCACCTAATGAAATTTTGCCTAATAATGTTGGATTTGAAATGTATAATAACATGAAAAGCAAAAAAAATTTAGCCAATTTAAAATGCAAAGGAAATATACCATATTTAAATGATAGTAGAATACGAAATAATACTAATTTAAAATATATGATTGATAATTTTAATTTTATTAATTCTCCATGTAACCCTTGTTTAAAAGGTTGTAAATACGAAATAAAAGATAAAATAGAAACAGAATCTAGATTAATCTCTGTAAATACTCGATATTTTAATTAAATTATTATAATGTTATAATATATTATAATAATAATGTCTATTCCTAATGTCATACAATTAAAAATAAATTTATTAACTAACTTTCAAGACAAAAAAATTACATTTGAAAAAGATTTACTAAGTAGTAGTGATCCTGAAGTAAATAATTCTCTTAATGCTAATAATTTACATTCATATCCATATATATGTTTAGATCATGCATATCCTGATAATATATTTAATAATCTTTATTATTATGAAACAGTTGAGATCATTTTTAACGAAAATAGACTGGTTTCTCATATAACATCTCTTGGTTCTGTTAAATTAAGTAAGAATAATATTGCAAATAGAAATAATTCTATCAGTAAAAATATATTATTGACATTAAAAGCATTGTTTCCAACATCTTTCCCTGTAATTGATGACATAACACATTCTATTGATCGTGTATTAAAAAATACAGCTTCTTCTTTTTTTAATTATGATACTGGTAGTAGAATAGTTGGCAATCTATATTATGGAAAACAATTTTCATATTTGAATTATGATAATAATTTTTACACTTTTAGTAAGTTAATATTTATAAATGATATTATGAACCATCCTGTCTATTTCAAAATTTTGAAATCATATAACAATTATTTTAACTATGTTAGTGATATAATGTTGTCTAATGATAATAACAAATATATTAAAATTTTAAAAGATATAAATGAAATTGTAAATGCTTTAATACTTTGCATATTTAAAGATCTTCTTCTTGAACTTTCTAAGTCTGAAGATAAACGTGGCAAAATTGAAGAAAAAAATTTTCAAATTACCAATACATTCATAGATATGTTAAATTCTATATTTGTTATTAAACATATTATAAATAAGATAGCACTAGATTATTCAATTACAGCTGATGGAGTTATGGCTAAACTAACTAATATATTGAAACTTCCTACCTTTAATGGTATGCATCCTAAGTTATTAGAAAAAATAAATGAAATAATTGAAAATTATCAAGGTGTTATTTACTACAAATTGACATCTGATGATAATATTAACAATTTTGATTATTTAAAAGAAATCGATGTTAAGATTAGTGATAAAAATGAAGATATCATTATAGAATCTACATATAATAACAAAAGTCCTAAAGAACAAGGAAATTATAAACAAGTCAAGATAGATGATTTATATGATACTACTTCAAGTGATGAAATAAAAAAGAATTTATTAGGAGTTAAAAATGCTATTAATTTCTTAATCCATTTTTTTGCATTTTCTAACCAAAACCTTTTTACAGACAACAATAATATTCCAGCACTATCAACAAAACTTCCTACCAAAAACTTACCTGTTAATAAAGATTATAAAAATCATATTTTTAAACTTCAAGAACTTGGTAAAAATTTAAAAGAATCTACAACTAATTTAAAAAATAAATATACTATTTCTCGATCAGATGTTAATAATTTAGATAATGTTATTAGAGAAAATAAGATGTCTATTAAGATTGACTCAAAATATACTGATGCTTGGAAAAGGTATAAAAACCAATTTAAAATGGATAAAACAAGAACTACAACCAATGATTATTTACAGAGACTAATAGAAGAAGAAAATTTGGATATTTTCTTGAAAAAATATAGCATTTATAGTGATTATTTAGAAAAATGTACTCATATTTCCAATATATTTCCTAGAATATATAGAAAATTCATTACTAAAGATACAAATAGAGATCCAGAATGTGATATACTTGCAAATATATGCAGTGATGTTGGAGTAAGTATAATAAAACAAACAGATAATAACCAAATAATTGAATTTGCAGAAATTTATGTTATTAGTGATTTTATTAAAGACAAAATTAATCAAGAAAATATTAAAGATATAAAATGTGGTTATATTGATAACAAACTGGGATATATGATTAATGATGTATTTTATAACGATCGTTTTAGTGATTCTAAGTATTGGGATTTGACTGGATTTAGAGACAGAATTGATACAAATGATACAAATGATACAAATGAAGACAATATAAAAAAAAAACAACAAAAATATAGTGATAATAATGCAGTCAGATATACAGCAAATACTAATATTCCAAATAATAATCAAAATGATAGTATAAATAATCAAAGAATAAAAGATAAATTTAGAAATTTTTTAGATGAAAATACTCAAATAAAACAAAAATTAGACGAATATAATAGTAAGGCCAGAACCACTATTGATGTTAATGATTTATACGATAAATTTAAAAGTGAATTTCCTGATATTGAATATTTACTTATTAAATGGACCGATACTGAATATTATAATACCGAACAAAAAAATCTAAATTTAAAGCAGTCATTTATCAAAGTTAAATCTAAAATTAACGAAACAATTTCATTAAATAAAAATAATATTAAAACTTACGAAGACAATAAAGGGTTATTTACTGAAGATGACTACAATAAAGCAAAATATAAATTTAAAATTTTTAATCTTTTTAATATTATTGTCGAAGAACTTGAGAAAAATTCCAATACATCTAATAATTCTAAAGAAACTAAAGAAACAATGCCTAATTCAGATAATAACGCACCTAGAAGAAATCCATTCAGAAACAATAGAGCAAAAGGTGGAAAAAATACTAGAAAAAAAAGAACAAAAAAAAATAAGTCAAGAAAAATTTAAATTGTTTCTGCTGAATATGAATATATAATAGTAGTTACAAGAGGACAATTACTAATAATATTAGTTGTAATATAATTCTTCATCTCATTAATTGAATTTAAATTTATTATTTTTTCATTATGAAATAATTTAAATATACCAAGTTCTTCAATTATATCTACTTTAGATATAATTATATCAGTAGTACCTGATTTATTACAAGCAAATATTAGTTTATCAATATTCAACCAATTTGTTTTTCTAATACGTCCTGTTGTTGTTCCTATTTCACCTCCAATTTCTACAAGTTTCATTAGATCTCTATCTTCTAATAAAGTTTCTGGAAAATCTGGATCAGTTCCTGAACGTGTATCGTATATCTTAGCAGCTCCATATATTTTAGATATTTTTTGTGGTGGAAATCCTAGAGAACATGCTCCATAAGGAACAGTTGTGCTTGATGTCACATATGGGTAATTCCCATAATTTATATCAAGCCAAAATCCTTGTGCACCTTCACATAATACATTGCCCCATAATTTTTCATCCCAAATGTACTCTGATAAATCTGGACAATCTATTGCACGAATCCCTTTTCGTAAATATTTATCACCATAACAAGGTGCTATTCCATTATTTGTAGTTCCTTGGTAACCATATTTTTCTTTATCTTCATTTATGTGAAAATGTTGAACAATATGAGTATTTGGAGATATTTTAATACATTTTTCATTAAATCCATTTTCTCTTAGATATTCAACTTCTTTAAAGAATGATTCAGGATGGATAACACAGTCAGGTCCTATAATAGATGTAATATTATTAAATACACCACATGGAACAATATGAGTTTTGTATTTTTTTCCATTTAAATAAATTGTATGACCTGCATTATTTCCACCTGCCCAACGACAAACAAAATCATAATTGCCTGATGATGCTAAATTTGATACTATTTTTCCTTTTGCCTCATCTCCCCACGAAAGACCACAACATATATCTACTTTATTAATTTGTAGATCTCCATTAATATTCATATTGTATTAATATGAATATTAATAAAATATATTTTTATATGCAAAAATTGTAATTATATATAATTAATTGTTTTAGATACAAATAAAAAAATATAAATAATTAATTTAAATCATTATTTATTTTGCAAATACAGGTTTGCCGTTAATGTATTTTCCAATTTCATTACCAACATCATCATTATCATTTTCAAATATTGTTCCATTTGTACAATTAGTCGTAAAATATGATTTTCCATTTATAATAACCTCATATACTTCCTCTTCTTCCTCCTCTTCTTCTTCTTCTTCTTCCTCTTCTACTACTACTTCTTCCTCCTCTTCTTCCTCTTCTTCTTCCTCTTCTTCTTCCTCTTCTTCTTC
>CESB01147581.1_pt1 | contig 15799 bp, 14 predicted proteins | sample 531071 | NCBI WGS metagenome assembly CESB01 (sample SAMEA2621259, study PRJEB7988) | marine metagenome | biome: marine biome (ENVO:00000447); feature: surface water layer (ENVO:00002042); material: "saline water (ENVO:00002010), including plankton (ENVO:xxxxxxxx)" | depth 5 m | reverse complement strand
TCTTTTTGTCCCAAAAAGATTATTTTTTAATATCTCTTTTTCATTGCCAAAACTTTTTTCTGCATTTGTAATAGCTGCAAGATGTATTACAAAATTTATTTTAATTTTTATATTATTGAAGTTAAAATTATTAATATCATTATCAAAAATAATTAATTTTTTTTTATTTTTAATTTTTAAATAAGAGCAAAATCTTTCTGTTAAAAAATTATCAACTACAATTATATTTTTAATATAAGATTTATGAATAGCTTTACTCAAAAGTTCAGATCCTAAATGACCAAATCCACCAGTAATCAAAATATTCATTTTGTTTTTCTTGAAAAAAAGTTTGGTATAATTTTATTTTCTAGCTTAATTTTATATTCTTCTTTTGAATTATATATACCTGATGTAGCATAAATCATATGATTTTCTTTTGATTTTGTTATATAGCCATGCGCTACTCCAGATGGAAAAAAATAAATAAAATTTTTTCCTGCAGAATTTAAATCAAAGCACAAATATTTTTTATAAGTCTTAGAATTTTTTCTTGTGTCGAATAAATAAACTCTTAACTTACCCTGCAAAAGATAATTCCATTGATCTTGAATTTTATGCAGATGCCATGCTTTTATGATATTCTTTTTTATAAAAGAATGACTAACTTGATGAATTTTTTTACTTTTAAATAGTTTTTGCAATTTAAATGCTTCTCTAAAAAAACCTCTTTTATCTTTATGAGTAATAATTGATTTGAAGATCACACCTTCTATCATAAATTTATTTTTTTATTTTTATAAAGAATATTTTTTTTAGCATTTTTATATTGATTTAAATTTAAATATCATAGAATATTATTCATTAAAATGAGATTTTCTACATTTGGTCCATATATAGATAAAAACGATATTAAAAATGTTATTGAAGCTACCAAGTTAAAAAGCTGGTATCAAAATCCATATTATTATTGTGAAAAATTTGAAAAAGAATTTGCTAAATATCATGGAAGAAAATATTGTTTATTAACGCCAAATTGTACGTCTGCAATTCATTTATTTCTACATTCATTAAATTTAAAAAAAACTGATGAAGTTATAGCACCAGAGTGCACTTGGATAGCTAGTGTAGCTCCAATATTGCAAACAAAAGCAAAACTAATTTTATGTGATATTAATGAAAAAAATTTATGTATTTCAATTAATGATTTAAAAAAAAAAATTACTCAAAATACTAAAGTTATCATTGCTGTTAACATCTATGGCAATATGTGTGATTTTAATGAGCTAAAAAAAATTTCAAAAAAAAAAAACATTATTCTTTTGGAGGATGCTGCAGAAAGTTTGGGTAGCACTTATTTTGGCAAAAAATCAGGTTCATTTGGCGATGCATCTGTATTTAGCTTTCATAGAACGAAAACATTAACAACTGGAGAGGGTGGAGCCTTATTAATCGATAATAAGAAGATATTTAATAGATGTTTAATGCTCAGAGATCATGGAAGATCAAAAACTACAAAAGATTTTTATAATCAAGAATTTTCTTTTAAATATATGCCTTCGAATTTAATGGCAGCTTTAGGTTGTTCTCAACTAAAAAAATTGCCGTTATTAATTAAAAAAAAAAGATCAATATTTAATAATTATAAATATTATTTAAAAAACTTGGAAGAATTTCTCGATCTTAATGAATATGATCAAAATGTAAAAAATGGTTGTTGGGCAAATATAATAATTTTTAAAAATCAGAGAAATACAACAATTGATGAATTAATAAAAAAATTAAAGATTGTAAAATATTATCCAAGAAGATTATTTTATCCCATATCCAAACTTCCAGCTTATAAAAAAAAATTTCCTTATAAGTTAAATAAAAATAAAAATGCATATTTAATATATAGAAAAGGATTTGTTTTACCGAGCTCATATTTATTAAAAAAAAAAGATATAAAAAAAATTTCTGAAATAATTAAAAAGGTAATACTTAGGGAAAATGAGCTTGTTAAAAACAAAAATATTAAATCAGAATATATAAAACGAAAAAATCAAAAAATTATTATTACTGGTGCAAACGGATTTGTTGGTAGTAATTTGTACATGTCATTAAAGAAAAGATTTGATGTTAAAAAATTGTCATTTTTAAAGTTTTCTAAGATAAATGACGATCTTAAAGAAAAATATTTAAGTAATTTTTTTTCTAAGCATAAGCCAGATGCAATTATTCACCTTGCAACTTTTTTTACCAAAAAAAAAGATAAAGAAACTCTAGATAAGTGTTTAAAGATTAATTATGAAAATTCTAAAATATTATTTAATTCAGCGTTAAAACATTCTATTAAAAAATTCATTTATACAGGTTCAAATTATGAGTATTTAGCATCAAAAGAAAAAGAATATCCCTATATTACTTCAAAAAGAAAATTTTCTTTATTTTTGAAGGCTAAAAAAATTAATCGAATGGAGTTAATAAGTCTTTACGTATCAAATGTTTTTGGATTTAATGATAAAAGAAAAAAATTAATTAATTTCTTGATTAAGAATAAAAATTCAAAAAAAAATATTAAATTTTTTGGCAATAAGAACGCAAAATTAAATTTTGTAAATATCAGTGATGTCGTAAATATTATTTCTCTTAGTTTAAATAAAAATTTTAAAATAAAAAAAAATTTTCTAACTATAAAATATCCAAGTGATTTTTTATTAGAAAAAATAATCTCTATTTTCAAAGAAAATAACAGTAATATAATTTTTGAACGAATATCAAATAGTAAAAAGGATAATCTAATTAAAGAAAATGATTTAGTTTATAAAAATAAAGTATTTCCGAATTATAAACCTAAGGTCAATTTAATTAATTGGCTAAAAAAAATCTAATCTTAAAAGTTATTTAATAAATTTGTAATTTTTTTTACGTCTTCTATTTTTAATTCAGGATAAATAGGTAAGGATAAAATTTCTGGACTTATCTTTTTTGTATTAATTAATTTAGACTTTTTGTAATTTTTAAATGGTTTCTGTTCATGGTTTGGTAAAATATAATGAATACCTGGGTTGATTTTATTTTTATTTAAATAATGGATTAATTTTTTTCTTAAATTATGTTTTACTTTAATCACATAAAGATGAAAAACATGTAAATTTTTTTTATCTAATTTAGGAAGTATAATTTTATTATTTTTAATATTTTTTGAATAATAATTTGCTATTTTAATTCTCTTTTTATTATTCTTATCTAAATTTTTTAGTTGGACAAGTAAAATAGCCGCATGAATTTCATCCATACGTCTATTTATCGATTTCAAAACTCCTATATTCCTTTTAACCCACCCATACTCTCTTAGTAATTTGGCTTTTTGAAAATTTTTTTTTTGATTAGTGATTAATGCTCCTGCATCACCAAAAGTAGATAAATTTTTTGTTGGATAAAAACTAAATGTTCCAAAATCTCCAAATGTTCCAACTTTTTTGTTTTTCAATGATGCACCGTGAGCTTGAGCACAATCTTCAATTAAAAATATTTTATTTTTTAGGCAAATTTTTTTAACCATTTGCACATTTGCAACAATTCCATAAATATGAACTAGTATAATTCCTTTAGTCTTTTTTGATATCTTGTTCTCAATTTCATCATATTTCATATTAAAATTATCGTATTCAATATCTATAAAAACTGGCCTTGCACCAATTTCCACAATTGCTGCTATTGTTGCATAAGCAGTATGAGAAGTAGTAATTATCTCATCACCCGGTTTAACATTAAGTGTTTTTAAAGCTATTATTATTGCATCTGTCCCACTAGATACACCTAATGCATATTTAGAGTTATTATAATTTGAAAATTCTCTCTCAAAATCTTTGACGGATTTACCAAGTATATAGCTATTACTTGAAAGAACTTTTTTTATTACTTTATGAATTTTATTTTTATTTTTTAAATATTCGCTTTTTGGATTTGCGAAATTAATCATATAACAGGTGAAATTATATTTTTAAAATTTTTTTTATTAAAATATTTTTTATTAATATGAGAAATCCATTTTATGTCTTTATTTTTTTCTTTTTTTAATATTTCATTAAAATGATTCCATGCAAATAAAATACAGAATTTTGGATTAATTTTTTTAAAGTATTTATAATCTAATATAGGAATTGAAGTGCCAGGAGCATATCCACCTATCTTAGTAATTGTCGTATCAAATATTCCATCTATGTGTTTAGAATTTAGATTACAGAAATTTATAATAGTAGTGCTTTTTGAAGTTGCTCCATATCCATAAACATTAAATCCCATTTTTTTAATTTTTTTTATTGAAGAAATAATTTTTTTTTTGGAAATTAAACATTTTTTTGCAAATTTTATTATAGTTTGAATTTTTGTTATTTTTAATTTTTTTTCATAGTTTAAAATTTTTTTTAATTCAGCTGTTTTTTTTCGAACTCCTTTTTTTTGTATAAAGTACCTCATTGATCCACCATGCGTTGTAATTCTTTTTGCGTGAAAGACTTCTAAATTTAGTTTTTTTATAATGGATTGAATTGCATTAACTGAAAATAAATAATAATGTTCATCATAAATTTGGTCATAAGAAGTTTTTTCTATAACATCCCCAAGATAAGGTTCTTCAAAAATAAATACACCTTCTTTTTTTAAAGAAATTTCAATATTTTTAAATAAAGATTTTATATCAGGAATATGACAAATTACATTTGCAGCAAAAATTACGTCAAAATTATTTTGCAATTTTTTTTTTTTTATTAAACTCAAATCAAAAAAAGAATTAATAACTTTAAGTTTTTTTGATCTTGAAATCAGACAAACATTTTTTGAAGGCTCTATACCCAGGTGATTTTCATTTTTAAAATTTTTTAAAAATATTCCATCATTACAACCTATTTCCATAATTCTAAATTTTTTTTTTTTAAATTTTTTTTTTATTTCATTTCCTATTTCATAAAAATGTTTTTCCATGTTTTTAGAGGTTGAGGATAAAAACGCATAATTTTCATTAAAAAGTTTCTTAGGTTTAGGAGCATTTACAAGTTGAAAAATCCCTTCATCTTCATTGAAAGATATTTGCATATCATAGTAATCTCTCTTTCTTGTTTTTCTTGAGAAATCATTCGCAATAGGCATTTTTCCATAACTAAAAATTATAGGAATTTTTTTTCCTGTAACCTTACATTTTGAATATTTCATTTTTTGTAAATTAATTGCTTGAGATAATCTCCATAACTGTTTTTGTATTTATTTGCAATTTGTTTAAGTTTATTTTTTGAAATCCATTTATTTCTCCAAGCAATCTCTTCAGGTGAACCTATTAAAAAATTTTGTCTTGTTTCAATCGTTCTAATAAAATTTGAACAATCATTCAAATCGTTAAAAGAACCCATATCTAACCAAGATATCCCCCTCCCTATTTCTCCGAACTCCGCTTGGTCTTTATTTATATAAATATTTATTAAATCAACTATTTCATATTCCTTTCTTTTTGATTGGTTTAAAGTTTTGGCATAATTAGAAACATTTTTATCAAAAAAATATATTCCAGGAATAGCTTTATCTGTTTTAGGTTTCATAGGCTTTTCTTCTATGCTTAATATTTTTTTTCCTTTATTATTTATAACTGCGTAGTTTTTAGGTTTCTTTACGTGATATGAGAAAAAAAAAGCACCCTTTTTAGAAATCATTCCTTTTTTTAAAAATTTACCTAAATCGTGACCATAAAAAAAATTATCACCTAATAGCAAACAAACTTTATGATTTTTAATATAATTTTTTGAAATTAAAAATGCTTCAGGAATTCCATTAGGGTTCTTTTGGACCAAATATTTTAATTTAATCCCTAGATCTGAACCATTACCTAAAAGCTTTTTGTATAGTTTAATACTAGTGGGATCACAAATTATAATTATTTCTTTTATTTTGCACATTAACAAAACACTTAAAGAGTAATAAATCATTGGTTTATTGAAAACTGGAAGTAAATGTTTGTTAACAGACATTGTAGTAGGCCACATTCTCGACCCTGTTCCACCAGCTAATAAAATTGCTTTCATATTTTTTTATTTTTTTAAGAAATTTTTATAATAATTTATTGTCTTGTGTAATCCTTCATTAATTTTTGTTTTACTTTTCCATCCAAGTTTATTTATTTTACTACTATTTATTTTATAAATTTGATCATGACCAGGTCTATCTTTTACATATTTAATTAAATTATGCTTTCTTTTAATATTAAACTTTTTATTAATAACTTTAAATATTTTCTTAATTAGATCTATATTTTTAAGTGAAATTCCACTTCCTATTAAAAATGTATCTTTGGAAATATCTTTTTTTATCAAAAATTCAATTGCATTTACAAAATCTTCTACAAAAATCCACTCTCTTATATTCAGGCCTTTTCCATATAATGGTATTTTTTTGTTTTGTAAAATTGCCTTTATAACTACAGGTATAAATTTTTCTTTATTTTGAAAAGGACCATAATTGTTTGAGCAATTTACAATTAAATAATTTATATCATAAGTATTTGACCAAGATCTAACCAAATGATCTGAAGAAGCTTTAGATGCTGAATATGGTGATCTAGGGTTATATCTTGAATTTTCAAAAAATTTTTTATTATGTGCTTCTCCAAAAACTTCATCAGTTGATATGTGTATTATTTTTACATTTTTATTCATAAGTTTTAGAAGATTATAAGTACCGAAAATATTAGTCTTAATAAAATTATCAGGATTCTTAATTGAATTATCAACATGGCTTTCAGCTGCAAAATGAACAACCATATCAGGTTTAAACTTTGTAAATTCGCTTTTTAATTTTTTAAAATCAGAGATATCAACTTTTTTATGTTGATAATTTTTTTTTTCCTTAAGCAAATTATAAATCTCAATAGAAGCCGCATATGTAAAATTATCAATGTTTAGAAATTTTACTTTTGGATATTTTTTTGTAAATATCTTCAAAAAATTCCCGCCAATAAAGCCCAATCCACCAGTTACCAGAATTTTTTTATATTTCATTTTGATAATTTAAATATTAAGAAGTTTATCTTAGTATATAAATATTAATAACACAAATTTAGTAAGATAATGAAGTATCAAAATATACCTATTTTAGTTCTTGGATATAATCGACCCGAACATATAAAAAAATTAATTTTATCTTTAAAAAAAATAAGACCAAAAAAAATTTATATTTGCTTGGACGGACCTAAAAATAATCTCACTGATAAAAATAAAAATGATTCTGTAAAAAAAGAAATTCAAAAAATAGATTGGAAATGCAAAATAAAAAAAAAATTTAATACTAAAAATTTAGGATGTAGAAAGTCTGTTTCTAAAGGAATTTCATGGTTTTTTAGAGAAAATAGATTTGGAATTATTTTAGAAGACGATTGTATACCAAATGAATCTTTTTTTATTTTCTGCCAAAAAATAGATGCAAATTATTCTAAAAATAAAAAAATATTTGCAATTTCAGGATCAAATTTTTTTAATAGGACTATCAAAAACGATTTTTTCTTTTCTAAATATAATCATTGTTGGGGTTGGGCAACATGGAGTAGAGCTTGGAAATACTATGATAATAAGCTTACATTCTGGCCAAAGTGGAAATATTCTAACCAGTGGAAATATTTACATGATAACATGTTAGAGAAAAAGTATTGGGAAAAAATATTTGACAATGTGTTAAAAAAAAAAATTGATAGCTGGGCTTATGTTTGGACCTGTTGTGTGTGGAGCAAAAATGGTCTTACTATAATACCAAAAAAAAATCTGATAGAAAATATTGGATTTGATATGAATGCAACAAATACAATAGATAATAAAAAAATTTATAAAAAAGCCTCATTGTTAAAATTAAAAAAAAACCTAAATGTTAAAGTTTCAATTTCTCCATTAAAAGAAAATGATGAATATGTTTTTGAGAATCATTTTCAAGGAAAATATTCTTTATGGCCATGGCTGATAATTAAACTCTTGAAGATATTTGTTAAAAATCCTTTAATATTTTTTATTAAATTAAATAAATTTGTTAGAAAATAATAATGATAATAAAATATTTGTTTTGTCTGATAATTTGTATATTTAATAGTAAAAAAAGATATATTATTTTGAATCCCGACCTGTCTTTTATTTTTATTAAAAGTATTTTGATTTTTGACAAAAAAAATAAAAATTTTTTTATACAGAGAATTGAAAGATTCGGGGATTTTATTACAGTTTTTGAGATATTCTATGAAAATAACTATGATGTAAAGAAATTTAAATTTTGGTCTGAAATTTCAAAAGATATAAACAAAAAGACTCCATTAATTTTAGACTGTGGTGCAAACATAGGATGCTCAACATTATATTTTCATAAAAATCACCCAGAAAGTTATATAGTTGCCATCGAGCCTGAAAAAAAAAATTATATTCTTCTAAAAAAAAATTCTAAAAGTGTAAAAAAAATAAAAATAATAAATACAGCTATTTCTAGTACTGTTTATCCTTTTAAAATAAATGAGTCATTTGACAGTAGAGGCCACTCTGTCACATTAACTAAAAAAAATAATCTGAAATCTAAAACAATAACAGTAAATAAAATTCTTAAAAAATTTCCAAAAAAAAAATTTAATTATCTAATAATTAAAATAGATATTGAAGGTTTTGAGGATCAATTATTTAAAAAAAATACTGAGTGGTTAGATAAATTTAAAATAATTATTATAGAGTTGCATGATTGGATGAAACCTTATAACAAGAAGTCATATAATTTTCAGAGATCTATGTTAAAATCAAAGAAATTTAAGGATATAGTTGTTTCTGGAGAAAATTTAATATTGATTAACTATTAATGAATATATTGGTTACGGGAGGATTAGGTTACATTGGTTCACATTTATGTGTTGAGCTTTTAAAACATAAATTAAATGTTTTTGTACTTGATGATCTTTCAAATACTTCAATTAAAGTTAAAAATAAAATTGAAAAAATCAGTAAAAAAAAAATTAAATTTTTTAAAAATAATTTAGAAAATATTGAGACAATTTCAAAAATTCTCAAAAAAAGAAAAATAGCTATTGTTTTTCATTTAGCAGGTGCAAAAGCTGTAAATGAATCAACTATAAATCCATATAAATATTTTAAAAAAAATTCATTTTGTACAATGAATTTACTTAAAGCTATGCAAAGAAGCAATGTTAATAAAATTATATTTAGCTCTAGCGCAACAGTATATGGAAATGAGAATAAAAATCCAATCAAGGAAACAGGCAGTCTTCAACCAATTAATCCTTATGGAACGTCTAAATTAATTTCAGAAAAAATAATAATTGATTTTAAAAAATCTATTGAAAGTTTAAATTATATAATTTTAAGATACTTTAATCCTATTGGTTATCACGAAAGCAAACTTTTAAAAGATGATAATTCTAGTGATAATTTAATACCTAATTTAATTAAGTCTTTGAAGTTCAAAAAAAAATTTAGAATTTATGGAAACAATTATAATACCAAAGATGGCACTGCTATTAGAGATTATATACATATAAAAGACTTAATTAGTGCTCATATATCATCAATTAATTTTATAAAAAAAAATAAAAGCTCAGTATTTAATGTAGGTACCAGTAAGGGATATTCAGTTTTAGATGTAATCAAGTCTTGTGAAAAAGTGATAAATAAAAAAATAAATTTTAAGTTTGTGAAAAAAAGAAAAGGTGATCCAGCAAAAATTTTTTGTTGTTCAAAAAAAATAAAAAAAAAACTGAATTGGAAAGCAAAATTTACATTATTAAAAATGTGCAGAGATGCTATTCAAATTAATAATTAAACATTTAATATGAATAAAATTGTAATTATATTTAAATATATTTTTTTAAATATTAATAGAGAATTAAAAAAAAAATTGTTTTTTTTATTTTCAATTATGGTAATTGCAGCTTTAATGGAAGTAGGCTCTATTGCTTCATTAATACCATTTTTACAAAATGTTTTATTTGTAGATACAAGTAAAGAAATATTGGTTTTTGACAATTATTTTAATAATTTTGAAATTTATAACAAATATAGGTTTTCGTTTATTACGATATTTTTTATTAGTTTTATACTTTTGTCATTATTTGTAAGATTATATTTGCTTAAACTGATGTTTAGATTTACTAGAGAGTTAGGTTATTATTTTGCGACTCAAATTTTTAACAAAATAGTAAATTTAAATTATCTAAATTTTACCAAAGAAAGTTCAAGTAAATATTTATCAATTTTAGAGACAAAAGTAGATAAAATAGTTGACATGGTTCATAATGGTGTTGAAATTGTTTCATCGATTATAATTTTATCTTTTATTTTGGTGGCATTGCTAATAATAAATCCAGAGATTACTCTTTTAATTTTTGCTTTTTTTTTGGTTTGTTATTATTTTTTATTTAGAAGATATAAAAAAAAAATGAATAAAGTAGGAGAGGACTATTCAGTAGGTCTTTCTGGAAGAATGAAAAATGTTCAAGAGATTTTTGGTTCTTTTCGTTTATTAAAACTTGATCAACTAAAAAGTAAAATTTTTTTTACAAATCGATTTTTAAATTTAGACTTTAAAATAAGGTCGGCTCTTGAAACTATAAATTTTTTAGGAAATTTTCCTAGATTTTTAGTTGAAGGGATAGCGATAGTTGTTATATCAATTCTTGCATTTTTCCTTATAAAATTTGAAGTTTATGAGCAAGAGATAATTATTTTATCTTTAGGTGTTATAGGTTTTTCAGCCCAAAGATTATTACCATTAATTCAAAAAATTTATTTTTCTTCTTCTTATATAATTTCGTGTAAGGATGCTGCATATGACGGAATTGAATTTCTACTTAATAAAGACTTAGAAGAAAAAAATACTTTTAAAGTTTCTAATGAAAAAATAATTAAGTTAAACGATTCAATTAAACTTAAGAATATTTCATTTACTTACTCAACTAAAAATGAAAATAAAATATTCAATAATATAAATTTAAAAATAGAAAAAAATTCTAAAGTTTGTATTTTAGGAAAAACAGGTAGTGGAAAAAGTACATTTGTAGATTTAATTGTGGGTTTGTTGAAACCAGAAAATGGAGAAGTTTATATTGATAATAACAACATAGAGAATGTTTTGCAATCTTGGCACAACCAAATTTCTTATGTACCTCAAAGTACTTTTCTATTAGATTCTACAATTCTAGAAAATATTGCATTTGGAATTAATAAAAATGATATTGATTTATTAAAAGTCGAAAACTCAATCAAATTAGCTGGTTTAAAAGAATTTATTGATACATTGCCAGAAAAATATAATTCAAGGATTGGAGAAAGAGGAATTCAATTATCAGGCGGTCAAATCCAAAGAGTTGGTTTGGCAAGAGCTTTTTATAAGGAATTTGAAGTTTTGATTTTAGATGAGTCAACAAATGCTTTGGACTCTGATACAGAGAATGAAATTTATAATAACATTAGAAAAATACTTAAAAATAAGACTATTATTGTAATTACGCACAAAAAAGAATTGTCGAAGAATTTTGATAAAGTCATAAGAATTAATGATGGTTTAATTGAGATAAGTTAAAGAAATATGAATAATATGAAAGTAGTTATTTTAGCTGGAGGTAAAGGTACTAGATTATCCCAATATACAGAAAATATTCCTAAACCAATGATCAAAATTGGAAATGTACCAATGTTAACTCATATTATGAGATTGTATATGTTTTATGGTTATAAAGATTTTATAATCGCAGGAGGTTACAAAATTAATGTAATAAGAAAATATTATAAAAATTCTAAAGAGTTTAAAAATCTAAAGATCGTTGATACAGGAATTAATGCTTTAACTGGTAAAAGAATTTCAAGATTAAAAAAATATCTTAAAGAAAATGAAAATTTTTTTTTAACATATGGAGATGGCGTATCAAATATTAATATTAGAAAATTGCTTAAATTCCATCTTAAAAAAAAAAAAATTGCAACAATTACAGCTGTTAGGCCTCCTGTTAAATTTGGAGAATTAATTATCAACAAAAACTCAGCAGTGAAATCTTTTTTAGAAAAACCTCAGGTAAGTAAAAGTTGGATAAATGGTGGTTTTTTTGTTTTAAACAGAAGAGTATTTAATTTTATACCACATTATAATAATATGTTTGAGCAAAGACCCTTAAGTCAATTAACTCAAAAAAAACAATTAATTGCTTTTAAACATAATGGTTATTGGAAGTGTATGGATAATTTAAAAGAAAAAAACCAATTAGAGGATATTTATAAAAAATACAAAACAGTATGGAAAATAAATTAATTCTTAATTCTACAGAATTGACGGGAATTCTTGGAAAAGGAGAAATCGAAAAACTATCCGTAGTAGTCGAAAAAAATGCATGGTTAGAATACAGACAAAAATACGATTTAGCGTCTAATTTGACTATTCTAGATTATCCCATTCAATTAGATTTTGAATTAAATGCATCATGTAATTTAAAATGTCCTATGTGCCCAATTTCAGCAGAATCTCCAAAAGGCAAGGGAAAGAAAACCTGGTTTGATTTTGAATATTTTAAAGAGTTAATTGATTACTCAGTAAAAAAAGGAACCAGAGCAATTAAATTAAATTATATCAATGAACCTTTGATAAGAAATGATCTTATTAAATTTATTACCTACGCAAAAGAAAGTGGAATAATTGACGTTTATTTTAGCACAAATGGAATATTGTTAAATAAAGAATTAAGTCAAAAACTAATTAAATCTGGTTTAACAAGAATTCAAGTTTCTCTAGATGCATTCACTAAAAAAACTTACGATAAGGTTAGACCAGGTGGAGATTTTAACAAAATTATAGAAAATGTTAATCAATTTTTATTATTGAAAAAAAAATATAATGCCAACATTCCCCTATTAAGAGTAAATTTTGTTAAAACAGAATTTAATGAATTTGAGTTAGATAGCTTTATAAATTTTTGGAAAGATAAAGTTGATATGATTGGAGTTCAAGAATTTATAAAACCAACAAAAGTCAAATCGTCAATAAAAAGTAAAAAAACATTAAAAAGAAAAGATTTTAAGTGTTCTTTTCCATTCAAGCAATTAGTAATAAATAACGAGCATCAGGTTTTACCATGTTGTACTTTTTGGGGAGAAGAAATGCCAATAAAAAAAGTTTCTAAACCTGAAGATTTACTTGATGCTTGGAATCATCCAAAAATGAAAGATTTAAGAAAAAAGCATTTGAATGGAGATTATAGATTAATACCTCAATGTAAAAATTGTGTTGAGGGTGGCTTAGACTAATTCTTTCAGACTGAAATGAACAAATATAGTAGAATAGGAATTTTTGGATTAAAATCTGATAATAGTTTAGAGCAATTTTATTTGGATGCATTTCAAAAATTAAAATTTAAAAATATTAAATTTCTAAGTAACAACTTTCTATTCAAAATATTTTGTATTTTAAATAAATATAAATTATTTTTTTTTTTAAAAATTTTTTATTTCTTTCAAAAAAAAAAAATTGAAAATTTTTTAAATAAAAATGATATTGAGATACTATTCATTTTTAAAGGAATTGAATTAAATTCAAGTATATTTAATATTTTTAGAGAAAAAAAAATTAATTTAATTAATATTTACACTGATGACCCTTTCAACTTTAGTTCGAGTGCAACTTCATCAATTAATGTTATCAATAATATAAGAAATTTTAATTTATTTTGTATCTGGTCTAAGAATTTAAAGAATAAATTAGAAAATAAGTTCAAAACAAAAAATTTTTATTACCTTCCATTTGGATTTTCAAAAAAAAAACACAAAGCATTAAGCAATAAAATAATTAGAAAAAAAATATCTTTTGTAGGTTCGTTTGATGAATTTAGGTTAAATATATTGAGTCAATTAAAAAATAGAATTGATATATATGGGAATGCATGGCCTACAAATATTAAACACCAAATAAGTAAATTCGTTAAAAATCAAAAATTTTCGACAATTATAAATAAATCTGAAATTTCATTAAATATTTTAAAAAAACAAAATCTAAATTCTCATAATATGAGAACATTTGAAATTCCTGCTATGAATGGATTGATGTTAACCACTAGAAGTAAAGAGCAAAATAAATATTTTCCTGAAAATAAGGCATGTTACATGTATGGAAATATAAAAGAATTAAATTACAAAATAAATTTTATTTTAAATAATCCTAAAGCTGCTTTAAAAGTAAGAAAAACTGGTTATAAATTATCCAAAAAACATTCATACGAAAATAGATTAAAAATATTGATTAATTATATTAATAAAAATGCAAAAGTTTTTAATTTTAGATAATAAAAGTTTAAACAATTTAATAATTTTATTTTTTTCTTTAAGTATTCTTTTTTTTTTACAATTATTTTTTAAAAATCAAATAAATTTTACTATATTTATTCTTTTATCTTTTTTAATATTTGTAAATTATTTTTCATTCTTTTTCTATTTTTATCTAAAAAAAGAAAGTAAAAATTTTCCGATTTTTCCTTTAATAATATTTTATTATTTACTCACTTTTACAGGTTATTTCTATTTTTCAAGAGATCTGTATTATGAAGAGTCTTCAGAAATTTTATCAATTTTAATTCTAGCAATATCATTCGGAATTTTATTTTTTTCTTTGGGTTATTTTTCCTTGTATTTAGTTATCCAAAAAAATAAAATTATAGAATTTAAATATATAGATAAATACAACCCTCTAATTATAGCATCATTAGTTGTATTTTTAATTCTTATTCACGCAAATATATACAACGGTTATTTACCTTATGGATTCATAAATCAATTGCGTGAACCTATAACTTTAATAATTATTTCTATGTTGTATTTTTCTTATGTTGGAAAAAAAAATATTTTTATACTTATGTTAAATATTTTTTTTATTTTAGTATTTTTTTTTATTGAAATATCAACAGGTTCTACAGTTTTCCCATTTATGATTTTTTTAATGTTAATTTCAGTTAACTACTTTAAAACAAAAAAAATTAACTTGATTCATGTAATAGTATTATCGCTGTTAGTATTTTTTTTTCACAATATAAAGTATGATATAAGAAGTAAGACTTGGTCTACAACCACTGTAGATGACACACTTAGAAACACAAGTTTGCATTTTAAAGAAAATAAACCAGATCTTGGAAAAAATTTGAGCGCAACTTATGACGCAATGTTTGATAATATAAAAGATAATAAAAAATTATTTAGTAATCCTGGTTATCAAAAATTACGTCTTTTTCATTCCAATATTACCCTTCAAAGAACTTTAGATTTTACTCCTGATTATGTAAATTATTTAGACGGAGAAAGTTACAAATCTATTCCTTACAAAATTATTCCAAGATTTATTTATAAAAATAAACCATCAGAAGAATGGGGAAATTCTTTTGGAAAATTTTATAAAATTCTAAATTATAACGATTTTGTTACTTCATGGAATTATCCAGTTCTTAGTGAATTTTATTCTAATTATGGTTTTAAAGGAATAATTTTTGGGATGTTTATACTAGGGCTATTTGTTAAAATTCTAGTTTTAATAACACAATTTTTTTCAAATAGTATTCTAATATCGAGCATGGGATATGTTGTTGCATTTAATTTAGTTTTTCAAGAAAGTAATTTATCAATGTTAGTGGGAAAGGTAGTTAATCAAATACTATTTTTTCTCTGCATTGTAATTTCTATAATAATTTTCCACTACTTTTTAGGTAAAATTAAAAAATGAAAATTAAAGCTTCTATTATTGTTTCTGGAAAATTCCATTCATTTTATTTAGCTGAACAATTACAAAAAAC
>CESB01041548.1_pt1 | contig 15840 bp, 14 predicted proteins | sample 531071 | NCBI WGS metagenome assembly CESB01 (sample SAMEA2621259, study PRJEB7988) | marine metagenome | biome: marine biome (ENVO:00000447); feature: surface water layer (ENVO:00002042); material: "saline water (ENVO:00002010), including plankton (ENVO:xxxxxxxx)" | depth 5 m | reverse complement strand
TCCCTTTCCAAGTTTGGCTTGTAGTAAATCATCACAGTATTCTGCAACAACCTGTTGTTGCTTATCAAGGGATAAATCGGAAATGTCAATGACGAAAGAAGTAGGTTCGGTTTTGAGCCTATCAATGAGTCCTTTGATGTTGAGGGTTTCTCCGCCTTTAGGGTTTAATTCTTCCACATTAGGCAATTGAGATAAACCGCCATGTGCGCCAAGAGCGTCAAAACAGACGAATTGAAGCCCTACACGGTTGATTTCTTCCATAATTAGGCCACCTGTCCATGACTTACCACTCCCTGTAATTCCTGTTAGGAAAATCTTCTCTCGCACGAAGTCAAGAGGAAACTTTAGGTCAGCAGGTTGCCCTAATTGGGTTGAAGCCAAAACGATTTCATCAGCCTTTGTTGGCTGTGAGGATTCCGAGTCCCAAGAGTCCATGTTAGGGATTTATCCTTCCCGCTATCTAAACCCTCTCATATTTGTGGACAAGGTTTGAGGGGGTTGCCATCGCCATCTCGTATATCCGTAGCAATACCCGAATTGATTTGTGCCATTTGAACCAATTCGCCTCCGAAATCCATTATGCTACTTCCCGCATCTGCACCACGAAGAATGAAAGTAAGACAACAACCATTCATTTCTTGACCGTAATACTCGGAGAGGGCTTTCCTCATGTAGTTAGTGGAGTCCTTGACATCAGTTTCGTTGTTGGGTGAACCAATCGTGACATAGAAAACAGGGCCACGCTTTCTCAAATCGTGGTCGTTGTATTGTCCCGTAGCAAACAATTGATTTCTTGCCTGTTCAACACCACTCCAAGCACCATCGAGAATAACTACGGTGACGCATTTATCAAACTCATAACTTTGCAGGTCTTCTGCCACGATATTTAATCCCGCAGCCATGTTTGTCCCTCCACTTGGGGTAAAAGGTGCTTCATTTTGTGGCACTAAATCGAGAAGGAAATCAATACAGGCTTTGTGGTCTTGGCTCGGAGGCAAACCGCTTCTATTGGGCCATATCCTTGCACCACTATTTGCGAATCCCCAAATGGAAAATGAATCCTTTGCTAATTCGGCTTGTGCTACCATCATAGCCGAGCATATTTGAGCAAGATGATAACCATAGAGAGGTAATCCTAATGGAGTCACACCATAGCAAGGCCATGAGCCACCGCCCATAGAGGAAGAACAATCCACAAGGATATTCAAGTGAGTCGCTAAACCTTCTTTTCCTTCCACCGTAGGGCGCATGAATGTTTGAAGGGTTTCACCAATGATGGGGTCGGGAACGGCTGATGTGAAAACCAATTCGGATAGTGGGTCGGTAAGAATATCCCATCCCTTTCTGCCTGTGGGTTGTTGCGGGTATCGCTTAGAAGGTGGACTCCGAAGTAGCAAAGGGGCAATATCTTCATACATCGCTCTTAGCGGATTCGGCATTTCCTGTTTTTGTTGTGGTTGCACCAAGTATTCACTTGCTTCAAAATAAATGAAGGGATTTTCGCCCCATCGCTCGCCTGTTCCCATTTCACCCATTTTAATCACCCAATCCTAATGTTCAAGTTCGGATTTTCTAACATCTTTTTGCCATCGTGGTCTTCTTGAGCATAGATACCCCATGCAATCGGCACAGGCTCACCCAAGTTATTTTCTTTTGGATATTGATTTTCATGTTCTATTTCAGCATCCATGACGGCTTGAGGGAAGGGGGCGATAGCGACCCCGTTTTCATCACATTGACCGTTATTCTTTCGATATGGAATACAACCACCCGCTTCCACAATTCCTTTACAGGTTTTGCACTCAAATACTTCCAATCTTGTTCCCAAATCAACATCAATTTTCGTGTCAATGACATGAACATAGTGGTAAATGGGGCTATTGCCCGAAGCCGCAGTAATTTGTTTGGTGGATTTAAGCCAATCTTGAATCAATTGCACTTTCGGATTTGGCCCAAGATATTGAGTCCCACTACCTCCCGCATATTGAGGAATCTCACTCCAACGAGCATACTGTTGTTTGGTGTTCGTGGTTTTTCCGTTTGACCTATCAACAAAGGAATAACAAGGGGGCGAATCATCAATCCACAATTCAAGGTCGAAATCATAGTCGGCTTTCCGAGAACGGCCTTCGCACACATCAAATGTATAGCCCGGTGCGGTGCAATTATCGGCATCCGTAGGAGTAATACCCGATGTGTTCAAAACGGCTTGTTTTCTCAATTCTTCAAGAGTTTCTTTCAAATCATCAGCCACTTCCGCCATCATTTCTTCTGCACTTAAATTACCTCCAACATCGTTAGGGCATGAAGGCGGTGCAGAACCGCTTCTTTGGATTTGAGGGGTTCGTGGAATGGATGAGAGGGAAAACACCGCAGGGACAGGAACGAAAAGTTTGAAAGAATCGGCCACAGGAGATTCGAGATAGAGATTATACACAGGTTTTCCTCTAAATGTGCCACCTGCCGCCTCTCCGCCAAGTGGTTGGCTGTTCATTATGTTCATTGGATAAGGGCGATAATAGAGATTATTGATTTCTTGAAGTGGAGGGTTGAAATCATCAGCACCACATTCGGGACAAGCGGGTTCGGGGTCATTCCGTGCCGTTCTCAAAGCAACAACGCTCTTAGGGTGTGCTTGTTTGCCTGTTCCACTTGCACCTATTCTCCTTCCAAAAACACATTGAACCTGTTGTTGTTTTGATACTGCAAAGGCTAATTCCGAAACGGGGCAATCCACAGTTTTGGAAGCCCCTACCGATTCATTCGATACCGTAAAGCGGATTTTAGGGGTATATTTCTTCACTTCGTCCCAATCTCTAACAATTTTTCCATCAGGCAAACTTTCGTGGACGAACTCATATCCTGTAATTTTTCCATCCACTTTTAATCTTCGGTTATTAGGGTCAGTAATCTTCAAGTTTCTTTCAATCGCCCCTGTTCCTTGTCCATCTTTTTGAGGAATGTTGTCGTCAGCCGTGTATAATCGGACGAAATGTTTTGCATACGATTCTTCACCACAACCTACTTTGGCTAAATCTGTGGATTGACATTCGGGACATTTACTTTTCCCATGTCCTTTCCAAGTCGCATGGCATTCATTACAAGTGGTGACATGATTACAGCGATAACGAACCATAAACAAGTATCGGTCTTTTTCATTCGCCCCTCCTTGTTCCCATTTTGTTAATTCAACGGATGAAAGCCAATCATTAGGTGAAGCGTAATGTCCCGCATCAACCGTTTCCCAATTCCAAATAGCATCCCTACGATAGCAAGATGGGCAAACCAAGATACCCGACCCTTCCGTTTCGGAAAGAATAACTTGTTTGTAGCCCATGACGAACTTCCGCATCTTATTTACGATGTTCACAATGTTGGATTTGTAGTAGTCCACTTGCTTGATTTTATCGGAACTCTCAACCTTATTCGGTGCTTTAACAGGAGAAACGAACATTAAGTCAAAAATGTCGTCAAGGATTTTCTTTCCTTGCGAAGAATTGAAAGGGTTGTCTTCATACACCATGATTACCTACTCCGCATCGCTGCATCCATGTCCGAAGCAATATCGGAAAGGAATTGTTTCCCCGTATCTCTATTCAAAGGATTGTTCCCATACTTAATAACACTTGAATATGCCATCGCCCACTCGAAAGCGAACATTTGAATCAGTAAATATCTCCAAGTCCCATAGGTCTTAATTTCGGCTTCTTTTTGTTCTTTGGTAGTGTATTGCCACCAATTGTCCCAAATGGTGTTAGCAGGTGAGCCACAATCGGGACAGGCAGGTTGGCAATAACGAGTGCCTACCCATTGACCGCCAATTTGAAACTCTTTGATAGGTTCAAAGCCTTGGGTATTCGTTCTGCCATCGTAGGTTTTTGTCCCCTCAACGACATATTTCTGTCCTTTCTTCAATCCCGATACATCTTTTACCATAACAACGGTGCGCCATTTATCAGCCATCTTTTTGGCAACGGCATAATTGATAGGTGGGTAATACTGTTCACCACGACCATGACCCATGTGCTTTTGATACAAAGGTGTTTCGGGGGTCGGAGTGTAAGGGTCGCCTTGAGCGTGATTATCATACTGCCCTCGCAATCCTTGAGGGGGCTTGTAGCGGTTATCTTTCAATTTACCTTCGGCAAGTAATCTTTTATGACGAGCAAATCCTTCCCTTGTGCTACATCGTCTTACAAATTGGCTCGCTTGCCAACCATCTGTCATTTGTTTTTGAATGACTTGTTTTTGGTTTTTATCGAGAACTGCGGTGGCCGTAATAACTGTCCAATTGACGAGAATATCGGAGATACAATTCATCCAACGAAAACGCTGATGATGTTCCACAGGTAATTCCTTCGCCCCTTCGACCCAATAAACCGCATCCCTGCCCGGATGTGCGACAATATGGCCGAACTCATGCGCTAAAACGAAAAAAGGTGAAGAATCTCGGTATTGTGGAGGCACTTCATGGTAATTTTCCTCCAAACACAACATCATTTGGTCTATTCCGACCTCAATTTGGTATGAATCGGTTCGTCCACCGTGGTCTTCACTTCCAAGAACGAGAGGAATGTTGGATTCGCCATACAATGCCTGTAATTGCTTGTAAGCCGTCCTCATATTCAAGGGGGCGTGTTTCTCTTGGAGAACATCGTCCATACTAAAAGATGGGATGAACGACTATTTGAATCTATTCATCAACAACCGTGAGAGCATTCATTACCATTTGAATATAACTTCGGTAATCGTCAGTCGTTAGGTTTCCAACATCTTGGAATTGGAACTTGTTCCATTGGACATCATCACCATAATTGGAACTGTTGTAAGAATCCGCTTCGGTGAATGGAATGATTTCCCATGAAGTAGGCATCCCGTCCGAGTCAATGTCAATCGTTGTTCCACTTGCGTCAATCTTACGGCTTGGGCGCATGGTAGCCGAAGTAATACCGACAAAGAAGCCCATCATAGGTTCACTACCGACTGTATTATCGCTTTCAATACATCGTAGGCTTAACCAAACTCGGAGTTTATCTTCGCCATCAATTGTCACTTTACGACCATTTGGTAATTCAAACTCCATAGCACCATCAACAGCCGATGAATGGTGTCGAAGAACGAAACAAGCGTTGAATCCACTCTTGTCAGCCGAAATGAAATCATCTTGTGGCTGAACCTTATTTTGTGTCCATTCTCCCAATGCTTCTTCTGCTTGGGCGAGATATTCGGCAATTGAGCCGTAATTCTCCCTAATTTCCGCTTTTGTCCCTTTGGGAGTGAAATGAACTCCTTGTTCTGTGTATTCTTTCAAGACATTACCTACTCGCTTCATCTTTTGAACGAAGGGGCCATATTCTGCCAATCCGTCAGCAGGGATTTTCATTTTGTAGGTTGTCGCAAGAGTTTGATTTGATTCAAACTGCGCCCCCGAAACATCCATAGCATTTCCACCACTTCCCAATTGAGCGATTTGCTGTCCAATGTTTGCACCATCAGTAATCATGTTGCCCCATGCACCCATACCATCACCATAAGTGCGCCACTTGAAGTTAAGTGGGTTAGGGTCGCCTGTGGGGGTGGTTTTGCCGATGAAATCGCTGAATCCTTCGTAAATCCCGTCTTGAGGGGCAACACAAGTCATTCGTGAAACGATACTGTCGGTAATGGCAGGTTGCGCCATTGTGCCTCCACAAATTGCTTCAATCTTAGAATCAGCAAGCCCAAGTAATTGTGTCCTATCATCGGAGAATAGTTTGGGGTCGGAAGCAATTTGACCTCTTAATTGGTAGTATTGAGAAGCCGCATTGTTCGCAAGTAATTGTTCCTGTTGAACTTTCGTAGGTGTAGTTTTTGTCCCCATCTTTGACTGTGGGCGTTGTAGCCTTTCAAGATAGGAAGCATAGCGAGTTTTGTATTCCTTTTGTCTTCGGACATTATCAACGGCCATTGTGCAAATAGCCCAATGAACAGGAGTAATCTTTTCGCTACTACCACGCACACGGTCTTTCACAGGAAGGATGATGTCGTTCTCATATTTCCAAAACGAATCTGTGGAATTGATGTAAGTTTCACAATTTTTAACGAAAGCATCCCAAATATCCATGAGTGAAGGTTTTCCTCCAACCGCACCCATACCTGCTTTTGTATTTCGGAGAACATATCCGTTAAGGATGAAATCACGGATGAAATCTTGCTCATTCTCGAATCTCATAGCATCACGACTGATACCGATGTCACGACCTTTCGGGTCTTCCCCTTCTCTCGCAGGGCCGAGTCGGTGTCCTACGCAGTAAGGAAGTGAGTCAAGCACTTCTTGACGGGTGACATGGGTTTTACCACGAAGGAAAGCCAATGCCCTCGTCATTTTTACCATTGAGTTTGTGAAACGGAAACCAAGCATTCTGTCAATGACAACAGGGGCTTGGTAGCGGTCTTGGCTACCATTTCCGAACTTCGCACCCCACCATTCTTCGTGGTCGGCCTCATATTGAGAGTTTGTGGTAGTGGAAATGTCTGCCAATGGGGACTCATATACCTTTTTAGAATCTCGGAACTCGAAATCTGCCCCATAAATCTTGTCTTGCTTCTCCCTTACCATCCATTTTTGCGTAAATAATACCGAAAGTAGCGAAATATCGAGAAGTGCGCCTTGGTCTTCCGCAGAACCCGAAGCGTTGAAGTCCATATTATTGACTGTTCCCCAACATTCCTTCAATTGATAAAATCGCATAGGGGAAATAAATTGAGATGAGCCTTTGTTGCCCAACATTCGGTTCACTAATTGGATTTCGGGAGTTCCACCTTCGGACTCCACGCCACCGTATCTTTCAACGAGTGTGTTGAAACGACCACCGAGCGACAATGTTCCAAAGAGCAATTCCATGTCAATTCTGTCCACGAAAGCCAAATCGTTTCCTTTTTGGTGAGGGTTGGTGTCCATCCATGCAACGAAGTTAGGTGAAGTAAATCTTTGACCTCGATATTCAACCGTCTTTTCCGCAATTAGACCAAGAATAGCATCTTCAACACCACTTCCGCTACGGTTTGCTTCGTTGAAAAACTTAATCGGTTGAGTCACCACAGGACGAGGGGTTGGGTCGAACTGATAAGACGAAGTAGTGATTTGAGTTAATGGATTCTTTTCAGTAATTTGACGAATCTCAATACCATAAAGGATTTCTTCTGCTCTTTTATCGTAGTCAATCTTAGCCACACCACATTCTTCCAACATTTCTGCTACGATGTTTGACATACCCATCTTGCCTTCATCAAGGCGAGCATCATAGAAGTGTTCTAACAAAAACTCTCGGAGTGCGAAACCTTCGTTCCCTCCCGAATCGGAGTAAAGAGGGCTACCTCCGAACATAGCGAAACCATCTTGTTCACTCATTCCCTTCGGTATTGGATTCTTGCCGAACAATTCTCTAACTTCTGCCATTGTTTTGGCTTTACCTCTAATTGTATTCAAGACCTGCACATCGCCCGTTTCTTCGATAATTTTTACATCAGGTTTTGCCAACAAAAAGTTAGCGTAATCATCGGTGGACATGGGCAATTTACCCTTGCCCGAATCGGAATGGCGTTGAAGGAAACGGAAGTCCCAAAGATAAGCACCCGAAACAGGGCTTACTTGTTCCCATTCAGTAAATCTCCACAATTCCCAAGCATCTCTTGTCGTAGCATATCGCTTATCACCGTAATTTACATCGTATCTTTGTCCCGATGGGAAAACCATGTATTCGTGACTGTCACCATGCGTAATCGGCTTTTTAGCCATGTATCTCTTCATTTCATTGAATCCGTAGGAGTTTGAAAGCAAAGTAGCGGCAGAATTGATTACGGTTGTTTTACCTGTTCCCGGAATACCTGAAAGACGGCAAGTGGAATCTTCCATCAACCATGCGGCAAAGAAGGCTTCCAATTGTTGAGGGTCGTCAAATCCGAATACTCTTGACAAAGAATCCATGTGAATACTGATTTCTCGCAATTGCTTGACGACTTCTTCACGGCTTCCACGCTTCTTTAACGCCTTTTCCATGCTTCGGTATCTTACCGACAAAACCCTGTCCAAATCTTGAACATCGAAAGGCATATCGCTATGGTCTTTTGGCCCTAAACATGAACCGTTGAGTGGGTCGTTAATTTGCATTTCGTTTCCTTTAGAACCGATGATTCTTACGGGAGAGTTTGTTCCATCTATGACTTTGAAATTAGCCATATCAATGTCTTCAATTTTTACTCTATCTCGCAAACCTAATGTTTTCAACAATTGAGTCGTTTGTCCACCGATAAGATTTACCAATGGGTCGTCTGTGGTATCGGTAGCGGGGGCTTCATCGCTTGCGCTCGTAGGCGTGGAGGACGAATCCATCACCGCTTCTTGAGCGACTCCTTCGGTGTTGTGGGGTGGGTTGTCCACATTGTCAATTGAGTCGGGGCCAACATCGGGGGTAGTAGTCGCAACGACTTCTGCCAATTGCGGAAGAAGGTTATCAACCCCAATTTTTCTCCATTTTTGGCCTGTGATGGCGTAAATGTAGGATTTTGGAACTTCGACAATGTTCAAATCACCGTCAGCATCGTAATTCAATTCGACTTGAACCATAGCGTTCTTGCCTTTCTTTCCTTTGTGAATCAAACGGGCGAACATCCATCGGCCTTCTTCTTGTCCTCCGTTTTTGATAATTTCATCAATGAACTCGTTAAGGAAATCGGGTGCATCGGAATTGTCTGCCATCTCTCTCGCCTTAGCATCATCCCCTACCCTCACTAATTCGAGGATTGTTTCCACCGTTTCATTTTGAGGGTCTGCTGAAATCTTTGTCCGTGTTTCAAACTTCTTTTCATGTTTGGCAGGGGTCATGCGCTTCATAGAAGTGCCGTTAATCTTTTGTTTCATACCCTGCACCATTTCGTCAATGTTGGAATAATCTTCTGCCATGTTTAAGCCTCCCTCGTTGGAATTGTAATCAGTTTCGCCCCATCATCTGTCGGGACAATGACTTTCAAGAATGAGCCATCCTCCCATGCGATTGAAGAAGTCACAGGTTTGTCACCTTCAAAGACCGTCCACCGTGAAGATGTGTTGCGTTCCACACGATTTGCCTTTTCTTTAGCATAGGCTTCCTTCCACTTACCATCTGCAAGAATGAGATTTTGAACCTTTCCTTTAAGCATTTGTCCTGTTTCTTTATCGGTAGCGGTAAAGATTCCTGTTTCAGCATCGGGGAAGATACAGAATGAACCATCTTGGAAAGTAATTTTGACTTGCTCGACTACGCCATCTTTGACTCCGGGCAAAATCTCCTTGATAGTCCGACCCTCTTTTCCTTCAATTCCACAAGCCACTTCTGTTCCATCTTGACTTGTTCCCATTGGCGCAAGAAGGGCTTCATCTCCGGGAAATTGAAGGGTGGAAATAAACATTGACTCATCTTGTGGGTCACGACCTGTGTAATTATCCGTGCGGTCATTTCGTTGTTCAATAAGACATTGGAATTGAATGTAAGAATCTTTGGTATCAATCTTTTTCACACCATCGAAAGATACAGTAGGTTTGACTAAGAACTCGGCATCAAGTGTAGGGGAAGCAGTAAATGATTGTGGACTTAGGTGAGCCTTTGCTGATTCAGCATTCCAATAATACATTCCCATTCCTTTGTCGTTGAGATTGGTAGCCGTAGTAAAGAAGGCTTCGGCTTCGGGTTGAGTTTGGATATTATTCATCAACAGGAGAATAGTTTCCGCATTACAAGGGGCAAGCGAGGCTAAACAACGAGGAAATGGAACATTCATCGCTCTAAAATCTTGAAGAATCCAACCATTTGAACCTTTAGGGTTAGCAAGAGTAGTTTTCATACCGCCCTTATCAATGGTTATTTCTCCCTCATCCACACCATCACTCATCTTAATGATGAGTTTCTTATCCCATTGAATGCGAATATCAACAACCTTCCAAGAGTCCAAGTAGGCATCGTAGTAAGGGGCATCTTCGCCAAAGTAAAACGAATAGGTAGGACTTTCGCCAACGGTGAACTTGAAGTAAGTGTTAGAAGGGGTTCTTTGACCTGCTTTAGTAGGGCCACCATTTCCACCTGCTTCTTCTAACTTAGCGTGGTGTCCCATTGAAGCAAAGACAGTAAATCCATCTTCGGTGACGGAAATAGTGTCAGTTAGCCACTTAGATTTCATTTCCCTATCGCTTGACATGGATGGAAAGGCTACACCTTTTCCTGTGGGCTTGTTGTTTTTATACAGTTCCCCACCGCTTACAGCCGTTGGAAGATTCTCAAGCATGGCGAAAACGGACTTCTTAGAGGCCATGTTAGGAGATTGATTAACCGACTATCTAATACATTTGAAAATAAAAGCGACTATACAAGCGGATTTATTAGATATTTCGGCCTTCTGCCCGTAAAAACCCGATTATGTCTGCCCTTCCGAAAGCATACACTCGTTCAAACCATGTCAAGTGAGAATCCATGAAGTCGCAAATAGCATCAATTTCCCCAAACTCGACACCATACGGGCGCATCTCATCCACTAATTCTGCTACTGTCCCATTTGCCCAAACTTGAAGCCCTTTGTCCGACAATCCCAAAATGAAATCTTCATCCCAAAGCATATCTTTGACGAGGGCTATGTCCGAATTGGTAGTGGAACGCACAGGAATGTAGCCGGGATTCAACGCAATAAAGCGACTCATCACATCTATGTGCGATGGAAGGTGAACATTTCGACACCAACGAAGCCAATTGGCTATCATCTCCGATACATAATGTCGCCAAACGGGGTTAGGCACGACTAATCCTCCGAATTGTCTTCCTGTATATCCACATCGTATAAATCAAAGTCGGGAACATCAAATCCCTTCACGGTGAGTGGGTCGTAATTTTCAATTTCTTCGGGGACTTCCAATTCCTCAAAATCAATGATAGGTTCGTCTTCCACAAACTCCGAAATATCAATCGGTTCAGTTTCCCACTCTTCCTGTGCTTCATTGTTAATTTTTCTTTGAGAATCGGCTTCCATAATTTCATTCATGGATAGTCCTTGACTTGAAGCCAAGTCGGAAACATCAACAATGGCGAAAGCATCAGCATTCATGCCTTTGACTTCGGTGAAAGTGTGGGCTACGCCCGCATCGCCACCGCCAATTTCCATGTTATGATAATCGGTTCGGACATTCAAATCTAAATTGCCTCCGCCTCTTTCTTTCGCTACTTTTTCTCGCATAGCCATTCCTTCTTGTTTTGCCCATGCTTCAACGGCAGCGTGTCCCGCATCTAACGCATCGGTCAATTCATTATTAACAATGTCATATTTCTTTTCCGCAGGGGCCATTGAGCCTTCGGATGCAAAAAAGTTTCCCCAATCATCAGCACTAAAGGAGTTTAGGTCAAGTGGGGCAGGTTCGGGTTCTGTCGGTGTTTGAACGATAGGTTCTTCATTAACAGATTCTCCGACCATAAACAAGTCCTCGTCTTCATCATCAAACAAGGAGGTATCAGCAACACCTTGCGAGGCTTTGATTCTTTCAAGGAACTCAAGGTCTGTGGATTCCAATTCGGCTCTCCTTCCCGAAATAAACTCGGCTGCACCTTTGATAACAGGGGCTACATCTCGAATAACTTCAAAAGCATTCGTAGCCGACTCCATTGTAGGAGAGGCGGTGACTGTTTCCCCGACTCCATATTTATCAAGAAGGGAAAGAAGGGGGACGAGCATTTTTTCAGCCATTTCGGGGTCAAGATTCAATTTACGAGCAAACTCGCCAATATCTTCTCCACCTGTCAGTAATTCAACGATGTTTTTACCCTTCTTAGCCTTTTCCGTTTTCTTTTCCTCTTTGACTTCGGGCTTTTCCCTTTGAATCAAATCCGAGTAATCGGAACGATTGGAAACGGGGCGAAAATGGTCTTCAAAAGACGAGGGGCGTTCTTCGCTATATTCGTCCATGTCGGTCACTTGTTTTCCTTAGTATCTAATCGTTCCCTCAATTCGCCTATCCACAAGGAGTGAAAATTACTATCTTTACGGTCAATTTCAAGTCCATTTAACTCATTGATACAGTTTTCCACCGTTTGTGCATACCGACTGATAGTAAGGCGGTGGGCGGCAGTATTTTCACTACCTGCATTCATAATAAATTGACAGTAGTGATTAGCCATGCGCTTCAAATCTCGCTCTCGCTTTTTAGGAGAAGCCATCAAGATTTCAAAGAGAAAACGATGATTGAGTAATTTTGGCATATCCCCTTTGGAAAACTTGTCTATGGTTTTGAAAAGGCTTCGGTAGGATTTTTCCAACCTTTTAGTCGGTTTTACTCCGATTATTTCAACCAATTCTTGAAATTGGTCGTGAGCAAGATTGTCTTTCGTGGAAGTCAAAAGATTCCGATAGGACTTGAGAACATTTAGGTCAATTTCCATATTTATCACTTCAATACTTCGGGCCATTGTTGCCATTGAAGTTTGAAAGGAATGAAGCATCCAAGTTCAATCGGCTATCGAAGGCTCTCACAGCCGCTTCTGCCTTCTTTTCTTTAGCCCTTTCTTCGGCTTGCTTTTTGAGTGTCTTTTCGGTTTCTGCCATAGATGCTTCAAGTGCGCCAAAGCGTTCCATCATTTCGGCCTCACGCTTCTTGAATACTGCGGCAGTTCCGCCAATACCTGATATTACACCAACAGCAAGACCGCCAAAAAATCCGCCAAAGGCTTTCGTTTGGACAACCTCGCCAACCACCATGTCGGCATTGAATCCTTCGGAGGACATTCCACGATTTTTAACTTCTTTGATGAGGGCTTTGATGTCTTTAGAAAATGCCTCAAACTCTTCGGCACTTGAAACTTTCTTGTCGGCTAAGGAATCAATAATGTCAAGTAATTGCTCATCATCTAACTCATCGGCCTTCATATTCTTCTTAACTGCGATGTTAGGAACACCGACTTCTTCTGCGGCAAATACCAATAAATCTCTCAAAGAGGGGTTATTTGTCCCATTATGTCCCATCTGCACATCCGGGACAGCCTCTTTTTCGATAATGTATTCATTGACCTTTTTCATACCACGAATGCCTTTTCCTCTTTGAAACAACACATATTTCCCTTCGCCATTGGCTTCACATACTTCTTGAAAATCGGATAAATTAGGACAATCCTCCCATTCTTGAAGATTGGTTGTTCCCGATTTTGCCGCCCCTTGACGGTAGCATCTTACGAAGAACATAAGGTAGCATTATTGTTCCTGTTATCTAAAGGTTCTTCGACTTGGGAATTGATTTTTCCATTTCCTTACGGTTGCGATTGTAAAATAGGACAGGGACTCCCAATGTATTGTAATACCCTTTGATACCATAGAAAGTATTTTGAGGACAAGTGATTTCCTTCCAACCTAATGGGCTATCTTCTGTATCTTTGCGCCATGAAATAATTCTGTGCTTAACGGGGTTGATTGTTCGTGTCCCCCAAGCACTATCATGTTCCACAACCTCGTCATATTCGACAACAACCTGCCGATAGAAAGGTTTAACCATGCCTATTCGTTGATAAATGGACTATTTTAAGTTTCCTACGACCATACGGAGGAAATGGCCTCATACACACCATCTAACATTTCGGGATTTAGACCTTCAAGGGCTTCAATGGTCTTTTCAATGTGAGCCATCTTCAATTTTACTACCTTATCGGGTAATTTCCAAGATTCCGCTTTGGAGGGCAAATCTTTGTTGCGAGAGTTTTTCAAGTATCGTTCCCAACCGAGCAAGTCAAGTCGCCACTTTTTACCTGCCCTTCGTTCATTAGATTGTGCATGGCAAAACATCGGACGGTTTCTAAGGATTCCGACTACTTCACGACTTGTATATCTGCGAGGGTAATTTGAAACCACATATTCGGAAATCTGCGTGGAATATCCGTAGCCATTGTGGTCGAGCATATAATCCACGATGATAAAGACCAAAGTTTCGGTCATATCAAGAGGACGAGAAGCGGTCACTTGACCCGCCTCATTCTTCTTCCTTGTCGTCTGCATCTGCTTGTGCTTCCTGTGATATTCTTAGATTTTCTGCGGCTCTTTCACGATATTCAATTTCGTGTTCCGTTTCTTCGGGAAGCCCAAGTGCCTCACGAACCATAATGTCCATTTCGGATTGGAAACGGTCTTTGGCCTCTTGCTTATCCATCCCATCTTCCTTAATCCACTTCTTAATCATAGCCACACGATTTTCTTCAAACTCAATGACTTTCAACATCATTTGTATTTCTTCCGAAGGCGCAGGTGCTTCCAATGGTGGATTCTCAAACAATTGTTCAACCTCGACACGCAACGAATCGGGTTCGGGGGCTGAAACGGGAACGAACTCTTCCAAATCATCGTCAAGATGAGAATGCCCTTTTCCTACCTTTGCGATGTAGGATTCTGCATCCACTTTTGTCACATAGATTCCAAGACGAGGCCAATAGCGCATTTCTGTTTCGCTCATAAGAATTGAATAGGCGAAACTTGTATCTAAACCTTATCTTTCGGAACGGAATAAACCTTACGACCTTCTATCATGGCTTTGACGACTTTCATACCATCAAGTGTCTTTCCTACACCCTCAACCATCCAAATGGTATTTTCTTGCATGGCTTGAAACTCAAGCACTTTCGCAAACTCTTTCTGTTCAGTTTCATTCAACATATTTTATCCACTCTCCCGCTTGTTGATTATTTTTCCACTCCCACAATTCAGCCGTGTTTCTATCACCTGTCCGAAGGCGGGCAATATCGCCACGCAACCTCCAAATGTCTTCTAAACCAAAATCCACCATAACTTGACGATAGGCTAAAGCATCTTCATCATCAATTTCATGCGGTTTAGGTTGGGGAGTATCTTTGGGTGAAATCATAGCGTGAATCCCGGTCTTCGATGCCGAAATCCGATAATAGACATCAAAAGCGGGAAAATCATGCGATAACTTGGCTAATCCATTTTGAACAATGATGTCTTCAAGACCCACCGAATCCCAATCAAAAGTTAGACGCATCATTCTTCTTCATGGGTGGACTCACTATTTGAATAGTGCGCTATCAACAATTCTTGGATAGAGCCATTCCATCGCCATAAAATCCATCTTACGAAGTAAAGCAACAGGGCTGACTCCATGATGAAAAAGATTGTTAATAAGGAAATCCACCAAGTTATTAAGTCCATCATATCATCCCCTTAGAACCCCAAACGAGGGTTGCCAATTTAGCCAACGCAGGTAATCCCATCGGTTCAAAGGGAACATGGGTAATTCCCACTAAACGCACTTCATGGTCGGACGCAAGGGAACGATAGCGAGAAAGGTAGGGTTGTTGGATTTGGTATCTGCGATAAGTCATGGAAGCGGCAGGGTTGTCGTCTGCGGTGTCCCATACCTCCTGTCCAAAATCGGGAACGATGTTGTTCACAAGGATATGTTTTACGGGCAATTCTATGGTGTTCAAGAACTTGATGGTTCTTGCACATTCTTGATACCCCGCTTCCGAAGGAATGGAAACAAGATTGATGGAACAGGTATCTTGACGAAGAAGTGCTTTGAAAATCTCAATGCGCTCGCAAATGTCTTCTAATTCTTGAACCACTTTGGCTGTTTCGGACTTTTTGCGGAAGATGAAACCTTTCAAGTTTTCTATTTTGGCTTTCATTCGTAAAATACGAAGGATAAAAGCACGAATGGCATCGGGGGCAGTTAGCATCTTGAGGGTATGTCCCGTAGGTGCAGTATCAAAAACTACGACATCATAACTTGCATCGTTCATCAGCGTGTAAATCATTTCCATGCCGAAATACTCTTCCATGCCCGGAAATCCC
>CESB01025793.1_pt1 | contig 15851 bp, 13 predicted proteins | sample 531071 | NCBI WGS metagenome assembly CESB01 (sample SAMEA2621259, study PRJEB7988) | marine metagenome | biome: marine biome (ENVO:00000447); feature: surface water layer (ENVO:00002042); material: "saline water (ENVO:00002010), including plankton (ENVO:xxxxxxxx)" | depth 5 m | reverse complement strand
ATTTTGGTTTTTGACAAGTACCATACTCTCCTCAGCAACCTCTCTTGCTAAATCAATATGTGACTCATTTAATATCAAATCATGTGAATAATTTATACTATCAAAGGAATAAGCATATTTCAACCTAGTTTTTAAAGTTGAAAGAACAATTTCATTAATATCACTCTCATTAATTTCACCTTCTTCTAAACCATTTATAATAGTACTATAACTATATTCATCTTGCCATGGCATCTCTACATTTAATCCAGCGTTTATAGCTTCAATTCCATCGTATATTCCATACATCCAGTCAGTTGAAATAAATCCATTAAAACCCCATTCATTTTTTAAAATTTTTTTAAGAAGCTCTTCATTACTTCCACTATATTTTCCTCTTACCTTATTATATGCGGACATAATTGAAGCTGGTTTTCCTTCTTGAATTACTTTTTTAAAATGAGGTAAATAAACTTCTCTAAGTGTTCTTTCATCAACAGAAACATCAATAACCCATCTGGAATTTTCAATGCTGTTTAATGCAAAATGTTTTGGGCATGCCATAACATTATTTTTTTCAATACCCTTAACGGCTGCTACACCAAATTCTCCTAGAAGCCATGGATCTTCACCATATGTTTCTTGAGCTCTTCCCCAGCCAGGATGTCTCAATAAATTAATACAAGGAGTTGCTGCATAATTTGTTTTATTAGCCCTCATTTCTTTAGAAATAACATCATGAACTCTATACTCTAGATTTGTATTCCAAGTAGCTGCTCTTGCCATTGCAACAGGAAAAGTAGTAACAGCCTTAATATCTTTATCAAGAACTCTAGCTCCTCTTGGTCCATCAGATAATACCCATGGTGGTATATTTAATCTTTCGTTACGACCAACATAAATATGAGGGAATCGTTGTTTAAATATAAAGTTACCAAAAAACTTAGGCATTGATTCATACATCTTTTCACCATACATCTGATCAATTTTTTCATTTAGAGTCATCTGTTTAACAAGTTCTTCTGCTAAACTGTCAGTATTTATTTCCCAAATATCATTAGAGTATAATTCTGGGTTTGCTTTTAACGGATACATTTTATAATCAAGATTTAAATAAACAATAAGTAGTGATATTGCTATCAAACCAATTATTAAAAAAAATAAATATTTGAATATCCTTAAAAACATCATAAATTATTTATTGACTCATCTAACCATTTAGTTCTATTTTTTATCCAGTTTTTCAGGAAGTCTACTTCTTCAAAATAATTATTTCCTATAAAACTATTAGGCCAAATGTAAATTCCAAATATTTTCCATTTATTGAAGTTTTTATTTACAATGTCCGTTTCGTTATTAAGAAATGAGTATTGTTCTTCAATCAAGGTCAATATGTTATTATCTGATAAAGTATTTACCCTTAATTCATTCCATCTAGCTTTAAGTTTATTAACAAAATTTTCATCTTCTAATAATCTATTCCACCAGAAAGGTATATTCCAGTAATCTCCAGGACACCTATCATTAAACTTAAAACACCATACATCATATCTTGCGCCTCCACAATAATCAGCATTACCAAATGATAAGTTGAAATCCCATATAGGTCCAATTACTAATTTTTCGTTTCTTTCCTTTTGGAGATATGTGCTTAATCTATATCCATCAACATTATTTGATAATTCATTCAAAATAAAAAAATCAATAAATGAATCTTCATCAATATATTTTCTGTAACCATTAACTGGGTCTTTAAAATTATCTGATGCTAGAGATGATTCAAATTCATAAAAATAATTTTTGATATAGTTTTTTTGGTTAGCATGAATTTCTCCTGGTTTAGGGTATTCATAATTAAAATTTATTCTGCTATCATCATTTTCTTCTCCTGAGAGATCAAATTGAGAGGGAAATGAATTATATTCAGTATAACTCCCATCTTCCATATCACTTTTATCAATTTTAATTATATATCCTCCTGAGATTGATTCTTGGTCTATATCTCCTTCTTCAAGTTTTGAGATATTAATTCTATTTTTATCTCTTTTAAGTTTTTCCATAAAAATATATAGGCCTTTGTAATCATAATTTATCGTAAGTTCAACAAATTCAGTTTTAACAGCATATCTACCCATTTGATTTGATAATTCATATATCAATTTATTTCTAAGTAAAGATTTATCACTGAATGGTCCATAAAGTATCCAGTCTTCTTCTTCAGGTAACCCGAGAAGAGGAACATCTATGTCATTGTATTGTTCATCCCATGTTTCCAATCCATATGATTTTTTATCAAAATTTTGAGATGATTCCCCTCTTATTTCTATACCAATTATTCCCTGATAGTAAATTGAGTCTGACCTTTTAACTGTATATGCTGCAGGAACTTTTGGATCGTCTACAATTTCACCTTCAGGACCAACACCTAAAGTTAAAATTTCAAAGTCATAAGAATAAATGCAGTTTTCACAATCATCTATAATATTTTCTGAGCTATCATTATTATTTTCATCGTCATTTAAATTATTTGAAATTGGGTCTAAGCTGTTGCAAGATGAAATAATCAAGATAAATAATAAAGAATTTAGTATATCTTTCCTCATATATTACATTATGTTTGATAGAAACAAATTTAACAAATGAAATTCTTAAGAAGAATTTATGAACTTAATAATAAAGACTCCTCTTTTTTTTCATTATTAATTAAAAGGATTGCGCTTGTTAGTATTTCTATTGGTTTATTTTCTGTAATTATTTCATCTTTTGTTTTAGACGGTTTTAAGAAAGAAATTAAAAACAAAATTTATAGTTTTTCAGGTCACTATGATGTTTCAAGTTATAGTAATGGCTTAAGTTTTAAAAATTCTCCCCTTAATTTAGAGGTTGGTATTTTCAGAAATTATTCAAATCATGAAATTATTAATTCTGTTCATCCATATATTCTTAATTCTGCTCTTTTTCAAGGTAATGGTAAGAATATTGAAGGTGTTATATTTAAAGGTATAGATAAAAATTACATAAATAATATTAAACCATTTTTTGATGAGTTTAACGATAGTTTAGATATAGAATCATCAATATTAATTAGTAATGATCTATCACATAAGCTGGATATATATATTAATGATACAATTACTGTGTTTTTCCCAAATGACCCTCCAGTCTTTAGAAAATTAAAAGTAAAAGGTATTTATTCTACTGGATTAGAGGAAATTGATAATTTGGTAGCATTTGGAGACATACAATTATCAAGAAAAATTTATCAATGGAATGAAATGAATGCATCTGGTATTCATGTTTTTGTAAATAATTATAATGATGATATCACATCAATTGATAAGTTAAAAACAATTTCATACTATGATGAATATATTCAGTCAACGAAATCTAAGTATATTCAAATATTTGATTGGCTTTCATTATTGGATAAAAATGTAATAATATTCTTTATAATAGTAGTAATAGTTGCTTGTTTTAATATGTTATCCATAGTCTTTATTGTAATAATGGAGAAAACAAATTTGATTGGAACATTAAAATCATTTGGTACAAGAAAAAAATTAATTTACTCCTTGTTTTTTAAGACAGCTTTAAACTTATCAATCAAGGGTATGATTATTGGTAATTTATTCTCTTTAATTTTTTATTATTTTCAAAAAAATTATAAACTAATTAAGCTAGATAAGATCAATTATTATTTGGATTTTGTTCCTGTTGACTTTAATATTTATAATATTTTATTAATTAATATTATTCTTCTAATAATGATAGTTATCTCAATATATCTCCCTATTTTCTTTATAGATAGAATAAGAATAATTAATTCTATTAAGTTTAATTAGCTCTTATAGTTTTTAAATAAACTTATTAATTTCATATACATAACACCAAAAAAAGCCTCTCCTGGAATACTCAATGACATTTTTGATTCTCCTATTTCCCTGTCTTTAAATATTATTGGAATCTCATTTATTTTATATCCAAGTTTACTTCCAATGAATTTTAATTGAATTTGAAATGCATAGCCTTTGAAGTAGATATTATTTTTAAGAATACTATTTAGAGCTTTAAATTTATATCCATTAAACCCACCAGTTGAGTCATTAATTTTCATGCCGGTAACTATTTTAACATAGTAGTTAGCAAAATAAGAAAGTAATAATCTTGAGAGAGGCCAATTAATTACTGTAATACCTTTAATATATCTTGAGCCAATAACAATATCTGAATCATTTGAGTTTAATTCTTCATACAGATCAATTAATTGATTTGGGTTATGTGATCCATCGCAATCAAGTTGAAATATATATTCGTATTTTAATTCTAAACATTTTTTAAAACCTTGAATATATGCCGTGCCCAAGCCTTTTTTTCCTTCTCTTCGGATTAGAATTATCTTGATATTAAACGTTTTGTTATCAATAGCTTCTTGAACATAATCACCAGTTCCATCAGGTGAGTTGTCATCAACAACTACAACATCAAATTTTTGATTGAGATTTTGAATTTTACTTAAAGTAATCTCAATATTTCCCATTTCGTTATATGTTGGGATTACAATTACTTTTTTACTCATTTGATAATTAAAAAAAATATTTTCAAACTTAATCTATTAAATATTATGAATATAAACCTTTTAATTTAATTTTTGTAGAATGGAAAATGTTCTTGACCAACTTAAGGAAGAAATAAAAATAGCCTTTAATGAGTTATTTAACTATGAGTGTGATATTGAAAATATTTCAATTGACGTAACTCCTAAAAATTTTGAAGGATTTTATACTTTGGTAATTTTTCCCCATTTAAAAAGTTTAAAGTCTAAACCTGAGGATGCTGGAGATAAAATAGGGAAATATCTAATTAGTAATTCTACTGTAGTATCAGATTATAATGTGGTTAAAGGCTTTTTAAATTTAGATTTATCTGATTCTTATTTTAAATTTTTATTTAATAAAATGAAAAAATCTAAGGATTGGTGGAAATCTCAAAAAAAAGATAATGAGGTCATGGTTGAGTTTTCATCTCCTAATACTAATAAACCACTTCATTTAGGTCATCTTAGAAATATTTTTTTAGGGGATTCAGTATCTAAAATATTTGAGGCTTATGGATATAAAGCTCATAAAGTTCAGATAATAAATGATAGAGGAATTCATATATGTAAGTCTATGGTTGCTTGGAAAAATTTTTCAAATGGTAAAACACCTGAATCAGAAAAAATAAAAGGTGACAAATTTGTTGGTAATTACTATGTAAAATTTGAGACTGAAAATCAAAAACAAATTAAAAAACTAATTGAAGAAGGGTATTCTGAGGATGATGCATTGAAAAGTACACCATTAATGAAGGAAGCAATTAACCTGCTTCAACTGTGGGAAAATAAAGATGATGAAACTATAGAGTTGTGGAAAAAAATGAATGGATGGGTTTATAATGGTTTTGAATCAACATATAAGTCAATAAATATTAATTTCGATAAAAATTATTATGAGTCAGATACTTATTTGTTAGGGAAAAAAAATGTTGAAAAAGGTCTTAAAAATGGTCTTTTTTATCAGAAAAATGACGGTTCAATTTGGGTTGATTTGATAGACGAGGGTTTAGATAATAAAATACTTATAAGAAGTGACGGAACCTCAGTTTATATTACTCAAGATATTGGTACTGCAATAAAAAGATTTGAAGATTTTCCAAAAATTGAAAAGCAAATATATACTGTTGGAAATGAGCAAGACTATCATTTCAAAGTATTATTTAAGGTATTAAAAAAATTAAATTATAAATGGGCTGACGAATGTTATCATTTATCATATGGAATGGTAGATCTACCAGATGGAAAAATGAAATCAAGAGAAGGTAAAGTTGTAGATGCTGATGATTTAGTAAATCATATGATTGAAACAGCTAAAACTAGAACTTCAGATTTAGGTAAAGTTGATGATTTTGATGTTGAAAATCTTGATGAACTTTACAGAATCATTGCTTTAGGTGCTTTAAAATATTTTTTACTTAAAGTTGATCCTAAGAAAAAAATGCTTTTTAATCCTGATGAATCAATAGATTTTAATGGAAATACTGGTCCTTTTATACAATATACGTATGCTAGAATTAAGTCTATCTTAAGAAGAGCTAATAAATTAGAAATTAGTTATAATAATTTTGATATCAATAAAATGAAAGAGTTATCAATTCATCACAAGAAAATTATAAATCATTTAAATTCCTTTCCAGATATAATTAAAACATCTGCTAAAACACACTCTCCATCAAGTATTTGCCAATATGTTTTTGACTTATCCAAACTCTTTAATAGTTTTTATCAACATGAAAAAATAATTGATGGCAATAATAATGAAACAACTTCCTTTAAAATTGCGTTATCAGACTTGACAGCATTAACTATAATTCAATCGTTAGAATTATTAGGAATTGATGTCCCTGAAAGAATGTGATGAAAATAGTTTTAATTGTATTTATTTCAACCTTATTATCAATTAGTGGTATATATATACTAAGAGAAAAGATTTTCAAGGTTAATGAATTAGCTCCAGATAAAGATTTTATTTCTAATAGCAAATTTTATGATTTGTCTGCTATAGATATTGACGGGAATTTGGTAGATTTTTCTTCTTATATAGGAAAAAAAGTATTAATAGTAAACGTAGCATCTAAGTGTGGATATACATCTCAATACAAAGACTTACAAGAATTACACAATAGATATAACGATAAAATAACAATATTAGCATTCCCTTCTAACAATTTTGGCTTCCAAGAACCAGGCTCAAATGATCAAATTGAAGAGTTTTGTGAAACCAATTTCGGTATAAAGTTTCAATTATTTGAAAAATCTGATGTTAGAGGTAAAAATTCAAATAATGTTTATAAATGGCTTTCTTCTGTTGATGATAATGGCTGGAATGACAAATCACCAAGATGGAACTTTTTTAAGTATCTAATTGATGAAAGAGGATCATTGAAAGCAGTTTATTCTTCTAATGTAAATCCATTGGATAAAGAAATAATTGAATTTGTTCTCAATTAGAACCTATATTCTCTCTTATTTTTCTTCTTAATAAAAATATTTCTTAGACTAATAGCTGTTATACTACTTAAACCAGATATAATTCCTCCAGTTATTGATATAGATATAATTAAAATATTAACAGATTTAATTTCTAAAATTGGAATTATCTTATTCGAAAGAATTGATTGGGTTTCAAAATCTATATTTAACATTAAAAATAACCATGCTACACCTGTTCCGATAAAAGAACTTAAAAAATGTGCAAAAAAGTTATCTTCAATTATTAGACTTAAAACAAATGGTACTATTATTATTGACCACCAAGGGAATGATTCACTTAAATAAAATGAAGATATCCCGATTATTAAAATTCTAAATATGAAATTCATTATTTAAATTCTTTTTCAAAAATTATATGTTTTCTATTATCTTCTGAATTATTATTAAAAAGTAGTTTAGTATAATTACCCTTTCCCCATTCCTTTATTCCATTCAAATAATTAGAATTTCCTGGATTACCAGATTGACCACCTGGATAGACACCCCATGCTTCAGTATCATTATTTTTATTCAATTTTACAATCATTCTCCAAGATGGTCCATGTCTACTACTTGCAGCATTTATTATATTTCTATTACCACCTATATCCACATTATCGATACTAAAGCTCTGTATTCCGAGTAAGTGTTTAATTGATGTGTTTTTGAATTTTTTCCATAAAATTTCTGATTCATTATTTTCTCTTTTCCAATTTACTAATGAGTCTACAGCTTGCTTAAAGGCTATATTTACTAAGTCATTAATAGTTTCTTTTTTAGTAGTATTTATAATATCAAAGTAATCAAAAGACTCATATTCTTTAATTATTTTTAATGTAGAAAAAGAATTTGGTTTTCTATAGGAATATTTCATTGTATCAAATTCATCCCAAATTTCATTTCTAATATTATTCCACCATAAAACAAAAGTAGGCGTATTTGTATCATTAGGATTAGCAAAATAATCCCAACTCTTAATTGAGTTATATATTTCTTGTTCTACCTCATTTAAACTTGTTGTATCTAATTTTTCTAAAATAACAGGTAAAGTTTCAAATGCTTTATAGCTAAAGTTATCGTTTTGAACTTTTATTACATCCTCAAGCTCAACAATATCAATAGATTCCAATCTTTCATTGAGTCTTCTTCCTCTATACATTTCATAATTATGACTGTAATAATAATAAGGGTATGATTTATCTGATGGGTGTTGATTTGCAGAGCTTACATATCCACTTTTTGGATTTTTAATTTTCAAGACATGTTCATAAGGAATATATCCTTGCCACTCATGATTAGGATCAGATCCATCTAAGACAAATTTTCCTTGCTGATTCCATTTAATTGGAAACTTGCCAGCAATTGTAAGTCCTATATCTCCAAATTTGGTTGCATAAGCAAAATTTTGAGCAGGCCCATGAAAAAATTTCAATGCATTCTCAATATCAAATATATTATTTGCCTTATTTAATAGTAGAAAAGTTTTGTATTCGACTGATTCATCATGAGCAATCCATCTCATTGCATAATTTATTTTTAATGAGTCATTTTCAAAATTTTTATCATATGTAACTGGTCCATAATGAGTATAAACCACAGTATCATAAAACGAGCTTTCGTTTTTAATTTTTATTTCTTCAATTATTTTTTCAGATTTTAGCCATTTATCTCCGTATTTATATTCGGTTCTACTATTATCCTTAAACTTGATTTTGTACCAATCTACAACATCTCTTGTTGCATTTGTTTCTCCCCAAGCTACATTTTCATTGAATCCAATTATGACTCCCGGAGCTCCTGGTAATGATGCTCCCATGGTATTATATGTTGGTGATTTTAGATGAACAAGATACCAAATTGATGGTAGATTTAGAGAGAGATCTGGTTGACTAGCAAGAAAAACACTTCCATCTCTTGTTTTGTTAGGACCTATAGCAAAATTATTGCTGCCATTGTCTTTGTCTTGTTTTGAAAGAGTTTTTGAGGGTAAAACATCAAAGTTTAAATATTCTGGGGTAGAAATTTTTTCTGGTACAAAATTAAAATTTGTTCCAGAGGGAATAATAGGTTTTATTTTTGAATCATATTCAGGAAATAATATATCATATTTTTCTTTTCCTATAATATTCATTACATAAGTATCTTCAATATCCATATCTCTACTTGAAAGCATATCAGACATCGATTCCATTAAAATGAAAGTTTTCAATAATGACCATTTTTGAGGTTTATAGTCTAATAATTTATATTCAATAGGGTAGTCTGAATACTCTAAACTCTCAATATAATCATTTACACCTTTTACATAGGATTCTAATAATTCAAATGTGTTTTTATCAGAAATTGATTTATTATAGGTTCTTTTTGCAGCATATATAATACCTTTTCTTCTTTGTTCTCTATCTCTTTTTAAGGCTCTCTTTCCAAAAATTTCTGACAATTCACCAGCTGCTGCTTTAATTTGAAATTCCATTTGCCAAAGTCTATGGAAAGCAGTTAAATAACCCTGAGTATAAAATAGATCAAGATCATTTTTTGAATAGATATGAGGTATCAACAAACTATCATATTGAATTATGACAGATTCTCTTAAATTATTAAGTTTAATCTTTTCAAAACTCTTAATTTGATCAATTTCTGCATTTTTCCAAAATCCATTATAAGGATTTAAAAATTTCCCAAGTGGAGGTATAGAGCTAAATTGAGTATTTAGTAAATAAATTATAGATATGGTAATACTAAAAAAAGATAAAAAAAGAATTTTTTTTCTCATAATAAATAGTGCGTTAGGAAGGATTCGAACCCTCAACCCTCAGAGCCGAAATCTGATATTCTATCCAGTTGAACTACTAACGCAAATTACTTAATTTTTAAGAATCTCGTTAATTTTATTAGCTGCATCTTGTAAAGTATTAGTAGAAAAAACCTCTAAGCCAGATTCTTTTATAATTTTTGCACCTTCTTCAGAATTAGTTCCTTGTAATCTTACTACTATTGGGATATTTATTTCTCCAATATTTTTATAAGCTTGAACAACTCCATTTGCAACTCTGTCACACCGGACAATTCCTCCAAAGATATTCAGTAAAATCGCTTTAACGTTTTTATCTTTTAATATAATTCTGAATCCAGCTTCAACAGTTTCTGCACTTGCTGTTCCTCCAACATCTAAAAAATTTGCAGGATCACCACCTGATAATTTTATGATATCCATGGTCGCCATTGCTAAACCAGCTCCATTTACCATACACCCTACATTTCCATCAAGTTTTACGTAACTAAGATTAGATTTATTAGCTTCAATTTCTGAAGGATCTTCTTCAGATAAATCTCTTAATTCCTCAATGTCCTTCTGTCTATATAATGCATTATCATCTATATTAACTTTTGCATCAACGGCTAATATTTGATCATCAGAAGTTTTTAATACAGGATTTATTTCAAACATTGATGCATCTATTTTATCATAAGCGTTATAAAGAGAGGATATAAATTTTGTCATCTCTTTGAAAGCATTACCACTTAAACCTAAACCAAAAGCAATTTTTCTAACTTGATAACCTTGAAGACCTACTGATGGGTCTACCCATTCTTTAATTATTTTTTCTGGTGTTTCTTCAGCAACTTTTTCAATTTCTACACCGCCTTCAGTTGATGCCATTATTACATTTTTTCCATTGGATCTATCTAGAAGAACACCTAAGTAATATTCTTTAAGTTCTTTTTCTCCTGGGTAATAAACATCCTCAGCAATAAGAACTTTATTTACCGTTTTTCCTTCTTCTCCTGTTTGATGAGTAACAAGTGTTCCACCTAAAATCTTTGATGATTTATCTTTTACTTCATCTATATTTTTTGCAATTACTACACCATTTGAGTCAGTTTCTTTTATTTTACCCTTTCCTCTTCCACCTGCATGAATTTGAGCTTTAATAACAAAAATGTTAGTATTTTCATCATTAGCAAGGGTTTTAGCTTTATCAAGTGCTTCGTCAGCAGAATTAGCTACATATCCTTTTTGAATTTTAACATTAAAATTTTTTAAAATTTCTTTGGCTTGATATTCGTGGATATTCATAATGTTACGAAGCTAAAACATAATAAATTATATATCAAATCTTATAATATTTATTAATCTTAAATATTATAATTAGTTAGTTTTGTTGTATGCTTACAGCTAAAAATATTTCTAAAAATTTTGGAGAAATTAAAGTACTTGATAATATAAACTTTAATGTTGATAAGGGTAGCATTGTTTCTATATATGGAAGCTCTGGAGCTGGTAAATCAACTTTACTTTATATTCTTAGTTCTCTTGATAAACCAGATAATGGTGAGATACATATAGATAATTTACCAATTTCTGATCTTAAAGGTGATAAGCTTTCTGATTTTAGAAATGATAAAATTGGATTTATTTTTCAATTTCATAATTTGCTTGATGAGTTTAATGTATTAGAGAATGTATGTTTGCCTGGATATGTTTCATCATCTAATAATAGAGATACAGAAAATAGAGCTAAAGAATTGTTAAATGAGTTAGGATTATCTTCTAGACTAAAACATAAACCAAATCAACTTTCTGGAGGAGAACAACAAAGAGTAGCAATTGCTAGATCCTTAATTAATTCTCCTGAGATTATTTTTGCTGATGAGCCAACTGGTAATCTAGACACAAAAACTTCAAAGAATTTTATTGAACTTATTCAAAAGTTGAATAAAAAAATGAATCAGACTTTTGTGATAGTTACGCATAATAAGGATTTTATTAAAATATCTGACAAAAGCTATACAATCCAAAAAGGAAAATTAAATTGAATAAGGGTATATATTTTATGTTTTTTGCTACTATTTTTTTTATGGTAGTAAAAATTGGTGTTAAACTTTTACCACATATTCCTCCTATGGAAATAGTGTTTTTTAGATGTTTGATATCTTTTTTGATAACTTATTTTCTCCTTAAGAGGAAAGGTCACAATATCCTAGGAAATAATAAATCACTTTTGATGATGAGAGGTGTTTTTGGGACCATTGGACTGTATCTTTATTTTGTAATACTTCAAGAAATACCTTTAGCAACTGCATCAACATTAATTTATTTAACACCTTTATTTACCTCTTTTGTGGGAGTAATTTTATTAAAAGAGAAGATGACTATTATTCAGTGGTTTCTACTGTTAATTGCTTTTATTGGTATTTTATTAATACAAGGCTTTGATGATCGTGTAACAATTAATTATGTTATTTTAGGAGCTTTGGGTAGTCTATGTGCTGCTTTTGCATATAGTATCATACGTTACTTAAAAGATAAAGAGCACTCTCTTGTATTAATGATATATTTTCCAATGATTGCATGCCCTATAGGTGGTTTATTTAGTTATTTTAATTGGGTTACACCATCACTTTATGATTACTTAGTCCTTTTTTCAATAGGAATTTTTACACAATTTGCTCAATATTTTATGACTAGAGCTTATCAGTCTTCAGAAGTTTCTAAAGTTTCTATTGTTAGCTATATTGAAATATTATTTGTAATAGCAATCGGAAGCATTTATTTTAATGAAAATTTTGAAACACTTGTTTACATTGGAATGTTTCTGGTAACTTTTGGTGTTGTTTTTAACGTGATTTATTTTAAAAGTGATAAACAAAATATATAATACTTCTTTATCTCTACTAACTGATTTATACCAATTAACCATGTGTTATGGTTATTGGAAGAAGAATATTCATTTAAAAGAATCTAACTTCTCTGTCTTCTTCAGAAAAAATCCATTTAATTCTGGGTATGCAGTTTGTTGTGGATTAGAATTTATTATTGATTATTTAAATAATATAAAATTTACTGATTCTGATATAAATTATCTAAAGTCTTTAAAATCTGATGATGGAAATAATTTATTTGATAAAGAGTTTCTTAAATTTTTGAAATCATTCAAATTTTCATGTGATGTAGAAGCAATTGAAGAGGGTAGAGTTATTTTTTCTAATGAACCAATTATCAATATAAGAGGTCCTATCTACCAATGTCAATTAGTAGAATCAGCTATAATTAATATGTTTAATTTTAATACATTAATAGCTACTAAAGCTTCTAGAATGAGTTTGAGTTCTAAAGGCGATACTATTTTAGAATTTGGATTAAGAAGAGCTCAGGGGATTGATGGCTCACTTTCTGCGAGTAGAGCTTCATATATAGGTGGTACATCTAAAACCTCAAATGTACTAGCAGGAAAATTATTTGATATTCCAGTAAGTGGAACACATTCACATAGTTGGGTTCTTGCATTTGATAGTGAATTAGAATCTTTTAAGAAATATGCTGAAGTAATGCCTAACAACTGTATTTTACTTGTTGATACATTTAATACTATGGACGGATTGGATAATGCAATTTTAGTTGCAAAAGAACTTGAGAAAATAAATAAAAAATTACTTGGTGTTAGAATTGATTCTGGTGATCTAGCATATTTAAGTAAAAAAGCTAGAGCAAAACTTGATAAAAATGGATTAGAATATGTTAAAATAGTTGCTAGTAATGATCTTGATGAATTTCTGATTAAAAGTTTAAAAAATCAAAAATCAAAAATTTCTGTTTGGGGAATTGGAACAAAATTAGTGACAGCATATGATAACCCATCTCTAGGTGCGGTTTATAAGTTAACTGCTTTAAAAAACTCTGATGGAAATTGGGATAAAAAAATAAAATTATCTGAACAAAAAATAAAAATTAATAATCCTGGTATTAATCAAATTTTAAGATTTAAAAAAAAGGAATTGTTTGGAGGTGATATGATTTATGATTCAACTAATGAAAAAATTGGAGATAAAATGATTGATCCTAATGATTCTACTAGATTTAAAAAGTTTAATAAAAAGTACTCATATGAAAAATTATTAATTAAAATCTTTGAAAAAGGAAAGCTTATATATAAGTGTCCTGATCTAAAAAGTATAAAGCAAAGGCTAGAAGATGATTTATTAATGTTAGATAATTCTCATAAAAGACTTGAAAATCCTCACTCATATCCTGTTGGTATTGAAGAAAACCTCTACAAGGAAAAGAAAAAAATGATTTTAAATCTTAGAAAATGAAAGCTTTAATAATCATTGATATTCAAAATGATTTTCTTCCCGGAGGTTCCTTAGAAGTTAAAGAAGGAGATAAAATAATTACTTTGATTAATGAGATGATGGATAATTATGATCATATTATTGCTACAAAAGATTGGCATCCTTCAAATCACGTAAGTTTTGCTTCTAACCATCCAGGAAAAGAGATCGGTGATATAATAAAAGTTAATGGTTTAAATCAAATATTATGGCCAGATCACTGTGTTCAGGATTCGTATGGATCTGAATTCCCAAAAGAATTAAATCATGAAAAAATAAATAATATCATATACAAAGGAAAAAATGAGAATATTGATAGTTATAGTGGGTTTTATGATAATTCTAAAGGTGCTTCTACCCAACTATCTGAATATTTAAAGTCTAAAGGTATTGATAAGATTGACTGTGTTGGTTTAGCAACAGAATATTGTGTAAAATATACAGCAATTGACGCATCTATAGAAGGTTTTAATACACGTGTACTATTAAAATGCACTAAGGGTATAAATCAGAATGATATTAAAAGTGCGATAGATGAAATGAGATCAAATAATGTAGTTATTATATAACTATTTTTTAGATTCCATGTACTCAATTAGTTCTACAACTTTTGAAGAATAACCCCATTCATTATCATACCAACTAACTAGTTTAACAAATTTATTATTAAGCATTATTCCAGCTTCAGAATCAAATATTGATGTTCTAGAATCTCCTAAAAAATCAGTACTTACTACAGCTTCATCAGTATAACCTAAAACTCCTTTCAATTCATTTTCAGACGCATTTTTCATTGCAGAACAGATTTCTTCATAGTTTGTTTCCTTGCTTAAGTTTACAGTTAAATCTACAACAGATACGTCTACAGTTGGAACTCTAAATGCCATTCCTGTAAGTTTTCCGTTTAAGCTTGGAATAACCTTACCAACAGCTTTTGCAGCACCAGTTGATGAAGGAATAATATTAGAGAATGCAGCTCTGCCACCTCTCCAGTCTTTCATAGATGGTCCATCAACAATTTTTTGAGAAGCAGTAGCAGCGTGAACTGTAGTCATTAAACCACTTTCAATTCCAAAATTATCATGTAAAACTTTAGCCATTGGAGCTAAGCAATTTGTAGTACAGGAAGCATTTGAAACAAAATCCATATCAGATGAATAACTAGAATTATTAACACCCATTACGAACATAGGTGTATCATCTTTTGATGGTGCTGACATTATAACTTTTTTTGCTCCTGATGTAATATGACCTTTAGCAGAATCTTCAGTTAAAAATAAACCAGTTGATTCAACTATATAATCTGCATTAATTTCATTCCATTTTAAATTTGAAGGATCTCTTTCACTAGTTACTCTTATTTTATTTCCATTAACAATTAAGTCTTTACCATCTAAACTAACTTCTCCGTTAAACCTACCATGTGTAGTATCATATCTTAACATATAACTCATGTAATTAGCATCTATTAAGTCATTTATTCCTACAATATTAATATTCGGATTATTAATTGCTGCTCTGAAAACTAATCTTCCAATTCTTCCGAAACCATTGATTGCGATATTTATTTTATTCATAGTTATATATTACGTTTTTTGCAAAACTATATATCATTCTTTTTAAAACAAATAAAATAATATTATGATATTATTTTTTTTTAAAATTAATATGATTTTTTGAGTACTGTTTTATA